>ENA-OQDF01000330-OQDF01000330.1-human-gut-metagenome-genome-assembly--contig:-NODE-330-length-19399-cov-1.734278_pt1 | contig 19399 bp, 27 predicted proteins | sample MGYA00242769_ERZ504597 | MGnify/ENA primary metagenome ERZ504597 (study PRJEB26092, sample SAMD00036305) | human gut metagenome | host: Homo sapiens | study: EMG produced TPA metagenomics assembly of...
AGACGGCTTCCTTGAAACGGGCCATCGAGGATAACAACTCCATCGTAATCTCCGCCGACGTGGAGACGATGAATCCCGGCCTTTCCCTACTCGGGCAAAAGGCGTACCGGGGGAATGTGACCGACGAGATCGAGGAGACGATCCGTGGTATCAGCGTCCCCATCCGCCGTCATGAGTACACCAAGGCGGAACCCAACGTCTATAGGGCCCTGCGGCTAAGCCGGATGGAGGAAGGATACTATGAGGGGATGATAGATGCCGTGCGACTCTGCGTACGTGTCCGTCCGGATGTCGATAATGCTGATTTCCCCACCCGCTTCCGCAAGGATATGGCCGAACAGCTTCGGCTAGGCAACCTCTATCTGCTAGACGTACAGCCCTTGTCATATATTCGCGACGGTTATATCCGTTCGATCGGCGTAGAGAACGAGGTGAAAACCGTGTGGCGGTAGCCTGCTTCCTATTGGCGAATATATCCTCGGCATCATCGGTACCTTCTGGTTCCGTACGGAATATCGCAAAGGCGAGATGGGGCTTAGGATGGCCTTAGGCTCTACCCGCCGTCAGTTGAACTCGATCATGGTGGGAGAGGGTGTCTTGCTGCTGGTCTTGGCGTTCATCCCGTCCTTAGTCATCAGCTTCAACATCGCCCATATGGATTTGATAGATACCTATCAGCTTCCGTTCACGTGGCTGCGCTTCGCGATTTGCGGAGGGATTACGTTTGTCTTGATCGTCCTCATGATCATCTGTGGCGTATGGTATCCTGCCCGCTCGACAGCCCGCTTGGAGCCGGCGGAGGCGTTGCATTATGAATAAGAGTTAACTTACATATTTCACACATACACACAATTGAAAGCCCGGTCTTGTAGTGATACACGGCCGGGTTGCTTATTTCCTATAAAATTGTTTTCTGCTAAAAGGTCATGGAGCATAGATCCCATAATGCCCGTCTCCCGCTACCGGGCTGATAGACAGGTTATGTTTCTTCGCGAACGGACGGGTAAAGATATAGCGCTACCGGCGCCGATAACGCTCCCGCCGCCACGTCCCACCAATCATGCTTCTTCCCATAGACCCGGCTCCAACCCACGTAGGTAGATACCGCATAAGCCGGAATACCCCATTTCCATCCATAACGTCTTTGGATAAAAGCGGCTCCCGCAAAGGATACGGAGGTATGCATGGATGGGAATGAATGATTATCGCTGAAGTCGGGCCGCTCTTTCTTCACTAGGTATTTCAGCGCATAGGTTACGCCCAATGTCGTAACCCCGGTGAATACGCCTTGTTTCAGCCCTTGCCAATCTTGGGTTGCCAATACGGTCGCTAGACTCGCCACCGGAGTGATAAACACCAATACGTCTCCCGAGGTCCGTACGGCTTTCCGGCTACCGGTCACCTTCAATTCTTGTCCGTTAACGGACAGGCATAGCATGAGCATTGTAATTGCGAAAAGGATATGTCTCATAGATTTAAAATATAGTTGCTATTTTAGGTATAAAAATGACGAACCCGACGATTGCTGCCGCTATCGCCATCAATAATACAGCTCCCGCCGCCAAGTCTTTCGTTCGCTTGATAGCCTCATTATACTCAGGGGAGACCAAATCTGCTAGGGCCTCGATGGATGAATTGACCGCCTCGGCAGCTAATACCGCTCCGATCACGATCGTTACTGCGATCCATTCCATGCGGGAAAGTCCAAATACCATTCCGGCGATAAGTACGCAAACTGCCGCGAAACAATGGATCCAAGCGTTATGCTCCTTCGTGATCAATAGCTTGATTCCGTTGAAAGCGAATTTAAAGCTTCTGGCTCTCTTTCGAAATGTGAAACCGTCATTCTTCATTTTTATAGCATCTCTTATTGAGGAGGGCAAATATAGGTATTTTTTGCCTTTATCGCATATCCTGACGAACAAACAGGATATTCACCTTTCATATTCCGCAATTCGTCAAGATTACTTGTTGGTTTTTATCTGGAACGATAACTTCGTTGATTAAAAAAGTACCTGTGATATGAGCATAGATCAAAGTAAAAGAATAAATTTATGGCTTGAAATCAGATATGAAGATAAAATATAACTTTCTAAGTCCGTTGCTAATGGCGATATTGACGATCTGTTGCCTGTGGATTGTTACGGATGTCGCTTATGGTGTCCGCATGTGGGAACTGGGAGTGGACGCGTGGATCGGGCGTATCAAGGCCCCTTGCTATTATATTGATCGGCGTTAGCTTATCTTTATTTGTTTTTTTAATTACTTTGGCTTAATACTTTTTAGATAGGAATAAAGAGCGGAGGTCCCGCCCGGTATTCCGGGAATATCTATGGGTGGTCTTGTTTAATTTAGTCGTGCTCAATATCGGCTTATATATCGTGATCTATTCTATAAATGGAACGACCTATCGGTGGGGAGAGGCGTTAATGATCAATGCGGTAGCTGTGCCGATCTTTCTCCTATACTATTTCTTGATCCGTAATAATATATTAGCCAAACGCTATTCGGAGAAAATCGTTCAATTGGAGAAACTGAGAGTAGATCAGCTGGAAACGCAATTGAAGCTGCTGAAGATGCAATACCATCCCCATTTCCTGTTTAATGCCTTGAATACGATCTATTTCTTGATCGATGAGGAAAATGAGGAAGCGATTGAGGCTGTAGAGTTACTTTCGGACTTACTCCGTTATCAATTATATGATATAAATACGAAAGTGACGATCGAAGAGGAGATTGATTATTTGCGAACATATATTCAATTCCAGCGACTTCGTATGACGAAACGCTTACAGTTCGAGGAGTCTTTGACCCGGAATTGACCGGACAAAAATACATCCGTTGCTTTTCCAGCCATTATTGGAGAATGCGTTTAAATATATAGGCGGAGCGTATCGGATACAAGTATCTATGCGGAAAGAGGGGGCAAAGGTCTGTTTGGGGGTAAGCAATACTTTCAATCCGGATTTCTTGGAACAAAGAAAGGGGAAAGGCATTGGGATCGACAATCTGAGAAAACGGTTGGAACTATTGTACCCGGATAAACATGAGTTACGTATAAAAAAAGACAATACCCGTTTTAGGGTTGAGTTATGTATTGATTTATCAGAATAATATGGAAATAAAGTGTATCATAACGGATGATGAGCCAATCGCCAGAAAAGGACTTCGGCGACACATCGGTAAAATTGATTTTCTGACCATCGTCGGAGAATGTGAGGACGCTATACAACTCAATAATATGCTGAATTCGGTTCAGGCGGATTTGCTTTTTCTGGATATAGAGATGCCGGATATGTCCGGACTGGACTTCTTGGAGAGTGCTCAGAACGCTCCTAAGGTAATTATCACCTCGGCATACGAGCGGTATGCGTTGAGAGGATATGAGTTTGACGTGGTGGACTATTTATTGAAACCAATCTCTTTTTCCCGTTTCCTGAAATCGGTCAATAAAGCACATGCGTTGATGGAATCTACATCGAAAAGCGAGGAGCCCGCTTATATCTTCGTCAAGACGGAGAAGCAACTTAAAAGGCTTTATTTAAAGGAGATTCAATTATAGAGGGCATGGAGAACTATATTGTTATCCATACCCTCACTTCCAAAGAGATCGTTCATCTCCGGTTGAAGAGTATACAGGAAACGCTGCCGGCACAAATTTTTATGCAAGTGCACCGCTCTTTCATCGTAAATCTTTCTTATGTACAAGCGATAGAAGGAAATCTATTAATCATTGGGGAGCATAAAATCCCGGTGTCGCGTCCTTTACGGGAAGAGGTATATAAATCGATCGTCAATAATCAACTCATTCAAAGATAAGTATCCAAAAACGAACACACTGTTCATTATCGAACACTTTAAATATTCCTATTTATCGGATTATCAATAGTATATGTTTTTGGCATGCCTTTTGCCTTAGGCAGGGTAAAAAAACTTATACTAAGATGAGAAGGATCTATATAGCGATGTGTTGTCTGTGGGCGGGGATTTCGGGAGTATGTGCCCAAGACAATACGAATAAAGTTCGAATAACCCTGCGGCAAGCGATCCAGATCGCACAGCTTCAATCCGTAGACGCTGCCGTGGCGCTCAATGAGTTGCGAACGGCCTATTGGGAATTCCGTACGCATCGGGCGGATCAGTTGCCGGAAGTGATATTTACGGGGACTCTGCCTTCATATAGCAAGCAATACTCGAAGTACCAGCAATCGGATGGTTCTTATACCTATGTGCAAAACAATGCCTTAGCTTAAATGGAGAGATCTCTATCGCCCAGAACATAGCCTTGACCGGAGGTAAGATCGCCTTGAATACCTCCTTGGATTTTACCCGTCAGCTAGGTAGTGGCGCTTACAACGAGTTTATGAGCGTACCTGTTAGTTTGACATTGACGCAACCGATCTTCGGCGTGAATGACCAAAATGGAAACGTCGTATCGAGCCTGTTCGTTACCAAGAGGCTAAGGCCGCTTATATGGAGAACGTGGAGAATGTAACGATCGCTACCATCACGAATTACTTCAACTTACTGTTGGCGGAAGATAATCTGGATATCTGTAATCAGAACTTGCTGAACGCCAATAAACTCTATGACATAGCGGTAGCGAAGCGTAAGATCGGGCATATCTCGGAGAGCGAGTTGATGCGTTTGAAACAGTCGGCCTTGCAAGCGAAAGGTAAGCTAACCGAGGCCCAATCCAATTATAACGCGATGATGTTCAAGCTCCGTTCCTTTTTAGGGATGAGCGAGCAAGACGTGATCGAGCCTGTTCTTCCCGAGGCGATAGAAGGGGTCCGTATGGATTATCAGGCGGTATTGGAGAAGGCTCAAGAAAATAACTCATTCTCAAAGAATATCATGCGCCGCCAGTTGGAAGCGGATTATGATGTGGCGACCGCCAAGGGAAACCGTCGAAGTATTAACCTGTTTGCCTCCGTGGGTTATACCGGTAAGGATATGTCCATGCGAGGAGCTTACAACCCGTTGAAAGATAACCAGATCGTAGAGGTCGGGCTTTCGATTCCTATCTTGGACTGGGGAAAACGGAAGGGAAAGGTAAAAGTAGCCGAATCGAATCGGGATGTCGTACTTTCCAAGATCCGTCAGGAGCAAATGGATTTTAATCAAGATATCTTCCTCTTGGTGGAGAATTTCAATAATCAAGCCGCTCAATTGGAGATAGCCGCCGAGGTGGACACGTTGGCGGAAAAGCGCTACAAGACCTCGATCGAGACTTCATGATCGGAAAGATCGATATCCTAGACTTGAATGACGCCCAGAGTTCGAAGGATGACGCGAAGCAAAAGCATATCCAAGAACTGTATTATTACTGGCGTTATTTTTATAACATCCGTAGTATAACATTGTATGATTTCTTGAATAATCGTACATTAGATGCCGATTTCGAGGAAATCGTGAAACGATAAATTGATTATATGATACTGATAATTAGATGATGATGCGGCTGTTCGTTCCTCGCTTACATTCCTGCTAAAACGTGCGGGTTTCCGGCCGGAGGCGGTTCCGGGGCCGAAGGAGGCCTTGGAGGTGGTCCGTGCCACGCGCCGGAGCTGATCTTGATGGATATGAACTTCACGTTGACTACCACGGGCGAGGAGGGGATTCAATTATTGAGACAGGTGAAGATCTTTCGTCCCGATGTACCCGTGATCTTGATGACCGCTTGGGGATCGATCTCTTTGGCCGTGCAGGGAATGCAAGCCGGAGCCTTCGATTTTATCACGAAGCCTTGGAATAACTTGGTATTATTAAAATCGATCCGGACCGCCTTGGAACTGAGCGAGCAGAAGAAGGAGGCAAACGCTCCCTTGAACCGTTCGGATGCCGATCATAAATTTCATTTTGATAAGATCGTGGGGCAAAGTGCCGCTTTGATGGATGTCTTGGGGACGGTCTCGCGTATCGCTCCGACAAACGCCTCTGTCTTGATTACCGGCGAGAGCGGTACGGGTAAAGAGCTGATAGCGGAAGCGATCCATGCGAATAGCCCCCGGTCGAAAGAGGCTTTCGTAAAGGTAAACTTAGGCGGACTTTCCCAAAGTCTTTTTGAGAGCGAGATGTTCGGACATAAGAAGGGGGCTTTTACGGATGCGTACATGGATCGGGTAGGGCGTTTCGAGATGGCGAACAAAGGCACGATCTTCTTGGATGAGATCGGCGATTTGGAACTGTCTTGCCAAGTAAAGCTGCTTCGGGTATTGCAAGACCAGACCTTTGAGGTCTTGGGGGATAGCCGCCCCCGGAAGGTGGATATACGGGTCGTAAGCGCTACAAACCGGGATTTACGATCGATGGTGGCGGACCGTACGTTCCGCGAGGATCTTTTTACCGGATCAATTTGATCACGGTGCATTTACCCGCCTTACGTGAGCGAAGGAGGATATCCCATTGCTGGCCCGGTATTTCGCGGATAAGCAATCGGAGATCAATGGGCTACCGAGGGTGGAGTTCTCATCGGATGCCCAGACCTATTTAAGCCGTCTCCCTTTTCCCGGTAATATCCGTGAGTTGAAGAACTTGGTGGAGCGGACGATCCTTGTGTCGGGTAAGACGCTTTTGGATACCGCTGATTTCGAGGTTCATTGCATGAATACATCCGGTGCTAAATCGACGATTCCGCCTTCTTTGGAGGGCTTGACCTTGGATGAGTTGGAGAAGCAAACCATCTTACGCTCCTTGGAAGCGCATGGAGGTAATTTATCGCATGTCGCTACGGCGTTGGGAATCAGTCGTGCCGCCTTGTACCGGAGATTAGAGAAATACGGAATCCCGATCGATAAATAAGAAGAGGCAAGGATGAGGCTGAAAGGACTATTCTGGATATTGACGACGCTGCTGTTGACTATATTGGCGGTGGTGACTTATTATGTCTTTTATACGTCTTCTATCCGGATGTTTTTCGCGGTAGAAGCCTTGGTCTTGCTTACGATCATCTATTTATTTGTCTTTTATCGCCGTATCATAAAGCCCTTGCATATCATCGGTAACGGTATGGAGCTGTTGAAAGAGCAAGACTTTAGTTCCCGCTTGGGAAAGGTCGGGCAAACGGAGGCGGACCGGGTGGTCGATGTGTTTAATAAGATGATGGAGCAGTTGAAGAATGAGCGTTTGCACCTCCGGGAGCAAAACCATTTCTTGGACTTGCTGGTCAACGCCTCTCCGATGGGAGTGATCATCTTGAACTTGGATGAGGAGATTCTATCCATGAACCCGGCCGCATGTAAATTGTTTGGCGCGCAAAGCTCGGAGGATATGGTGGGGAAAACGTTTTCTTCAAACTAGATTCTCCCTTGGCGGAAGAATTGGTACGGGTTCCGATGTATCAAGCGCAAACCGTCCGGTTGAACGACGCTAATATTTATAAATGTACGCATTCCTCATTTGTGGATCGAGGTTTTCACCACCCGTTTTATTTGATAGAGACGTTGACCCAAGAGGTGTTCAAGGCCGAGAAGAAAGCGTATGAGAAAGTGATACGTATGATCTCTCATGAGGTGAATAATACGACCGCGGGTATCACCTCTACCTTGGATACGTTGGAGTCTACTTTCAGCGGGATGGAAGATATGGAGGATGTCTGCGAGGTTTTGCGGGTCTCCATAGAACGCTGCTATAGCATGAGCCATTTCATCACCAATTTCGCCGATGTGGTGCGTATACCCGAACCCCAAAGTCGTCCGCAAGAATTGAACCAAGTGGTGTCCGCTTGTAAACGCTTTATGGAGACAGTTTGCCAGAACCGGAATATCGAGATTGTTATGGATCTGAGCGAGGAATCTCCAGTCGTGAATTTGGATAATTCATTATTCGAGCAAGTCTTGGTCAATATTATCAAGAATGCCGCCGAATCCATCGACCGGGACGGAAAGATCTATATCCGGACGACAGTGCGTCCTACCTGCTTGGAGATAGCCGATACGGGCAAGGGCATCGACAAGGAAACGGAAACGAAACTGTTCAGCCCGTTCTTCTCTACGAAACCGAACGGACAAGGTATCGGCTTGATCTTTATCCGTGAGGTGCTGTTAAAACATGATTGCCGATTCTCTCTCGCTCTTACGCGGATGGATTGACAAGGTTTAAGATTTGGTTTAGTTGAAATAATCCCTTTATGGTTTGAGGTTTTTCCCTTGTAGGCTAAGGCTGTATTCTTACAGGTGTTAGCCTTTTTGTCTGCTTGTATTCATCATGCAACAGCCGTTGCATGATCATCTACCAATGTTGCACGATCTTCTACCAGTCGTTGCATGATCGTCCAACAGTTTGATAGATGATGGATGTCTCTTGAGGAAAAGTCTAAAGATAGGGATGGAAAGGGCTAAAGGATATGGAGGTTTTGGGCAAGCTGTACTGGATTTTATACTATCTTTGGGCCGTATAAATGCAATAGAAATCTAATCTTGAATATCATGAAGAAAGTAGTATCTGTATTATTTATCCTTGCGATTATCGTATTTTCTGTATTAATGGTAAGCTATTCGAGTGATCAAAAGCCGGAGAAAGTTCTTCGCCATGTTGTTATGTTCGGTTTTAAGCCGGATGTGTCCGAGGCGCAGGTGAAAGAGGTTGAGGATGCCTTTTGTAAGTTGCCTTCTCAAATCGACTTGATCAAAGGATATGAGTGGGGAACGGATTGTAGTCCGGAGGGATTGCAACAGGGCTTGACTCATTGCTTTTTCTTGACTTTTCATTCGGATGCGGATCGGGACGCCTATTTGGTACATCCGGCGCATAAAGCATTTGGCAAGGTGTTAGGAGGGAAGGCATCGGCGGTTACGGTGTTGGATTATTGGACGAAATAAAAAGAATGGGCGGGATGAATCGATGAGTCACCCCGCCCGTTTTTATATTCCTTAGTTACTTTATATTATAACCATTGATTCATGAACTGATCCATCTCTTCCGCATGGGCTTCCAGGCTTTGAAGTAGCTTGAATTGGGCTTTCGTACGGATTAAGTTATGTTTCGGGCTATGGATCTTGTAATAGGTATCGCCGTTGATATAATCGGTTAAGAAACGAACGGTCTGCATATAAGTCAATAAGCGTCCACCGTAAGGTAGCAATTTGATCTCGGTAGGAGTTAAGAACGCCTTGGCCTTTTCCATGTATCCACGGGTATAGGCTTTGAATATCTCCATATTAACGTTTACGTTATCCAGATTCTCATCGTCCTCGGCACCCGTATTGGCTCCGGTACGGATAAGTCGCCGATATCGGAAAGGACGAAACCCGGCATCACGGTGTCCAAGTCGATCACGCAAAGCACCTTGTCGCTATCAGCGTCAAACATCATATTGTTAACTTTTGTATCGCAATGGTTCGTGCGTTTCTTCAATTGGCCCTCACGGTACAGGCGTTCTTGAATGCACATCGCTTCGGCACGTTTCTCGATCTCCTCTACCAAATCTTTCACTTCTTCCAACCGGCCTGCCGGATTAGCGGCTACAGCTCATGGAATTGTCGCAAGCGGAACTCCATATTATGGAAATCCGGGATGGTCTCGCCCAGCGTACCCTCGGGTATATCGGACAACATGGTCTGGAAATCACCGAACGCTTTGCCAGCCTCATAAGAAAGCTCAGGAGTTACTTCCTCATAGCTTTTGCTGCGAGGGATGAATAGGCATACCCGCCAATAACTATCTCCATCGAAATAATATTTTTTCCCGTCTTTAGTCGGCAAGAAGGTTAATACCTTACGGTCGATATCCGTTTCACCTTTTTCCTCCAGCTTTTTGCGGATATGAGTGGTAACCACATGGATGTTATTTTGCAGCATATCCACATTGGTGAAGATTAAATGGTTGATACGCTGTAGCACGTATTTGATCTCCCCTTTCTCGTTGGTCACTTTCAATGTATCATTAATGTGTCCGTTTCCGAATGGTTCAGCGGAAACTACTTTCTCGTCCAACTGGAACTGATCCAAGATGTTTAGTAATTGTTCTTTCGTTTTTGCCATGATATTTCATTATGTTAACTCCGGCAAAGATACAAAAAAAGGCCACGATACAAATCGTGACCTTTTTTTATTTCTTAAAGAAAGAAATCTTATTTCTTGTTACGGTTACCATAACGGCTCATGAACTTATCAACACGTCCGGCTGTATCGACCAACTTAGACTTACCAGTGTAGAACGGGTGAGAAGTGTTAGAGATCTCGACCTTTACCAACGGATAAGTTACGCCGTCGATCTCGATCGTCTCTTTAGCGTTAATAGTAGAACGAGTGATGAATACATCATCGTTTGACATGTCCTTAAATACTACAGGACGATAATTTTCAGGATGAATACCTTTTTTCATTGCTTTATTATCTATTTTAATTTATACTCTGTATATATTTGGTAACCGGTATTTTGGCTTGCAAAGGTAAGGGTTTGCCACAAACAAACAAAGAAAATCGTATTATTTTTTTCAAGGGCGTTGATTTTGTGTTATTTTATATGCTTTGAAGCATCATTTGTCGTGAATCTTGATTATCTTTGTGCAAGTTTTTAATCATTAACGTAATAACATAATAACAACTATGGTAAATTACAAAGATTTGGGCTTGGTGAACACAAAAGAAATGTTCGCTAAGGCTATCAAGGGCGGATATGCTATCCCTGCTTTCAACTTCAATAACATGGAACAGATGCAGGCTATCATCAAGGCTGCTGTAGAGACAAAATCTCCGGTTATTTTGCAAGTTTCAAAGGGCGCTCGCCAGTACGCAAACGCTACTTTGCTTCGTTACATGGCACAGGGTGCTGTTGAATATGCTAAGGAATTAGGTTGCCCGAATCCTCAGATCGTTCTTCACTTAGACCATGGTGATACGTTTGAGACTTGCAAGAGCTGTATCGACTCTGGCTTCTCATCTGTAATGATCGACGGTTCTCACCTTCCTTATGAAGAGAACATCGCTTTGACTAAGAAGTTGTTGAGTACGCTCATCAATTCGATGTAACTGTAGAAGGCGAGCTTGGTGTATTGGCAGGTGTTGAGGATGAGGTTTCTTCAGACCACCACACTTATACCAATCCTGAGGAAGTTATCGACTTCGCTACTCGTACGGGCTGCGATTCTTTGGCTATCTCAATCGGTACTTCTCACGGTGCTTATAAGTTCACTCCGGAGCAATGTACGATCGACCCTGTTACAGGTAAGATGGTTCCTCCTCCATTGGCATTCGACGTTTTGGACGCTGTTATGGAGAAACTTCCGGGATTCCCTATCGTTCTTCACGGTTCTTCTTCTGTTCCTCAGGAAGAGGTTGAGACTATCAACAAATTCGGTGGCGCTTTGAAGGCTGCTATCGGTATTCCTGAAGAGTGGTTGCGTAAGGCTGCTAAATCTTCTGTATGTAAGATCAATATCGACTCAGACTCTCGTTTGGCGATGACTGCCGCTATCCGCAAGACTTTCGCTGAGAAACCGGCTGAATTCGATCCTCGTAAATATCTGGGCCCGGCTCGTGATAACATGGAGAAACTTTACAAACACAAGATCATCAACGTTCTTGGTTCTAACGACAAGTTATAATCGGAAGTTTCTTGATATAAATAAAGAAAGCCATCTCGGTATCGGGATGGCTTTTCTTTTGGTCTGTAGTTTAGTCTTTTAATACCTTACGAAGCGCTTCCAACATCGGATCTACGGTAAGATCGTTGCCGGTAGCTTGCTTGATCCACACATTCGGGGTGAGGCGGCCTTGCTTGAATATCCGGCTAACCTCATTCGCAAAATCCTTGCCATTGAGGTAGTTCTCTAGCTGGAACTCGATAATCTGTCCGAAAGCGTAGGCGGAAAGGTAGAGCGGATAACCGATCATATGGGAGTAAATCGCTAGAACGGTCTCGTCTTTTACACCGAATACTGGAGCGTAATACTTATTCCAGATTTCCTTGGAAAGACGGATCACGGCCTCCTGCAATTCCCCGGCGGTAGCGTTAGGATGTGCGTACATCCATTTCCATACGGAGATATCCAGCATGGAAACACCGCAAATCTCATACATGCTCCATATCTTATCCAAGATATCCATCTTTTCTTTTTCCGGATTCTCGTCTTTTATGCCCAGTAACTCAAGGTCTCTTTTCTGGAAGACAAAGGCCAGCGCTTCGGTGAAAGCCGTATTGGGAACTCCGTTGAGCATATAATAATCGACATCATATAATGAGATCGTTTGCTCTACGTTATGTCCGAACTCGTGGATGGCGATATTATATCCTTTGTAATCCATCCTTGTGAAGGGATACGGGTACGTAAACGGGAACGCTGGCCTTTCATGGAGGCTCCCCACGCATGACCGGAACCACGGGCGGGATCGACTGCGATCTTATCCGCTAGATATTGGGCACGATCGGGGCTGAATCCTAGTTTCTGTAATATTTCCGGTAGCTTCTTTTCCATCGTTACCGCATCGGGATACAGGGTACGGGTTTGCTCGTTTAGCTTGTTCTCGTCCAGATTGCTACGGGCCTTGAACCATCGTACCATATATCGTAGGCTTCCAGTTTGCGTCCGAGGCGTTTGGAGATGATTTTCCCCACTTCCTTTAGTTCGGGGGCGGAAAGGAATTGATCGAACAGGGCTTCTACATCGTTGACATCTATTTCCATATCTTCCGTGAACTTACGGTCTATATAGGTGTTTCCCGTATATTTGTCTATACGCTGCATGGCGTTGAAGTTATTCAACATTTTCTGATAGCGGGCCGGGCTTTCAGGGGTACCTTCTAGTTCATTTCCTGCTTGAGATAACGTATTGGCGTACGGGTTCCATTCGTAACGATCCGAGTTGATCACCTCTTTCGGGATTTCTTGCGAGATGATTCGCTTCATGATCTCATATACCATCCGTTGTTTTTCCAATCCCTCTTTTCCTTTGTTATAATTGGCCTTGATCTCGTCGCGAGGTTCCAAATGGCAAAGTAAGCGCATGTCGGAGGGGAAAATGGTTTTTCCTTTAGGAGTTAGTAAATGCCCCATATAGATATTATAATCCGCTATGTAAATATCCGCGTCACTTTCCGTATCTGCGGCGGCTTGCTTTACTTCCGCCGGTATCCGTTCCGTAAACATATCGCCTAGCCGGGCGTAGGCCCATGCTTTACGGTCATTCCCTAACGCCTCTTTCTCCTTGAGAGTAAGTTGGGGAAAGTTGAGGGCGATGATGAAGCCGATCTTGTTGGCGTATAGATCGTCCATTAGGTGGGAACTGGGGCTGTAGGATCCGAATTTCTCATCGATGGCGTGTAGAGGTCCGGTATCTAGGTTCAAATTTCGTTGCAGACAGAGTACCATCTCGTTGAAATTGCCATTGATACCTTCAATATACTCGCTGATCTTGAGGAAAACTTGGTCTTTTTCGGCGGGATCGGATAGATAATTCTCCCGGCAGAAGGTTTGAAACGCTTGCTCATCCCCATCGGAGGTTTGCCAGAGGCGGGCTACTTGCTCGACACCCTTTGTGATTCCTGCTTGATTCTTAGCGTCCTTGGCTATTAGCTCGTCAATCGTAGCTTTACGATAGAAGGCTGGATGCTGGCTTGCCCTTGCATAAAGCTAAAGGCGCAGGCCAGTAACATACAATACGTACGACTTGCTTTCTCATGGTTATGTTTGTATAAAGTTATTTAAAACAAATGTATGAATAATATTCGTATCTTTGGCCGATTTTTCTAATTGAGTAAAAAACAAAGAGATGAAAAAGTTACTATGTATGTGGATGGTCGTATGCGGCCTTTTGTTGATTCCCGGAAACATGAAGGGACAGTCCTTGAAAGATATCTTAATTCATCTGCCGTAAGAACGCCGTGACTTCTGTCACCGGAGGGAAAGCCGTGACTTTCGAGAATTTACAGGGAACTTGGATGTATGTGAACCCTGCCCTGCAACTGGAAGGTGATAATGCCTTGAAGAATGTAGCGGGAAGCTTGGCTGCTACCGAGGCAGAGAAGAAATGAAGGAATATTGCGCGAAGTAGGTATCGTGGAAGGTGTATTTAATTATGTCTTTAATTCGGATAGTACGTTTACGAGTGCGTTGAAAAGGGGAAGCCTGAAAGGTACTTACTCGGTGAGTCCGGAAGATAAAACGGTGACGTTACGGTATACGGTGGGTAATAAGAAGCTGACCGTTTCTACGCTTACCGCCCATGTCGTCCTTTCTGGTAATGAGTTGACATTGCTTTTTAACGCGGATAAATTACTGAAGTTCTTGAGCACGGTTTCTTCTATATCCAGCAATACGACCTTGAAAGCTATCAATAAGTTGGCAAGTGAATATGATGGCATGATGCTGGGTTTCGATTTGAAGAAATAATGTAATATGATACGATTTATACCGAGGCGTTATTGGGCAGTAATAGCGGTTGCGTTGGCATTGACCATGTCCGTGTTGGACGGCACGATTGTCAACGTGGCGCTTCCTACCTTGTCCCGTGAATTCGGGACATCCCCTTCCTCCACGATCTGGATTGTCAACGCTTATCAGCTAACGATTACGATGTCTCTTTTATCGTTCTCCGCTTTGGGAGATATTTATGGATATAAGCGGATTTCTTGATCGGGACGACAATATTCTGCTCAACGTCATTATTTTGTGCCTTATCCTCGTCTTTCGCCATGTTGACGGTCGCGAGAATATTGCAAGGGATCGGAGCCTCGGCTATCATGAGCGTGACGACCGCTTTACTTCGTATTATTTATCCTCCACAATATATAGGGCGGGGAATGAGTATCAATGCCATGGTCGTGGCGGTATCGATTGCTGCCGGGCCGTCGTTGGCGGGCGCTATCTTATCAGTCGCTTCTTGGAATTGGTTGTTCGCTATCAACGTACCTTTAGGGATTTGCGCGATTATAACGGGTTATTTTCTTTTGCCTCAAAATCCTTGCAAGGATGGGCCGAAACGAAGTTTGATAAGATCGGTGGAATCTCGAATGCCCTGACTTTCGGATTGCTGATTTATTCGTTGGAAGGCATCGCCCATCATGAGAACTGGAGAATGATCGCTTTACAGGTTCTTCTTCTATTGGTGATCGGAACATTTTTTATCCGCAGGCAACTACGGCAGGAGGTTCCGATATTGCCATTGGACTTGATGCGGATTCCGATATTCGCCTTGTCCGTATTATCCTCGATCACTTCATTTACGGCACAGTTGTTGGCGATGGTATCATTACCCTTTTATTTGCAAAATGTGGCCGGAAGAAATGAGGTGGAGACGGGGCTGCTGTTGACTCCTTGGCCGGTAGCGACGATCTTGACCGCTCCGGTAGCCGGGAGGCTGATCGAGAAATATCATCCCGGATTGTTAGGCGGTATCGGAATGGTGGTGTATGCGACCGGACTTCTTCTATTGGCTTTATTGCCGGGGCAACCCACCAATATGGATATCGCTTGGCGATTGATGCTTTGCGGTATGGGTTTCGGCCTGTTCCAGACCCCGAATAATAGCACGATGATATCGGCCGCCCCTCGTTCCCGGAGTGGCGGGGCGAACGGTATGCAAGGTACGGCACGACTGTTGGGGCAAACGCTGGGGACGACATTTGTCGCTTTGATCTTTAGTGTTACCTCTGCCACCGATAGTATGCCGGTTTGTATGTATGTAGCGATCGGTTTCGCTTTAGTCGCCGCTATCGTGAGTTGTCTCCGTATCTCACAGCCCGTTCCCATGCGTGGAAGGTGAGTAGAAGATACGATTTCTAATAGGGTCTCACCGTAGTTCTCTATGATCTTTTTGCCGATTCCGGGTATCTTCAACAGTTCTTTCGAGTTCGTGGGCAAAGTGTTGCAAACGCCAATTAAGGCTTTCTGTTGCAAGATCGTGTAAGGAGGCAACTCCTTTTCTACGGCAAGCTCGTATCTCCATTGTTTCAAACGGGCATATAGCTCAGGATGTAAGACATCCGTGGAGACGGGGATCTTTTCCGCTTCCGTCGATTTCCGCGTCGATTTCTGCTTGCTGGCAACAGCCGACTCCTCAATGTTCGCTTTAGCCTTGGCGGATAGATAGTCGATGAGACGAAAACCATCTTGGCAGGCTTTTAATGTAGCGACCTTGATCGTAAGCTCATCGCTGAAAGCTTTTAATGCGGATGTAAATGCCTTACGGGCCTCTTTATTGTCGATCTCTACATCGGAAGCCTCTATCAAAGGGAGGCAATAGGTCTCGATCTTTTCCAGAAAGTAAGCGCAACCTTTTCGGATGCGGTCTTGTATATGCTCGTCCGTATCATAGAGATTCGTGCTGGAGATCATACGGGTGAGTTGCTGGCAGAAACGTTCGCCTACTTCTACTATATCCGAACGGAAATAATCCCGTACCCGGGGATATTGGTTGCTTAATTCCGGGTATAGTTTTTGCAGATGGGTGTATGCCGCGTAAGATGTATATTGCAACTTTTGTTGTACGGGATTGAAGTCGAATAGCTCGGTTGCCAATCTCAAATAATACTGTTGTTGGGCTTGACGCAGTTGGTCTTCACACGGTTGACGCTCCGAGAGGGAAGAGGTATAACTTAATATCTTCTCATCGCTAATCATGGCGTTTCGAGTGATCGGGCTACTTAATACCATTCCTTCCAATGTCTTGCAACGGCTCAAGGCAACGTAGACTTGTCCGTGTGAGAAGGCGGCGGATGCGTCGATGATGGCATGCTCGAAAGTCAAGCCTTGGCTTTTATGGATCGTGATCGCCCAAGCGGTTTTCAGTGGGTATTGGCTGAAAGAGCCGGCGATTGTCTCCGTGATATCCTTCGTGTTCTCGTCGATCGTATATTTCACGTTTGTCCATGTCTCCCGGTCTACGGTGATATCGTTTCCTAATTCGTCGGATACGATAATCTTGCTCGGGCTGATGAAGACAATTCGGCCGATCTTTCCGTTATAATATCGCCTTTCGCCGGAAGAGTCGTTTTTTACGAACATGACTTGAGCGTCTTGCTTTAGCTCCAATACCTCGTCGGTCGGGTAGGAGTAAGCTGGAAAGTCATCCTTGATCTCCGCCTTGTACGTATAAGCCGGGCCGGGTAATTCTTGCAACTTCCGGTTATTGATTTGCTGGGCTTGATAATTATGGGTTGTCAGCGTGATATAACCTGCTTTGTCATTTGGTTTAAATTGGGGATATAACGTTGGTTTAAGGTGTGTAGTGTATTCTCGTCGAAGCGGTTTTCCCGGATATTGTTCAATAAGCGTACGAACGTATCGTCCGCTTGGCGATATACTTGAGTTAATTCGATGCAAAGATAATCACTTTCGGAAAGAGCCTTACTGTCAAAAAAGAAGGGAGAGGCGTAATGTTCTCTCAACAAATTCCATTCGTCCTCCTTCGCTACGGGGGCTAATTGTTGTAAATCTCCGATCAATAATAATTGAACGCCCCCAAAGGGTTTATTCCTATCCCGATAACGACGTAGCATATCACTGATAGCATCCAGCAAATCGGCACGTACCATACTGACTCATCAATCACGAGCAGGTCCATACTACGGATGATATTGATCTTATCCCGGCTGAATTTATGAGAATAGGATTTATTTTGCCCGGAGGCCATTTCGCTACCCGGTATATACGGTCCGAAAGGTAGCTGAAAGAAGGAGTGATGGTTACCCCTCCCGCATTAATCGCCGCCACTCCGGTAGGTGCTACCACAATCATCCGTTTTGGGGAAGTCTCTTTAAGTTTTTTCAAGAATGTGGTCTTTCCTGTTCCCGCTTTTCCGGTAAGGAAGATGTTGGTTCCGGTATTTTCCAGATAGTTGAAGGCAAGGTCCAATTGTAAATTCGTTTGCATCATATTTAAGCTGTTTAGGTGAATTCACAAATGTACGTATAATCTTTCAAACGTCCTTCTCAAATGGAAAATAAACGGAGTAACTGCGCTAAAATCTACATCCCTTTTTCCTTTTTAGGAAGAGATTGATATACGATATCGTAGGATTGTTTTATAAGCTCTTTGATCTTGTTGTCGGGTACATCTTGATTAAAATAGACACTAATCCAGTATTTTTTATTCATATGCCAACCGGGTGTTATGCCAGAGTATCGAGCTTGCAACTCTCCCGATTCATTCGGGTCACATTTGATACAGCAAAAATCAAATACTTCGATATTTACGAAGCAGAACCATTTACTTCCTACATAAAAGCAAAGAACGTCCCGACTGTATTTATCAGGAACATTCGTGAAAGGCATTTTTTCATAAACACCATTCAACGAAAGGCAATATTCCCTAAACTCTTCAATATTCATAACATTCGTATGTATGATAGATTATAGCGATATCCTATAGACTAAGAAACTCAATGGTTGGACGGAGACTTCAGTAGCGGGAGCCTCTAGTTCCACCGCTGATTCAATGGGTATGACTGTTTCCGGTTTACCCAATGTGTTCTTCGCTTCTAAGTCTGAGGCATGTAAGACCATCAACTTTCCTTTATGCTTGCCGGATGAGATTCCGTTTAGGTTTAATTGGATCTTTTTGCTCTGGATGCCGGTATTGACGATTTTGATGATGAGCTCGTTTGTGCCTTTGTCGAGGGCGGCTGTGGCGAATAGCTCGCTTTGCCCGGTAACGGCTTCTTTGTTCATCGTCAGGGGCAATACGTTTGTTCCGGCATTGTGCCCGTATAATTGTTGTACATAGTAGTTAGGAGTTTTCACGATGTTTAGGTTGTTGAACCAGATTAAGTCCGGACGCATTGCCACGCATCGACATGTGCGAATAAAGGGGCGTATGTACATAATTCCACCACGTCGGCATTCCGTTCAAGACCGGTCATAAACGCAGCCTCGCATAATGCGGTCAGGAAGCTATTCTCCCGGTTAGTCGGGTGGCAAGCATATTCACCGGCGAACACTTTGGGGCCTTGCCGATCATACGAATCATATCGTTTGGCAGAACATCATCAACAGCTGTCAGTTGTGGAAAAAGAGAAAAAATGAGATAAAATATTGAACATAAGATATTGATATTTAGTATTTTATATTTGTTGAATGTAATTTCCTTTATTTTCCTTATTTTCTTGTTTAGTCTAATAAATGCCTTTATTTTGTTACTATTTTGTTTACTATTTGTTACCTGTATTCATTGAAGTAACAAAACAAATCGCTATATTTGTATCGGTAACAAAATAAGAACATAATTATGGCGAAGAAAAAACAAGAAGTTAAATTGAAAGAACCTGTAAGGATTAGATTCAAGCAGCTTGCCAATGGCAACCAGTCTATTTATTTGGACTATTATACAGGTGATGTTATTAGAAAAGAAAATTATGTTGGCGGTAAACGGCAATATGAATTTTGAAGTTGTACCTTATACCTGAAAAACGGTCAGCGGATTTCCTGGTTGGTAAGCTTTCTTTAAGCGTATAGCTAGCCAG
>ENA-OQDF01000331-OQDF01000331.1-human-gut-metagenome-genome-assembly--contig:-NODE-331-length-19393-cov-1.478459_pt1 | contig 19393 bp, 26 predicted proteins | sample MGYA00242769_ERZ504597 | MGnify/ENA primary metagenome ERZ504597 (study PRJEB26092, sample SAMD00036305) | human gut metagenome | host: Homo sapiens | study: EMG produced TPA metagenomics assembly of...
AACCCTCAATAATATTTGGAAGAATAGATATGAAGAAAATAGCAATCATTGGCGGCGGTGCTTCCGGTCTTTGTGGCGGCAATTGCAGCCGCAAGGACGAACCCGCAGGCACAGATCCTGATATACGAAAAGAAAGACAGCGCAGGCAAAAAAATCCTTGCAACCGGAAACGGGAGATGCAACCTGACAAACAAAGATATGAACGCCTCTTATTTCCACAGCGACAATCTTTCCGTTGTAGAAGAAGTATTACAGAAATTCGGCTATGAAGACACCATTGCATTTTTCACATCTCTTGGGCTCCTGACAAAGGCAAGAGGAAATTACGTCTATCCTTATTCCGACCAGGCTTCCACCGTTCTTGATTTGTTGAAATCAGAACTGGATCGTCTGCATGTAAAAATAACCACTGATGTGACGGTGACGGGTATTAGCCAAACATCTCATGGTTTTACGGTCCTGACAGATCATCAAAAGCAAAAGGCAGATGCTGTAATCCTTGCCTGCGGCGGGAAAGCGAATTCCAAGCTCGGATCCGACGGAAGTGGTTATGCACTTGCAAAGCAGCTCGGACATACGATGGTTCCGGTCGTACCTGCTCTGGTTCAATTAAAAGTAAAGAATCATCCGTTTGCCAAAGCCGCGGGGTCCGTACGGATGCTGTCGTAACTGCAATATGCCATGGACAACCGACAGCTTCCGATCACGGGGAATTACAGCTTACGGCTTACGGCATTTCCGGAATACCGGTTTCCAGATCAGCCGCTATATTGCCAAATCTCTGTATTTAAAACAGGATGCAAAAGTGAACATTGATTTCCTGCCCGCTTTTACGGAAGAGGCATTTTTTGAGTTCTTGCTGAAACGTAGAAACGGAAGAGAGCAGATGACCTGCGCGGATTATCTTCTTGGAATCTTTCACCAGAAGCTGATCCCAAGATTTTTAGAGCAGGCACGCATCCGGATGCATACACTGACAGGTGATCTGTCGGATACACAGATAAAAAGTCTTGTTCAGGTAGTTAAGAATAACGTAGTAACAATTAATACCACTAATGGTTTTGATAATGCACAAGTCTGTGCCGGCGGAATCTCAACAGAAGAAATCACTCCCGACACTATGGAATCCCGTTATGTCCGGCACCTTTATCTTGCCGGGGAATTGCTGGATGTGGACGGCATCTGCGGAGTACAATCTGCAATGGGCCTGGGCGACCGGTTATCTTGCCGGAACTGCTGCTGCAAACGATATATCATCAGATAGATGACAAACTGTAAAGGAGTAAAAACATATGATTCGGATCAACCAGATGAAACTGAACATTGAACATACATCAGACGATTTTGAACGCAAGATTTTAAAAACACTTTGCATAAAAAAGAGGAACTTCAGGGCTTTCAAATCCGCAAACAGTCGATCGATGCCAGAAAAAAGCCTGTTCTTTACTATGTCTATTCTGTAGATGTCCAGGTAAGAGATGAAGCAAAAGTTAAGAAAACGGTCAAAAATAATCAGATACAGTTCCAGGTTAAGCCGGACAGCTACCATTTCGAAGTAAAAGGGACAAAGGAACTGACACACCGGCCGGTCATTATCGGAACAGGTCCTGCCGGACTGTTCTGTGGTTATATGCTCGCTGCGCACGGATATCAGCCAATTCTTCTGGAACGCGGAGCCGATGTAGATCAGCGTACAAAAGATGTGGAAGCATTCTGGGAAAACGGGCGGCTGAATCTTTCATCAAATGTTCAGTTCGGTGAGGGTGGCGCCGGAACATTTTCTGACGGAAAACTGAACACTCTGGTAAAAGACAAATTCGGACGCAACCATGAAGTACTACGTATCTTTGCCGAACACGGTGCTCCGGAATCCATCACCTACGAGAGCAAACCTCATATCGGTACCGATGTGCTCTCTGCAGTTGTAAAAGAAATGCGGAAATATATCTGTGCTCATGGTGGAGAAGTACGGTTTCACTCACAAGTCACTGATATTCAGACACATTCCGACAACGATCAAAAGATTCTCCGCAAACTTAAAATCTACGATTCGCAAAAGAAGGAAACATATCTGCTCGATACAAATCTTGCAGTTTTTGCCATTGGTCACAGTGCACGGGATACTTTTCCATGTTATATCAGCACGGCCTTCCAATGCAGCCGAAGGCATTTGCTGTTGGTGTACGAATCGAACATCCTCAGGAAATGATCAATCAGGATCAATACGGTAAGAATTATCCTTCCTTTCTTCCGGCAGCACCGTATAAACTGACCGCTAACCTCGATAATGGAAGAGGCGTATATACCTTCTGTATGTGTCCGGGCGGATATGTCGTAATGCTTCTTCCGAAGAACACCGGCTTGCGTTAACGGAATGAGTTACAGCCGCCGGGATAGCCAGAATGCCAATACTGCAGTGATCGTACTTGTTCCACCGATTGATTTGGAGTGATCATCCGCTCGCTGGTGTCGAATTCCAGAGAAAGCTTGAAGAAGCGGCATATCTCGAGGGAAACGGCAAGTTCCGGTACAGTTATTTGGGGATTTCTGTGAAAACAGACCTTCCGTGCAGCTGGGTAGAGTCACTCCGCATATAAAAGGTATGTATCAGCTTGCAAACGTCAGAAATATTTTTCCGGAATTCATTGCAGAGTCGCTGACAGAAGGAATTCAGATCTTTGACCACAAGCTTCCCGGATATGCGCGGTGCGATGCCGTCATCTCGGGAGTAGAAAGCCGGACTTCTTCGCCTGTACGACTTACAAGAGACCAATCCCTTCAGAGCGAAATCCGCGGGATCTATCCTTGCGGCGAAGGCGCAGGCTATGCAGGCGGGATTACCTCTGCAGCTATGGACGGAATCAAAACAGCCGAAATGATTGCTTCCGTTTATCATCCGTTCAAGATGGAATCTTAATTTTTATCTAATCTGATCATTTTATGTAAAAAAATGAAAAGAAGTTTAAGAATTTTTTAATATCATAAACCTATACACTTTTTCTGAAATGTGATAAAATGTATTGAGTTTTTTAGATAGGAAAAACGAGGAGGAGTACATATGAAAGGTGCAGGAAGTAAAAACGCCTGGGCTTTATTTCTGCTTCTGCTGGCAGGGGTAGTTCTTGGTGGCTTTATTGGTGAACTGGCAAAAGGGGTGCCGGCTTTATCCTGGCTGGGCTATGGACAATCTTTCGGGATAGACGATCCGATCGTTCTGAATCTCGGAGTAATGGTCATAACATTTAGTCTATCGATAAAGATAACCATGGCAAGTATCATTGGCGTGATTCTTTCCATTATCATATATCGTTTCTTATAATTTACAGAATCTGTCTTTTGACTGAGTCTGTAAAAATGTCGTGCGAATCTAAAGAATAATATGAATCAATCAAATACCATAAGAGAAATGCCGAGAGACGAGCGACCATATGAAAAGTGTTCCCGTCTCGGAGCCGAACATTTAAGTGACGTTGAATTGCTGGCAGTGCTGTTACGAACCGGTACCCGCGGTGAAAATGCATTGGAACTTGCAGGAAGAATTCTTTATCATGCCGGCGGAATCGGCATTCTCGGAATTCATCAGTTTAACGCTGAACGTCTGAAGCAGATCAAAGGGATTGGCAACGTAAAAGCAATTCAGATATCATGTATATCTGAACTTGCAAAAAGGCTTGCAAAAGCGTCTTATCAGGATACAGTATGTTTTACCGATCCAAAAACGATTGCGCAATATTATATGGAAGATTTAAGACATGAGAAACAGGAACATATGAAATTATTAATGTTAAACTCGAAGGCAAAGCTGCTTGGCGAAACTACCATTTCCAAAGGGACTGTGAATGCATCCCTGGTCACGCCAAGAGAGCTTTTATAGAAGCATTGCAGAAAAATGCAGTATCCATTATCATCTTACACAATCATCCAAGCGGAGATCCGTCTCCAAGCCGGGAAGATATGCTGACAACAAAAAGGATTCAGGATGCAGGTGCATTAATTGGAATTGAGCTGTTAGACCATATTATAATTGGCAATAATTGTTATATAAGTTTTCGTGAAGAGGGAATGCTGTAAAATTCTGCAACCAAGATAGAAAGGATTCTGTCAGATGGCAAGAAATGTATACGGACTGGATCTTGGGTCTTATGACATCAAGGTCTATGATAAGAAAAAAGACACGATCTGGAAAGAGAAGAACGTGATCGCATTTAAAGACAATCGCGACCGTGATATTTTTGCGGTTGGTGATGATGCATTTAGTATGTATGGGAAAGCTCCCTCAAACATCGAGATCACATTTCCGATGAAAGAGGGCGTTATTTCCAGATTTAACGACATGCAGTTTCTTCTTCAGAACTTATTAAAAAGAGGAAGACAGTTTTCCCGTGGTTCTGAATATGTAATTGCTGTTCCAACAGACGTTACCGAAGTAGAAAAGAAGGCGTTCTTTGATCTTGTGATCCATTCAACAGCCAAAGCAAAAGAAGTAAATATCGTAGAACGTTCGATTGCCGATGCAGTCGGATTAAATCTGGATATTCAGAATACAAAAGGAATCATGATCGCGAATTTCGGTGGTGAAACTACCGAACTGTCTGTACTGGCCGGAGGCGGAATGGTACTGAACCGTCTCGTAAAAGTAGGCGGACATACGTTTGATCAGGGGATTATCAATCTTGTAAAGCACAGTCACGACTTCCTGATCGGTCGGCAGACTGCTGAAGTACTGAGAACGGAATTTCAATGTCTTTACCGGAGATTCTGATTCTATCTTATCGGTAGCCGGCAGAGACCTGATCACAGGTGTACCGATGCGGAAGCCGGTTTCTATCATGCTGATCCGTGCTGCAATGAAAGATCCGTTACTGGAATGCGTCAAAGCCATCCATTCCCTTCTTGATAGAACACCTCCGGAAGTCCGCAAAGCAATCTATGAGAATGGTATTTTCCTCACTGGCGGACTTGCAAATATGCCCGGTCTTGAAATTTATATCGAACAGATGGTAGGCATCAAGTCAAGAACTGCCTTGGAACCGGATACCTGTGCAGTCAATGGCCTGAAACGTATTATTATGTCGAAAGATTAAAGAAAACTGATCATTTCAATGATAGAAGATAATTATAGGTGGATGAGATAATGAAGACAAAAAATCAATCTTCCCTTCCAAGTAAATACTGGCTGATCATCGTAATCGTCATCTGCGTCATCCTGATGGGTGTGGAACGTATTACCGGAGGGAACGGACCAATCAGTTTCGTTGCAAACTATACAGTCATTCCTATGCAGAAAGGGATCGGATATGTTGGACGCTATATGAGCGATCTTTCCGATAACTTTGAAACACTACAGGACATGAAAAAAGAAAACAGAAAATTACAGTCCAAGTAGATGACCTTACGATCGACAACACGCGACTACGCCAGGATCAATATGAACTGGAGAGGCTGAGAGAATTATATAAACTGGATGAAAATTATTCTGATTACAAAAAGTAGGTGCACACGTCATTTCCAATAACGGCTCCAACTGGTTCAGTGATTTTACGATCGACAAAGGAAAGAAGGACGGCATTAAAAAGAATTGCAATGTTCTCGCCGGAAGCGGACTGGTCGGAATTGTAACGGAGGTTGGTCCGCATTATGCGAGAGTACGTTCATTATTGACGACGAAAGTAATATCAGTGCAATGCTCCTTTCAACTTCCGACACCTGCGTAGTCAGAGGAGACTTGAAACAGATGGAAAACGGCAGGATCCGTTTTGAAAAACTTGCCAATAATGATAATAAGATTGAAGTCGGAGAACAGGTTGTTACATCTCATGTCAGTGACCGGTTCCTTCAGGGACTTTTTGTCGGATACGTCAGTGAAGTGAAAGTGGATTCTAATAACCTGACCCGGTCCGGATATATTACACCTGCTGTAGATTTCAATAAACTGCAGGAGGTTCTCGTTATTACCACAACGAAAGACGACCTGATCAAACAAGAATCCGCAAATACAAAGGGAGAGTAATTCATGAAACGAAGTTGATTACAGTTTTGTATTATCATCAATATGCTTTTTAATGGAATGCACCATCTTCCACCGATTGTCTTTTTGCATCCATCAAACCGAACCTGCTGATTATCATCACTTCATCGTTCGGATTTATGCGTGGAAAGAAAGAGGGGCTTGCCGTAGGATTCCTTTCCGGCTTTTTGACGGATGTATTCTGGGGGAATACACTTGGATTCTATACGTTACTTTTCTCGGTGATCGGATATCTGAACGGATCATTCCGAAGACTTTTTTATGATGATGACATTAAACTTCCAATCGCACTGATCGCAGTCAGCGAATTGATCTATGGTTTAGTTACATACTTCTGTATGTATCTTTTGCGGGGGGATTTTGCTTTTGAAGCATACCTGAGACAGATCATTATGCCCGAGCTTGTATATACAATTCTGGTCACACTGATTCTGTATCAGATCATATTACACATTAACAAGAAACTGGAAGCAGAAGAGCAAAGGAGTGCAAGTAAATTTGTATAGTTTATGGGAACGGATCAAATCCGGCATTGCAGAATTCGTACAATCTCGAATATTCGTGCTGATCATTGTCTTTTGTATTACATCGGCAATTCTGGTACAGCGGATATTTTATCTTCAGATTGTAAAAGGACAAGAATACCTTGACGATTATAAACTGCAGATTCAGAAAACAAAAGAGATTCAGGGAACCCGTGGTAATATATATGACCGTAATGGCAACCTACTGGCTTATAATGAACTGGCATACTCTGTCACAATTGAAGACAATGGTTCTTATGACAGTATTGCACAGCAGAATAAAGTTTTAAACAAGACGATTTCTTCTGTTATTAAATGGTAGAATCCAATGGTGATACCGTGATCAATAACTTGGAATCATTTGGACAGTAATAATATGTATCAGTTGTTGCACAGAATGAAACGCAGAAATTACGCTTTATCGCTGATGTATATGGTAAATCTACAATTGATAAGCTTTCCAAAAAACAGAAAGAGACTACTGCCGATGAACTGATTCATTATCTGTGTACAAATAAGCAGAAATTTGGTATTGATGAAAAATCTATGGACAAGTCCATGGTATTAAAACTGATCAATATCCGTTATCAGATCTGGCTGAACAGTTATCAGAAATACATTTCAACTACAATTGCCGAAGATGTCAGTGATGCAACAGTCGCAGACATCATGGAAAATCTGGACAAATTGTCCGGTATCAATGTAGAAGAAGAGTCACTGAGAAAATATGCTGACAGTAACTGTTTTGCAAACATTATAGGATATACCGGTCAGATTTCCCAGGAAGAGTATGACGCATTAAGTGATGCAGATCAGGAAAGATACAACAAAACCGATACTGTCGGTAAAGCTGGTCTGGAAAAGGCACTGGATTCCCAGCTTCAGGGAAAAAAGGGAAATGAGAAACTTTATGTTAATAATGTCGGAAAAGTAATCAAAACAGTAAAAGGCACAAAGCCCAAAGCCGGAAATGATCTGTATCTGACGATCGATGCTAATCTTCAAAAAGCTGCTTATAACATTCTGGAACAGGAACTTGCGGGCGTACTGCTTGCCAAAATACAAAACAATCTGAATTTTGACCGGAATAAGTCGAAGACGGAAGTGACGTTATCATTCCGATTGGTGATGTATATAACGCTATGATCAACAATGACGTACTTGATATGACGCATTTTACAGATGCAAATGCCGGTGAAGCCGAAAAAGAGGTTGCATCTGCATTCGCCGTAAGAAAAGAAGAAGTGAAGAATTCTCTTACGAAAATATTCAGCGATTCCAATGCAGCAGCATATAAAGATCAGCCGAAAGAAATACAGGCGTACCTCACCTATCTGGTATCGGATGTGCTGACAAACGGAACAGGTGTAGTAATGTCAAAATCCATCAATACCAAAGATGATACTTATAAAGCCTGGAAAGATGATGAATCTATTAATGTATATAACTATCTGAATTATGCTATTTCAAAGAGCTGGATAGATACTTCACTATTGAAAGATTATATAAAATCAAATGAACAGTATTCTGATTCCAGTGAAGTATATCAGGGAATTATTAATTATATTTTGGATTATGTTGATTCAGACAATAGTTTTGACAAACTGATCTACCGCTATATGATAAAATCCGGAACAATTACCGGCAGGCAGGTATGCATGATGCTCTATGAACAGGGAATACTGGATCAGGATGATGAGCAGTATAACGGTCTGAAAGCAGGAAATGTCGGTGCATATGACTTTATGCGGAGTAAATCCAGTCTTTGGAGATTACACCCGGACAGTTAGGACTGGAGCCTTGTACCGGTTCATTGGTTGCAACAGATCCGAACACCGGTGAAGTACTTGCATGCGTCTCTTATCCCGGATATGACAACAACCGTCTTGCAAATACCATGGATTCTGATTACTACAGCAAACTGCTTACCAATCAGTCCCGTCCATTCTACAACAATGCAACACAGGAAAAGACAGCACCTGGTTCCACTTACAAACCATTATCTGCAATTGCCGGTCTGACCGAAGGTGTCATTGACGTTAACACATATCTTCCATGTGCCGGAGTATATAAGAAGTCACACCGAATCCAAAATGCTGGATTTACCCGTCATCACATGGCAACCTGAATGTATCACAGGGTATTCAGCATTCTTGTAATGACTTTTTCTATGAAGTCGGTTACAGACTGGGGCTCAATAATGCCGGTGATTCAAAGCTGGACAGTGATACCTCAGATGGAAAGAGTACACAGAATTATTATTCAAGCGAACGTGGTATTGCAAAACTTCAAAAATATGCGGAAGAATTCGGTCTTGGAGATACTTCGGGTATGGAAATTCCTGAATCTGACCCGCAGATATCCGATGACAACTCTGTATTATCTGCTATCGGACAGGGAACCAACAACTATACTACCAGTCAGCTTGCAAGATATATCACAGCAGTTGCAAATGAGGGAACCGTATACAACTTAAGTCTTTTAGATAAGGTTACAAGCCCTAAAGGGAAAACGATCAAAGACTATACTCCTGAAGTGAAAAATAAAGTTACCGATGTGTCCGCCTCTACATGGCAGGCAGTCCATGAAGGTATGAGAGCAGTTGTAACTTCAGAAGATAAAGATATTTTTACGAAATTAAATTCGAGTGGTATTGCATTATCCGGTAAAACCGGAACTGCACAGCAAAGTCAGACTCATCCAGACCACGGTCTGTTTGTAGGATTTGCTCCTAGTGACAGCCCACAGATTGCATTTGCAATCCGTATTGCCAACGGCTACAGTTCGACATTTGCAGCTGAAGTCGGTAATGATGTCATGGAGTACTACTATAAAGTCACACCGGAAAATGAATTGATCACGGGATCTGCATCAGATATTGGTACCGGATCAAATGGTGGAGATTAAAGAAAGGATGATTCTATGTGAAAGACCAGGTGCTCATCAAGAGTAACAAATACGGCATCACTATTTATTTTGATTCAGACAGTTCATTCGAGGAACTTCTGGAAGTCGTAAAAAAGAAATTCCAATCTGCTTCCAGGTTCTTTGCTCACGCAAAAATGGCTGTGGAATATGAAGGCCGTTCTTTCACAGAAGATGAAGAGCGGCAGCTGACAAGAGAAATTGAATCAGCTGCCAATATCGAAATACTTTGTATCATTGAGAAAAATACTGTTACAGAACAAGTCCATAAAAAATGCTGGACGAAAGCCTTGAAGCCATCCATGAAAAGACGGGCAGTTCTATAAGGGTACATTAAGAGGAAGGCAGGTTCTTGAGTCCGAACAGAGCATTGTGATCATAGGTGATATCGAAGAAGGTGCTACCGTTGCATCCAAAGGAAATGTAATTGTAACCGGTACCATATACGGTACGGTGATCGCAGGTGCCTCCGGACGCAGAGATGCTGTCATTGCAGCTCTCCGTATGCAGCCGAAAAAACTGCGGATAGGAGAAGTAAAGTAAAACCAGTTATAGGAGGAAGTTATTCATGGGCGAAGTTATCGTAATTACATCAGGAAAAGGTGGAGTTGGAAAGACGACTACAACTGCAAATGTAGGAGCAGGTTTATCGAAGCTTGGCAAAAAGGTAGTGATCATAGATACTGATCTAGGGCTCCGGAATCTGGATGTTGTAATGGGCATGGAAATCTGGTCGTATATAATCTGGTCGATGTTGTGACCGGCGGATGTCGCCTGAAACAGGCATTGATCCGTGACAGCCGATATGAAAATCTATATCTGCTCCCGTCCGCCCAGACAAAAGACAAGTCGGCGGTATCACCGGAACAGATGAAAAAGCTCACTTCTGAATTAAAAGAAGAATTTGACTACATACTTTGGATTGTCCGGCCGGTATTGAACAAGGCTTTCAAAATGCCATTGCCGGTGCTGACCGTGCATTAGTTGTTACAACTCCGGAAGTATCATCCATTCGTGATGCTGACCGTATCATTGGACTTTTGGAACAGAATCAGATCCGTAAGATTGACCTGATCATCAACCGCATCCGGATGGACATGGTGAAGCGGGGAGATATGATGTCCGTTGATGATGTCACCGAAATCCTCTCGGTACCTTTAATCGGAATCCTTCCTGATGACGAACAGGTTGTTATCGGGACTAACCAGGGGGAACCGGTAATTGGTCTCGATTCAACGGCAGGAAAAGGATATTTAAATATTTGTAAGCGTATTCTGGGATTGGAAGTTCCTTATATAAATCTTGATACCGGAAAGGGATTCTTCTCAAGGATCTCACATGCATTCAAGAAGAATTAGGAGGCCCTGAATATGTTGAAAAGCTCTTCCGTATCCATTGCAAAGAACCGTCTCCGCGCATTGGTCGTATCGGATCGGGTACAATGTACGCCTTCCGTTTATGATCATATCTGCCGGGACTTATATCAAACCCTTTCCAAATACGTGGAACTTACAGAAGATGATTTTCAAGTAGAGATTAACCGTTCACAGATAGTGATAAGAATAGCAGGAGAAGAAACGTGAGATCACATAGATTTACAAAACCATATAACTGGAAAATTACAAATTCGGAATTGTTGCACTTGTAGGTATTTTATCCATTTTCGGTATCTTAGTCGTAGGCAGTGCAAAAGAATCTCTTCAGAACAAACAGATTCTTGGTGTCGTGATAGGTCTTGCGGCTATGATCATCGTGTCACTGATTGACTATATGTGGATCATAAATTTTTATTGGGTATTGTATATACTTTCTATCATTATGCTTACTGCAGTAAAATTATTTGGTGAGAATGTAAATGGTGCAACCCGCTGGATCAAGGTAGGCTTTATCCAATTCCAGCCTTCAGAACTTGCAAAAATATTACTGATCATATTTTTTGCAAAATTTTTGATGGAACACGAAGAAGATATCAATGATAAATTTACACTGTTGAAATATGCTGTCCTCGCAGGTATTCCGCTGGTATTGATCTTAATTGAGCCAAACCTGTCCACAACCATTTGTACCGCTCTTATGATCTGTCTTATGATCTATGTAGCCGGACTAAGTTATAAATTCATCGGTACCGTCCTTGTCATATTAATACCGGTCGCAGTCATCTTTTTAAGTATCGTTGTTCAGCCTGACCAGAAGCTTTTAAAGGATTATCAGCAGAAGCGTATCCTTGCTTTTATCGAACCCGAAAAATATGAAAGTGATGAAGCTTACCAGCAGAAAAACTCTGTCATGGCAATTGGTTCCGGTCAGCTAACAGGAAAAGGGCTGGATAATAACACGACTACATCCGTAAAAAACGGTAATTTCATTCTTGAACCACAGACAGATTTCATTTTTGCGATCATTGGTGAAGAATTAGGTTTTGTCGGAGGTTGTATAATTATTGCGTTATTACTATTGATTGTGATACAATGTATTTTAGTTGGGATACGATCGCAAGACCTTGCAGGAAGAATCATATGCTGTGGTGTTGGGGGACTGATTGGCATACAAAGTTTTATTAACATTGGTGTTGCCACCAAGATATTACCTAATACTGGAGTACCATTACCTTTTGTAAGTTATGGACTGACATCTCTTGTAAGTTTATATATTGGAATTGGATTAGTCTTGAACGTAGGATTACAACCGAAAAAATACCAGTAAGGAGTGAATAATATGAATATAGGTCTGATAGCACATGATTCAAAAAAAGCACTGATGCAAAATTTCTGTATCGCATATAGAGGAATTTTAAGCAAACACAGTCTTTATGCTACAGGAACGACAGGAAGATTAATTGAAGAAGTTACAAACCTGAAGTTCATAAATATCTGGCCGGTCCCTTAGGCGGAAAGCAGCAGTTAGGAGCGCAGATTGCGCAGAATGATATTGATGCTCTGATCTTTTGAGAGAGCCTTCCAATCCAAAACCTCACGACCCGGATCTTAATGATGTGATCCTATGTGCGACACTTATAATATTCCGCTGGCAACGAATCTTGCAACAGCAGAAATTATTATCTTAGCAATTGACAGAGGAGATTTAGACTGGCGTGAAATGTATCGGTAAATACTCAAAATTAATAGCTGTGCTGTCATTGACGGCAATGGTGACAACCGGTTGTGGTTTTGGTTCAAAGAATGTAGTAGCAGATTATGAAATCGAAAATTATAACACAAATCTGTATACAGGTGATTTATTTGCTTCTGATCTGTGTGTTGCATCTGGTGATGTCAATCTGAAAGGGATTACCTCTGCCGAAACAGATACACTTCATTCAGCAGCCTTGTTTGATGTTGACGGAAAAAAGTTGACTTTTCCTATCAGATGTTTGATAAAATCTATCCGGCAAGTACAACCAAGCTTATGACTGCTTTGGTTGCTTTGGAAAACGCTGATCTGTCAGACGTTGTTACAGTGTCTCAGAATGCCGATATGAACAGCTTTGCTGCAGACGAAGCAACTTGCGGAATACAGGCTGGCGATAAGATTACATTATCCGATTTATTATATGGTCTGTTACTTCATTCCGGAAATGACAATGCAACAGCAATTGCAGAATATGTGGGCGGAAGTATGGATGGATTTGCCAAAATGATGAATAAAGAAGCGAAAAAGTTAATGGCAACAGGCACACATTTTGTAAATTCTAATGGTCTTCATAATGACGACCATTATACAACTGCTTATGACCTTTATCTCATTTTTAATGAATGCATTAAAATGATGATTTTGTCAAAATCATCAAATCAAAATCACATACCGCAAAGGTTACCGGAAGTAGTGGTGCTGTAAGAAGTATTACCTGGGAACCTACTAATTTTATGCTACCGGTGAAGCAGAAAAACCAGATAATGTAACTGTCATCGGCGGAAAAACAGGAACAACCAAGCTGGCCGGGAATTGTCTCGTTCTTCTTACAGAAGATGAGAACAATCATCCATATATCTCTATTGTAATGAATGCTGATACAAAGCCATTGCTTTATAAAGATATGACAGCAATTGTGGAAGCAATTCCTGAAAAATAATATGTAAAAATATAGAAGGGGCATCCATAATACGGATACCCCTTTTTTAGGATGAACTTCCGATTCTTCCATAAAGGCTGATGAGATAAAGTCCACATAGACCGATAATGGTATAAATAATTCTGGAAATCCATGTGAGATTTCCAAAGATTACGGCTACGATGTCCAGTTTAAATATACCAACCAGAAGCCAGTTAAGTGCACCAATGATCACAAGCGTCAATGCAGTGTTATCAAACCATTTCATCTGAGTAATCCTCCTTTTATCGAATGATAATAGTATTGCCGGGAAAAGTGGAATTATACATTGCGGAAAGGATTTTTATCATGGATAAAAGTGAAAAATATTATCCATATTCACAATATCTCAAAGAAAGATATGGAGAAAAAGTATATAAACTTCCGGTAAATCTCCCGGTCAGCTGTCCAAATAGAATTAACGGAAACGGCTGTTCGTTCTGTGCAGAAAAGGGAACCGGATTTGAAGCAATGGACTCTGCCGTATCTGTCACAGAACAGCTTCTTAGGACTCGCGACTACATTGAGAAACGTTATCATGCGCATAAGTTTATTGCGTATTTTCAAAACTTTACGAATACATTTTTACCGCTTGAAATATTCCGTTCATATATCGAGGAAGCATCCCGCGTTCCTGATATTGTTGAAATTGCCGTCTCTACACGTCCGGATTGTATACGGGATGACTACCTGGATGTATTACATACAGTCCGGGAAAAAACCGGAATCCAGATTACGATCGAACTCGGACTTCAAACAGTGAATTATCATACCTTAAAACAAATATCAAGAGGTCATTCTCTTGCGGAATTTATCGATGCGGTCCTGCATATCAACAAATATTCTTTCGATATCTGCACCCATGTATCCTGAATCTTCCGGGAGATGATTTGGATGACAGCATTGAAACGGCAAAATATTATCTGCACTTCCGGTACAGATCGTAAAGGCACATTCTCTTTATATTGCTAAGAATACAAAGTTGTACGAAGCGTATGAAAATGGTACAATATCTCTATGTAAAAAGAAGAGTACCTGAACCGCCTTATCCTGTTTCTGGAATATCTGAGACCAGATATTGCAATTGAGCGCCTGTTCAGCCGTATTCCGAAAAAGGATGCTGTATTCTGTAACTGGAACACCAGCTGGTGGAAGTTAAGAGATGAACTATTTGAAATCATGACAGAAAGGCAAAGTTATCAGGGAAAGGCATTTCACTATTTAAATGGATCAGCGTTACGTATGTTAAAGCAATAAAGATAGGAGGCCGGAAATTGGCTGGAAACAAGCAATCATCAAATATAAAAGTATATCAGAAGAAAAAACATTTAAATATTGGGATCATCATTTTTGGTGTTATATTTATTTATCTTGTTGTAACTGTATTAATGTATCTGACAGAAAAACATATTTCTGTTTATGAGGTTCGGGAAGGATCCATTCTCAAAGACAATTCCTATACCGGTCTTGCCATCCGTAATGAAACAGTAATCCGCTCCGAAGACAATGGATACGTTAATTACTTTGTTTCAGCCGGTAGTAAAGTCGGTGCTAAAACACAGATTTATTCTCTTTCTGACCACAAGTTACAGTTTGAATCAAAATCAGGAAAAAGTCAGAAATTAACCTCCGTTGAGCAGAACAATATACGTCAGAAGGCCCAGACTTTCTGCGAAAATTATTCTGATGAAAGTTTCGGAGATGTATATACATTAAAAAGTAATATCTCAAGTGTGCTGGATGGAAAATCAAATCAGAACCGTCAGACTCAGCTTGCTGCTCTGACCGATGCAGATACCGACGGACTTCATGTGTTTTCTGCAGATTCTGACGGTATCATATGTTATTATGTGGACGGATTCGAAAAAACTACTGCGGATGATGTAACCCCGGATATGTTAAGCAAAGAAGGCTATCGTAAAAAAGAGCAGAAGAACAATACCCGGATTAAATCCGGCACCCCGGTATACAAATTAATCAAAGATGATGACTGGACTTTGGTTATTCCTTTAACCAAAGAGTGTGCAAAAGAGTTGAAAGATTCTTCTAGTGTCCATGTACGTTTTCCGAAAGATAATGAAACTATGACCGCTGCATTTTCCATGAAAAAGTAAAAGGGTCTTATCTCGGATATCTTGCATTTGATTCTTCGATGGTACGCTATGCCCAGAATCGTTTGTTGACGTAGACTGATACTCGAAGATCAGTCCGGACTTAAAATACCGAAATCAGCGATTACAAAAAAGGACTTCTATGTAATTCCGGAAGATTATCTTACCCAGGGCGGAAATAGTAACAGTACCGGTGTATTGATCGATACCGGGAAAGAGAATGCAGAATTTCAGGCTGTTGATATCTATTACCGCGATACACAGACCGGTTCTGTCTATGTTAATCCGGATGATTTTGAAAAAAATACAACCTTAAAAAAAGCAGGCTCTTCAGATACTTATCAATTATCAGAAACAAAGCAATTAAAGGGAGTTTATAATATCAACCGGGGGTATGCGGTATTCCGTCAGGTACAGATTTATGCGAAGCATGATTACTATATTGTACAAAGTGGAAATGATTATGGTCTGTCCAATTATGACCACATTGCACTGACAGGAAAAGACGTACATGAGGGTGATGTCATTTCTTAATTTGATATAAGAGAAAAGGAGCTAGAAATTATGTTAAAAGAAAAATCTTGCAAAAGTAGAAGAAAATATCCAGCTGCATGCGACCGCGCCGGCCGTAAGAGAGAAGAGGTTACGTTGATCGCAGTAAGCAAAACAAAACCTGTAGAGATGCTGCAGGAAGCATATGATCTGGGTGTTCGTGTCAATGGAGAGAACAAAGCACAGGAACTCGCTTCCAAATATGAAGTTCTGCCAAAAGATATCCACTGGCATATGATCGGTCATATGCAGCGTAATAAGGTCAAATATATTATTGATAAAGTAGATCTTATTCATTCTGTGGATTCTGTCCGATTAGCTGAAACAATTGATAAAGAAGCAGAAAAACATAACGTTACAGCCAATATACTGATCGAAGTGAATGTTGCGAAAGAAGAAAGTAAGTTCGGACTTATGCCGGAAGAAGTTCCTGCATTCGTAGAGCAGATATCAAAATTTTCACATATCCGTGTAAAAGGTCTTATGACAATTGCTCATTTGTAGAAAATCCTGAGGATAATCGCCCTGTTTTTGCTCATTTACGCAAATTATCTGTTGACATCGCAAAGAAAAACATTGATAATATTACTATGAGTATTCTTTCTATGGGTATGACAAATGACTATCAGGTAGCCATAGAAGAAGGAGCTACCATGGTCCGTGTTGGTACCGGAATCTTCGGAGCACGAGACTATACTCATCAAGTATAAACGGAAGATAGGAGATTTATTAAAAATGGGAGTATTAGATAAGTTCTTAAGTATCATGAAGTTGGACGACGGAGACGATGAATACGATGATGATGAATTCTTCGACGATGACGAATATGATGATGATTATGAAGAAAAGCCCAAGAGAAGCCTCTTTCATAAAAGCACAAAAGACAATGATAAAGATTTTGATGAGAATGACGAGGAGGAATATACAGCACCTGTAAAGCAGAAATCTTCATTCTCTAATAATAAAGTAACACCAATGCGTCAGCCTGCAAGAAGAAGCAGTGTAAATATGGAAGTATGTGTAATTAAGCCAACTTCTGTTGAAGATTCCAGAGAGATCACAGAGACTCTGTTAAGCGGACGCACAGTGATCCTTAATCTGGAGGGACTGGATCTTGAGATTGCACAGCGTATTATTGATTTTACTTCAGGTGCTACATTTGCAATCAGTGGTAACCTGCAGAAGATTTCGAATTACATATTCCTGGTAACACCTACAAATGTAGATATTTCGGGAGATCTTCAGGATCTGTTGAACACTTCTTTGGATTCTTCATCTATGAGGACAAGATTTTAATTATGAACAAAGAAGAAAGTATGTTACAGAAACGTCTGGTTGAACTTTCCAGACTTGCATATAACAGAGGAATTGTTGTATTTTCTGACTTTCTTAATTTGAATGAATTGAATATTCTTCATACGACACCAAAAGACATGTTCTTATCCCAGTATAAGACGTATGGTGGATATGACTTATCAGAGCGTCAGATGGCTGTATTTCTACCTGATGCTCTTTATTATGAGTATGAATATCCAATTCAGACAATAGAAGTCAGCCCGCTGAATAAGAAGTTTTCCGAAGATCTTACTCACCGCGATTATCTTGGTGCACTGATGAATCTTGGTATTGACCGTTGTAAGATCGGAGATATTATTGCAGAAGATCATAAAGCGCTGATATTTGTCAAAGAAGAAATGGCAGAATATGTCACCGATAATCTGACTCAGATCAGACATACTCATGTAAAAGCAACGATCGGTACCGGTTTTCAGGTTGATTATGAACCGAGATACGAAGAATTAAAAGGAACCGTATCATCCATCCGTCTCGATAGTGTTCTCGCTTTGGCATATCCTCTTTCCAGAAGTAAGATCACGTCTCAGATTGAAGCCGGAAAAGTGTTTGTGAATGGAAAACTAATTACCAGTAACGGATACCGGTTAAAAGAGAATGATATAATTTCCGTTCGTAAAATGGGTCGTATTGCCTATAATGGGATCCTGTCTGAGACAAAAAAAGGACGTTATATGATTTCTGTACGCAAATATATATAGTTTTGTACTATGAATTCAAAAGAGTCATAGATTCATAGTATGATCGGCAAGGAGTATCATGAATACAAATACAAAACGTATCACAAATTATATCACAGCACTGATCAGTGTTGTTGTACTGGTATGCATAGACCAGTTTACAAAATATCTTGTTGTCGGACACTTAAAAGACCGGCCGGCTTATGTGCTGATCAGAAATATATTCAATTAGAATATCTTGAAAACAGAGGAGCTGCATTCGGTATACTGCAAAACCAGAGAGTTTTCTTTTACATCAGTGTACTACTGATTACCGCAGCTGTGATCTGGTTCTACAGCAAAGTACCTATGGAAAGAAAATATCTGCCGCTTCGTATCTGTGCGGTATTGATCGTTGGCGGAGCTTTCGGTAACTGTATTGACCGTATCCGCCTGAATTATGTAGTCGATTTCTTTTATTTCAAATTGATCGACTTTCCGATTTTTAATGTTGCAGATATCTATGTTACCGTTGCAGCATTCCTGTTAGTTATATTAATACTCGTTTACTATAAGGAGGAAGACCTTGAAAGAATTTTCCATCGATCTTAATTCCGAAGGCCAGCGGATTGATCTCTATCTTTCCGAACAGTTCGAAGACAGATCAAGATCTTATATTCAGAAAATCATCAAAGATGGATATGTAAAAGTAAACCAGAAGCCTGTAAATCAATTACAGGCTTTCTTTGATGACAGGGTAGAAGTTACCCTTCCAGAAGCAAAAGAGCCTGATATCGTGCCTGAGAACATTCCACTGGATATCTTATATGAGGATCAGGATATTATTATGATCAATAAACCGAAACAGATGGTTGTTCACCCTGCTCCAGGACATTACAGCGGAACACTGGTCAATGCACTGATGTATCACTGCGGAAATGAACTGTCCGGTATCAACGGCTGTATGCGTCCCGGAATTGTTCACCGCATTGATATGGACACCACGGGTTCACTGGTCATCTGCAAGAACGATAAAGCTCATCAGAGCCTTTCCGAACAATTAAAGGTACACTCTATCCGTCGTATCTATGTTGCGATCGTACATGGTAATATCAAAGAAGATTCCGGTACGGTTAATGCACCGGTCGGACGTC
>ENA-OQDF01000332-OQDF01000332.1-human-gut-metagenome-genome-assembly--contig:-NODE-332-length-19379-cov-1.942655_pt1 | contig 19379 bp, 28 predicted proteins | sample MGYA00242769_ERZ504597 | MGnify/ENA primary metagenome ERZ504597 (study PRJEB26092, sample SAMD00036305) | human gut metagenome | host: Homo sapiens | study: EMG produced TPA metagenomics assembly of...
TACCCGCAGCAGAGCGGCATGATGAATCAGGGCTACCCGCAACAGGGCAATATGATGAACCAGGGCTACCCGCAGCAGGGCAATATGATGAATCAAAATGCGCCACAACATGGTACTATGATGAATCAGAATGCACCACAGCAGACTTCTGGTGATACATGGGTATGTGCATGCGGTGCTACAAACACAGGTGCTTTCTGTGAATACTGTGGATCACCAAAACCGTGATACTGAATTAAAAGGAGGAATACGGAATATGTCTGATGTAATAGAATATAAGTGTCCATCCTGTAATGCCTCGATGGTATTTGATTCTAAATCTCAGCACATGAAATGTCCGTACTGCGATACGGAAATGACGGTCGAAGAGTTTCAGCGCACGCAGAAATCCGAAGATACACAGACGACCGGAAAATCAATTTCAAACGACAACTGGTACTCAATGAGCACCGGTCAGTGGCAGAATGATGAACTGAACGGCATGCGCGTCTACAGCTGCCAGTCCTGTGGAAGTGAGATCGTAGCTGAGGAAACAACAGGAGCAACGACCTGTCCGTTCTGCAATAATAAAATAACTATGAAAGGTCAGTTTTCAGGTGATCTGAAACCAGATTATATCATCCCATTTAAACTGGATAAAAAAGCTGCCAAAGAAAACTATTATAAGCATCTGAAAGGTAAAAAATATCTTCCCAAGGTATTCAAGAAAGAAAACCATGTGGACGAAATCAAAGGCGTATATATCCCATTTTGGCTGTTTGATGTAGATGCAGATGCTCAGATTACATATGAGGCAGAAAAAGTCCACTCTCATACATCTGGTGATACGGAATATACAACACGTGAAATCTATAGTGTCTATCGTGAAGGAAGCATAAGCTTCGATCATGTTCCCGCAGATGGTTCCAGAAAAATGGATGATACACTGATGGAAGCCATTGAACCATATAATTTCCAGGAAGCAGTACCGTTTCAGCAGGCTTATCTGGCAGGTTACCTGGCTGACCGTTATGATGTCAACGTAGATGAACGTATAGACAGAGCCCGTGACAGAATTCGTGTATGTACTGAGAGAGCTTTTCGTAAAACCGTCAGAGGTTATAACGGTGGTGCCTCAGTTAAAGACAGTAATGTACAGATTCATAATGCCAGTTACTGGTATGCCATGTATCCGGTATGGCTTTTAAACACCACCTGGCACGGTCAGAAATTCACATTTGCTATGAACGGTCAGACCGGAAAAATGGTTGGAGATCTTCCGATTGACAAATCAAAATTCTGGAAATCCGTTGGAATTCGCACCTTCCTGATCTGGGGAGTGCTGTACGGTCTGAAATGTTTATTTTTAATGTAGCAGGAAGGAACAGATAATATGAAGATAAAAAAGAAAATATGGGGCTGCCTGCTTTCTCTTCTCTGTATATTTATGCTGGTACTTCCGGTAATGGCTTCTGAGAGCCAGGAAACAGATTCTGAGATTCCTGCAGTGACTTCCGAGGATCTTGCAGTACCTACTGAGATTCCTGCAATTCCGGAAGAACGTCAGAAACCGCTTCTCGTGGATGATGCCGGTCTTTTGACCGAAGAAGAGAGCAGTGCATTATTAAATAAACTTGAGGACATCAGCCAGAAATATGAAAATGAGGTCGGCATCGTTACCGTCAACTCTCTGGAAGGTAAAACAGCCGAGGCATATGCTGATGACTACTATGATTACAATGGCTACGGATATGGAGAAAACGATGACGGTCTGCTTCTTCTGATCAGCATGGGCGAAAGAGAATGGGCAATCTCTACTTATGGATATAGTCATACTGTAGCTTTTACAGACGCTGGTCTTGAATTCATCAGCGGTGAATTCCAGAGCAAACTTTCCAGCGGAAACTATGCAGATGCATTCAATTGTTTTGCTGATCAGTGTGATGATTTTCTGAGACAGGCAGCAACCGGAAAACCATATGATGTTGACAATATGCCTTCAAAAGGGAAGGTTCATCCATTCTGGCTCGTTACCGATTTAGTTGTCGCTTTTCTGATTTCCTTTAGACTCGTTAAATCTAAATCAAGGAATCTTAAATCTGTAAAAAACAAGAATCAGCAGAAGCTTATGAACGTAAAGGTTCCATGTCGCTTCGAAGATCTACTGACAGTTTTGTCAACAGGATCGTCACTCAAAGAACTATCAGAAATGAAAAAGACAGCTCTTCCAGTTCCTCTGGCGGAAGCTCATCACATACAAGTTCTTCCGGCCGTTCCCACGGCGGAGCCAGTGGCAAATTCTGAGATAACAACAATTCCGAAATGACAAATAGAAAAACTTTGTCATTGCTCAATATTCAGGCATTATAGTATAATGTAGTTAACAGGTTACCGCTCAATATCCGACCGGTAACCTGCATACTTTAGATACTTTTTTCTGGAAAGGGATCGTAATGCCATATCATAAGAAAAGGGTTTTATCATATACAATTGTTATATTATGCTTTTTGACAGCGTATACATGCAGGCTAATTCACACCAATAATTCTTTAATACAAGCTTTAGTTGATCAGAGCCGTACCAGTATTTATCTTGGAATGTATTGTGCATGGGTCATTTATCTGAACAAACATGTTGTATATAAAAGAATGCGTCAGTGCCTGACGGTCATTGGCTGTTTAATGGTATTCTGGTTTTTTCTGCGCACTGTAAAATACCATATTTTTCAGGATCCTCTTAGCACACACATTTGTTGGTATCTGTATTATTTTCCAATGATCCTGATTCCCACTTTAGGTTTAAATGCTTCCTTTCTTTTAGAAGAAGAACATGACAAAGTAAAAAAGAGAAGTATCTTCTTACTATTCTCGGCTATGTTGCTGATCATATCCGTATTTACAAATGATCTGCATCAGCAGGTCTTTCATTTTTATCTGAATCCACCTTATTCAGACAAAAATTACAGCTATGGATTTCTCTTTTTTTGTAATACAGGGATGGATTATATTTTGTCTCATTGCAATGGACATAATACTTATTCACAAAAGCAAAATCTCCGGCAAAAAACGTTTCTGGCTTCCGGTAATACCTGGTATTATACTTCTGGCATGGAACATTGCAAATATTCTCCGGGTGCCTATGATCAGCACCATTGCAGGCGATCTGACTGCAATCTGCTGTCTTTGTATAGCTGCCATCTTCCAAAGCTGCATCCTTTGTGGTCTGATTCCTACCAACAGCCGCTACTTTGAATTATTCCAGTCAAATGGCAGTCTGGATGCAGAGATTACAGATAACACTTTCATCGATATTATTATTCCGGAAACTTTCCAAAACTTACCGAGGAATTGCGTGAATGTGTGATTGCCAATTCTTCAATACAAGAGAATGGAGTTTTGATCAAACATATTCCTGTTAAAGGCGGGCATTTATTCTGGACAGAAGATATTTCTGTACTTCTGGATCAGTACCAGGATATTGAAGAACAGCAGGAAGAATTAACCGAACGAAACCAGCTTTTACAGATGACTTATCAAAAAGAAGCTGCGAGAAAAAAACTAGAAGAAAAGAACCGACTTTTAAATATGATTCAGGATCAGACATACAAACAGTATGAGCTGCTTTCCTCATATATGAAAAAGCTTGAACAAACTGAATCCAGAGAAGAATATGATATGCTCCTGAGTAAGATTGTAGTCGTAGGAACATATTTGAAAAGAAGAAAAAATCTTGTACTTACCAGATACAGTTCACAAGGAGATTCTCTTACTAGGGCCGATCTGAAGCAGAGTCTTGCAGAATCCTGCGAAAATCTGAAACTATGCAGGATCCGTGCAGCTTATTATGTACAGGATAAAGAAAAGCAGCTTCAAGCAGATGATATTCTGAACTGCTATGACTTTTTTGAATGGCTGATTGAACAGCTTTTTGATGTTATAAATTCAGTCTTTTTCCGTGTAACCCAGATTGACGAAAAACTACAGATTTCTGTCCATGTTATGAGTTCAACAGATATTCATAATTTTCTGAAAGAACGACCTGAACTTTTAATACAGCAGGAGGAGGAACAGGAATGGTTTATTCGATGTCCGCTCTCATAAATGATACCATAAAATTACAAAATGTTCTTATGATCCTTATGGAAATATGTCTGATTCTTGAATTTATCCTACTATTTTCAAGAATTATGCGTGCTGTTGAAAAATGGAAGATAGCTGTTTCCGCATCATGGCTGATCATTTCTTTTCTTATTATGGCCGGACTTTTGAATGACCATCGACACAGACTGGATAAACCTCCGCATAAACCTATCTTTTATTCATTTCCGACATATGCATTGGTAATCATAATTGTTCTGCTGACTGTTTATCTTATTCTGGCAATTTGCAAAGAACTTAAGGAATACCATAATACATTGTCTCCCTGGTCTGTTTATGAAGCGGTAAACAATGTTCCCTGCGGTGTCTGCTTTTCAGATTCTCTCGGACGTATTATCTTAAGCAACTCCAAAATGCAGGAGTTGTGCAGAATGCTTACTGGAAACTATCTTCAGAATTTTGATTCTTTCCGTTATGCCATAAATTCCGAGCCAGTACAGGATAATGTGATCAAATTAAACTCTGATAACAATGTATTCTATTTTCAGGATGGTTCCGTCTGGATGTTTCAGGAATATCACCTTACAGAACCCTCACTGAAAGGCTATGTACAAACTGTCGCACTCGATGTTTCCGAAATATATTACAACAGTGAAGAGATTAAGAGGAACAATGAAAAACTGGCAAAACTAAATCAAAAGCTGGAAGAAATGTATGAACGAATCGGTGATGAAATACGCGAACAGGAAACTCTGTCCATGAAAATGCAGGTACATGATAACTTCGGAAGGAGCCTTCTCTCTATACGAAAAATCTTAGGAGACAAAGAATCACCAGAAAATATGAAGGAACAGTTGGAAACTTTAAAGCAACAGGTTATATCCTTACCAATACAACCGTCGCTAATAAAGAAAACCAATATGAAGATACCGAAAGACATGCAGAAGAACTTGGTATTTCCATTCAGATCCAGGGCAGCTATCCAGATACTCCCGCATACCGGTGCCTTACAGATCGCGCTATTCGTGAATGCGTAACAAACTGTGCCCGACATGCACATGGAAATACTGTTTTTGTTATTATGAAAGGAAACGCAACGAATATCAGATTCAGATCACCAATGATGGTGAATTGCCGTCAAAGGATGCCAAAGAGGGTGGTGGACTGTCTGCTCTGCGAAAAGCAGTTGAAGCAGAGGGTGGCTCTATGAACACTTTTTTCGAACCTGCTTTTTATCTGTTGCTGAATTTACCTCTGTTTGATGAAGAATACTAATTCAATTTTGGAAGGAAATGATTCTATGGCACGCATACTCATTGTAGAAGATCAGAAGATCATGCAGAAATATTTCGAGTTTATTATTTTACAGGATCCGGATTTAAAGCTCGTAGATACTATTTCAGATGCCCATGAAGCCGTAAAGATCTGCAATTATTCTGTCATCGATCTGGTTCTGATGGATGTGCAGACCTTCCATAACCATGACGGCCTGTCTGCCGGAAAGGCAATCAGAGAAGAGCATCCTGGAACCAAAGTACTCATTGTAACTTCTCTGATCGATCCTAAAGTTCTGGAAAGAGCTAAGACCGGATGCGCAGACAGTCTCTGGTACAAAGATCATGGTGAAGATGAAATACGTGATGTGATACACAGGACTCTTAATGGAGAACATGTTTTTCCGGATGTGACCCCGGACGTAGAACTGAACTGGATCACCAGCGGTGAGATCAGTCCACGACAGTTAGAAATGCTCCGGCTATATATCTGTGGTATGTCCTATTCCGAAATTGCAAAAGAAATGAACTGTACCACTTCCGGAGTACGCTGGAACTTTCAGGAAATGATTGCAAAAGCCGGATACAACTGTAAAGAGGATCTGATTGCTGCTGCATTAGAAAGTAAATTAATAGTTACCACGCTAAAATAAACCAAAGAGAGGAGATGACATCATGAAGAAAAAATTAATTGCAATATGCCTCAGTGCTTTGATGCTTACTTCTGTTACCTCCGTAAACTGTATGGCGGAAAATCCATACCCTGATGAAGAATCTTACAGCGAATCCAGTTTTGCTATTTTACAGGATATTCTTCGAGAAAATGACTGTCAGACAGGAATCGCTTTTCTGGGGTATATCGGATACGATGCCACAACCGAAGAAATTCTGGATTATACAAACCAAGAGGATTATGTCGCATCTTATCCGTTTCTTAAAAATGGTACCATCGTGGATGCGGGTGGTTATGAAGTCTTTGCGATCGTTCCGGCTTCGGACTGGTCGATCAGCGTATACTCCTCTGAGATGACCGAAGATGCCGTCTACAAAGATTATCTGGATTTCCCGTTATATGAGGGTTCACCTGATGAAGTGATCATTCTCCGATGCAACCTGAGTGAGATTTATTCAAACACAATGGTCACATCCAAAGAAGGCAATATGAGCGTTTCCTACCGTCCTTCCATTTCTTTGAAAGACGGCCACCTGGCAGAAGAACAGCGTTGCTACGATTTTTCAATCTACTATGATTTCGACTATGGACATAATGGTTCTGACAACTGTATGGAAAGCAATCTTCCTGAAGATTATTATGAGGATTATTACAGTGATACAGTACAAAACGCTTATGAACTTCTCTGTTCAACTGATGAGGTCAGCTACTATCTGGGGCTGGGATTCTTTGTATGGTATACCGGAAACAAAGATATGATCGATGACAAAGAATGCAGAGTATTCGTTCTCGGAAAAGACCTGGACGATCATATCGAAGTCAAAAATCATTACGCAGTCAGTGATAATCAGGTATATTACCTTGATGTGATTGAAAATACCTGGAATATTCTTGGATCCGGATAATGTAATTCCTACTTCACAATACCATAATGCTTCCTGATTCTTGAGTTTATACATTCTTGAGTTTGTACCCTTTTTGGCTTGAATTCCTTTTGTAAAGCATATATAATAGGAATACTGTGAAGAAATGTCGCTGCGATAAATTTTGTTGCGAAATTTTCTTCATGTAACCAGTTATATAACAACCTTCGAAAGGAAAACTATGAGAAAATTAGCATTGCGCGATGAAATACTTCTGCAGATTGATAAAGCTGCCCGTTACATCGGTGGTGAAGTCAATGCAGTTATGAAAAACAAAGAGGATGTCGATATCCGTTTTGCAATGGCATTCCCGGATGTCTATGAGATTGGTATGTCCAACCTCGGAATGATGATCTTATATGATATGTTCAACAAAAGAGACGACGTATGGTGCGAGCGTCTCTTTTCACCGTGGACAGACCTTGATAAGATCATGCGTGAAGAGCACATTCCATTATTTACTCTGGAATCTCAGGATCCGGTAAAGGAATTTGATTTCCTTGGTATCACTCTCGGATATGAAATGTGCTATACAAACGTTCTCCAGTTACTGGATCTCAGTGGAATCCCACTTCTTGCAAAAGAACGTACAGAGGATGATCCGCTGGTGATCGGCGGAGGCGCGTGTGCATACAATCCTGAGCCACTTGCACCGTTCTTTGACCTTTTCTATATCGGAGAGGGTGAAATGGTCTATGGAGCCCTTTTTGACGCTTACAAGGCAAACCAGAAGGCCGGTGGCAGCAGACAGGATTTCCTTCTGAAAGCAGCACAGATTCCTGGTATTTATGTACCTTCTCTCTATGAAGTTACCTATAAAGAAGATGGTACCATTAAATCCTTCCAGCCTAAATATGAAAATGTACCGGAAAAGGTTGAAAAACAGCTCGTTATCGATATGGATAAAGATTACAATAAACTGGAAGCTCCGGTCGTTCCTCATATCAAGGCAACACAGGATCGTGTTACTCTGGAAATCCAGCGTGGCTGTATCCGCGGATGCCGTTTCTGCCAGGCTGGCATGATCTACCGTCCGACTAGAGAACGTGATATCGAGACATTAAAAGAATCTGCAAGAATCATGCTTCAGAAGACAGGTCATGAAGAAATTTCTTTAAGTTCGTTAAGTTCCAGTGACTACAGTCACCTGAAAGAGATCGTGAACTTCCTGATTGATGAATTCCGTGATGAGGCAGTCAATATTTCTCTGCCTTCTCTTAGATCGATGCATTTGCTCTCGATGTTATGAGTAAGTTCAGGATGTCAAAAAAAGCAGCCTCACTTTTGCTCCGGAAGCAGGTTCTCAGCGTCTTCGTAATGTTATTAATAAAGGACTTACGGAAGAAGATATCCTGCACGGCGCCGGTGAAGCTTTCAAGGGCGGATGGAATCAGGTTAAGCTTTATTTCATGCTTGGACTTCCTACTGAAACAGAAGATGATATGAATGGCATCGCACATCTTGCCCAGAAGATTGCCGAAACCTATTATGAAGTTGTTCCAAAGGAGCAGCGTAAAGGAAAAGTACAGATCAATGTCAGCACTTCTTTCTTTGTGCCAAAACCGTTCACCCCGTTCCAGTGGGCACCAATGTTCCGTGAAGAAGACTTATCGAAAAAGCTAAAGTTGTTAAGAATGAGATTCGTTCTCAGTTGAACCAGCGAAGCATCCGTTATAACTGGCATGAACCTGATGTAACCGTACTGGAAGGTTTCCTTGCAAGAGGTGACCGCCGCTGTGCAGATGTCATCCTTAAAGCATATGAAAAGGGTGCTCTTTATGACGCATGGTCTGAAAGCTTCCACTATGACATCTGGAAAGAAGCCTTTAAAGAAACCGGTGTGGATATTGAGTTCTATACACTCCGTGAACGCAGCACGGATGAGATTCTTCCATGGGATTTCATTGATGCAGGTGTTACCAAAAAATTCCTGATCCGTGAATGGAAACAGGCGAAAGCAGAAACTGTTACACCAAACTGCCGTCAGAAATGCTCTGGCTGTGGTGTACTTAAATACAAAGGAGGTGTGTGCTGTGAAAGTAAGAATTAAGTTTGCCAAAACCGGGCATATGAAATTTGTCGGTCATCTGGATACCATGCGTTATTTCCAGAAAGCTATCCGCCGTGCTGAACTTCCGGTTGCATTCTCCGGTGGCTACAGCCCGCATATGATCATGTCTTTTGCGGCACCTCTTGGTGTTGGTACAACCAGTCTTGGTGAGTACTTCGATATGGAGCTTACTGAAACTGTTCCAACAAAAGAGATTGAAGACCGTCTCAATGCCGTTATGGCAGAGGGTGTGTCCATTTGCTCTGTGCGTCAGGTAGAAGACGGTAAGGCAAGTACCGCTATGGCTCTGGTAGCTGCTGCCGATTATTTTATACAGTTCCGCGAAGGAAAAGAACCTGCTGCAGACTGGCGTGCCGGACTGGATGATTTTCTTTCCCAGAAAGAGATCATTGTAACCAAGAAAACTAAACGCAGTGAAAAAACGGTAGACATCCGTCCATATATTTATGAAATGCATTTAGACGGTGAAGGTGTTTTCATGCAGCTTGCTTCTGCAAGTTCCAACTACACCAAACCGGAACTTGTCATGGACACTTTCCTTCGTTGGATGGATGAGGAACCGCTTCCATTCGCATACATGATCGAACGTCGTGAGATTTATGCCAACAAAGGTGATGAAGAACATCTGAAACTCGTTTCTATGGAATCATTAGGTGAAGAAGTTGAATAAGCTGATCATTACAGAAATGCTTCTTAACGAAGTCCCTGTACCGTCTGTGCAATCGTCCAGGACCAGAAGGTAATTGAACTTCGTCTGGAGCCTTCCGGGAAAAAAAAATACTCTTAACAATATTTATGTAGGACAAGTTGAAAACATTGCCGCCAATATTCAAGCGGCTTTTGTCCGTTTAAGCGATTCCGTAAATGGCTATCTGCCTCTGAATCAGTGTACGAATGCCATTTACACAGATGGTCGAAAAACAGATCAGCCTGCGTCCTGGAGACCAGCTTCTGGTTCAGATCAACCGTGAAGCCATGAAAGGGAAACTTCCTGCACTGACCGCAAATCTGAATTTTTCGGGAAAATATCTAGTTCTGACTACAGGAAATCGAAAAATAGGTTTTTCCAACAAACTTTCCAAGGAAGAGAGCAGTCTTCTGAATAAATGGCTGGAAGAAGAACGTAGCCTGCCGGAACGTGAGTATGGCATCATTGCCCGTACAAATGCTGCAGAAGCTTCCAAAGAAGAATTTTTTCATGAATTGGAAATGCTGAAAAAACAATATGAAAAAGTTGCCGTTCATGGACGGAACCGTACCTGTTACAGTCTTCTATATGAAGCAGAACCATTTTATCTGGCAGCAGTTCGCGATGTCTATACCAGAGATCTGAATGAGATTGTTACTGATATTCCTGAAATACATGAAAAGATCTTCGCTTATCTCAGCGAATTTCAGCCGGATAAACTGGAGATTCTTAAGCTGTATCAAGATAAATTACTTCCACTATATAAGCTTTACAGTCTGGAGGGTGCGATCGATGAAGTATGCCATGAAAAGATCTGGCTGAAAAGTGGAGGTTTTCTTGTTATCCAGCAGACGGAGGCGTTTGTTTCCATTGATGTCAACAGTGGCAAATATACTGGAAAGAAAAAAGCAGAAGAGACTTACCGTAAAATAAATCTCGAAGCCGCTGCTGAAATTGCCCGTCAGATTCGACTTCGAAATCTCTCCGGGATCATTCTGGTTGATTTTATCAATATGGAAAACCCGGATCATCAGGATGAACTTTTTCATGTTCTTCAGAAATATCTCCGCAAAGACCCGGTCAAATGCAAAGCAATTGATATCACGCCACTTCATATCCTTGAAATGACCCGTCAAAAGGTTCGGCGCCCATTGATTGAAGATCTGAGGGAATTAAGTGCGAAATAAATTAGATATAATCTTAACTATTTTTTAACACTAGTTTCATTGACTTTTGGTCATATTTGAGGTTATAATGTTTGTCGGCTAAGTAATTGACTAATAAAGAGCCATTACATTGATTTAAAAATTATAGTATAAAGGCAGGTGAACAGAATGGATAATTGTGATTCTCACGGGCGAAGTTGTCGCACAGGACGAAAGAGCTGCATAGGATGTGATGGAATCATTTTTTATCACATTCTGTTTTAATTTGTCTGTTTTTCTTTTCTATTTCTTATAGATCTGATTTTTATTCAGATACTCTTTTATCCTGTTAACAGATCCCATGAACGCAATTAATGAAATCCAATATGACATGTTGTTTTTAAAATAAAAAGGCATGCCTTATTTGTGTGCGGATAAATAAAAGAACAGGAGGGATACTGCATGGAAAAAGAGTGCAGGACTACACCAGTGAGATTCTGGAAGTAGTAAAAAGCAATGCGTCACCGGCAGTTCTGTGTCAGCGTCTTCAGGATTATCATGAAAATGATATTGCTGATATATTAGAAAAGCTGAGCCCGGCAGAACGCTGCAAGTTATATAGAATTCTGGATATGGATACTATTTCCGATATTTTTGAATATACGGAAGAAGCAGATGTTGTTAAATATCTGGAGGAAATGAATATCCGAAAAGCCGCTGCAATTTTATCAAAAATGGATACAAATGTATTATCCGATGTTTTGCAGCAGTTTGATCGTTCAAAACGAAAAATCTTCATTGAATTACTGGATGACGAAGTTCGTCACGACATCGAAATGATCAATTCTTTCGATGAAGATGAAATCGGTAGCCGTATGACAACAAATTATATTGTCATCCACGAGAATCTTACTGTCAAAGAAGCCATGACTGAACTGGTTTCTCAGGCTGCTAAAAATGACAATATTTCTACTATTTTTGTTATTACTGCATCTGAAGAGTTTTATGGTGCCATTGATCTGAAAGATCTGATCATTGCCAGACGCGATCATCCACTCGAAGAACTGATCGTTACTTCTTATCCTTACGTATATGGTACGGATCTGATTGATGAATGTATCGAGGATCTGAAAGATTATTCCGAAGATTCTATCCCGGTACTCGACAACGACAATCGTCTTCTTGGTGTTATCACCTCTGCTAACATCGTAGATCTTGTCGATGATGAAATGGGAGATGACTACGCAAAGCTGGCTGGTCTGACAGCGGAAGAGGATCTTAATGAACCGCTCAGGGAAAGTATGAAAAAAAGAATGCCATGGCTGGTCATTCTTCTTGCTCTCGGTATGATCGTATCTTCAGTTGTTGGTATATTTGAAAAAGTAGTAACCAACCTGCCGATCATCATGTGTTTCCAGTCTCTGATCCTGGATATGGCCGGTAACGTTGGTACTCAGTCCCTGGCGGTAACGATCCGTGTTCTTATGGACGAATCCCTGACAGCCAAACAGAAATTTGAACTTGTATTTAAAGAAATGAAGATTGGTCTCTGCAATGGTGGTGTACTTGGTTTAATGTCATTTGCACTGATCGGTCTGTACATTTATATTATCAAAGGCAAAACCCTTATATTTGCATATGCAGTATCTGGATGCATTGGTTTATCCCTGCTTCTCGCAATGCTGATTTCCAGCGCCGTAGGTACCTGCATTCCATTGTTTTTCAAAAAAATCCATATTGACCCGGCAGTTGCTTCCGGTCCGCTGATCACAACCATCAATGACCTTGTAGCTGTAATTTCCTATTATGGATTAAGCTGGATCTTCCTGATCGAAGTCCTTCATCTTGCCGGATAAACCATTGGGGACGGAGTTAGTGGCTTTAAAGAGCCACTAACCGTCCCCAATCTTTATTCTTCTCTTAATTTAACTGCGGTTGCCGCCTGACGCCGTCTGGCATCGTCTAAGGCTGCGTAATGCTTCTTAGTAGTATTGACATCCTTATGTCCCAGAACGTCCGCTACAAGGTAAATATCGCCCGTTTCCTGGTACAGTGCGGTACCATAGGTGCTTCGAGCTTATGCGGCGTAATTTTCTTGGTCGTCGTAATCTGTCTGGAATATTTTTTACCATATTCTCAACCGCCTGTACGCCCATACGTTTGCGCTGGCAGAATAGAAGAGAGCGTGCTCATGACCGGCAAGGGGAGTGATTCCCTCACGGACCTCCAGGTATCTTTTGAGTGCTTTTTCTACCTCAGGCCCAAAATAAACAACCATTTCATTTCCACCTTTTCGGGTGACTTTGATTCCATTATTCTTAAAATCTACATCTTCAATATCCAGTCCGACACATTCGGAAACACGGATTCCGGTTCCAAGAAGCAATGTAACGATTGCCAGATCGCGTTCTTTTGTTTTTTCATAAAACACACGTTTCTGGCCGGTAAGTGTATCGCCACAGTGTTCTATATAATCCAAAAGCATGGCAACTTCATCAGTATCCAGACGAATAATGCTTTTTCATGGATTTTCGGTACATCAATAAGCACTGTAGGATTCGTATGGATCATTTCACGTTTGTAATAATAGGCATAAAAACTCCTCAAAGCGGAGATTTTTCTTTTCAGGCCACGTTCACCATTTGTTTCTGTTTTATCACCTGACTGATATAATTTCAGATATTCCTGGTATTCCTCAAGATCGACAGCTTTAATCTGATCGAGAACATCAACCGTAAAATCAGTCATGGCATGGTCTTTGAATGCAGGATTTTCATCCAGAAGAAACTGGAAAAAAATTCGAATGTCATATGCATAAGAAATTCTTGTTTTGGCAGTTGTGGTCGTGTCAATTGCCCGGAAATAATCTTTACAGAATGGAGGCAGCGTTGCCAGAACCTGACGAAGCTTTAATGTATTTTCCATATCTGTATGTTCACGGTAAGTTGTTTTTTATCGCTCATAAAATTAAATTTCCCCTTCAATATAAAAGAAACTATAAGAACTATAAAAATGGATTTACAAAGGGATTAATTATGGCATTTATCGAAAGAGCCTCCTTATCTATATGAAAAACTCGGGTTTGTCGTATAGATATAGATAACTCTTTCAAAGGCCATATTCAGGGATTTTTCTGATTTTTCCATATCTGACATTTGTAAAACATTTTCGTTTATAATTTTCAGTTCTTTTATTCCTCAAATTCCGCTGTTACAATAAATCCTCTTGGCGTATGTTCGATATTTTTTATGATTCCATGTGTTGACTTGATTCGTTCTGAATTTTTATAACATCCTGACATGGCTACAGCCGGTTCGATAATATAACTGTAATTCATATATGATTGAAACTCCGAGATTTCAACTTCATCACCAATATGAATCAGTCCCTGGCGTTCCATTTTAAACTTTTCCTGACGCATTAAAATTCTTCTTTCTGTCTAATTATTTTAACTGAAAAATTTATAATATTTTTTTCATCCAATATAATCGTAAAAGGTCCATCATTGATCAATGATACCTTCATGTCTGCTCCAAAAATCCCATGTTCTACAACAGGTACTGATTTTTTCGCCTCCTGAATCATATATTCATATAATTCCTCTGCCATATGTGGTTCACCCGCTTCAATAAAACTTGGTCTGTTTCCCTTCTTGCAGTTTGCATACAGCGTAAATTGTGAAACCATCAAAAGTTCTCCATTTACATCTTTTAAGGACAGATTAGTCTTTCCATTTTCATCTTCAAAAATACGCAGTCCAAGCAGTTTTTTTTAAGTATTTATCCGCCACCTCTCTGGAATCTTCATGACCTGCTCCCACAAAGACAAGCAAACCTTTATTTATCTTTCCTACCGTATTTTCATTTACCTGTACCTCTGCCTGAAGTACACGTTGTATTACAAGACGCATTTTCTTCCTCCCGGATCTATATTTATATATCTGTTTTATTTTTATTATACCATGTGCAAACAGCTAAGAAAAGCCCTGTACAGGACAGCTCATTTCTGTAGAACTCCTGTAACAGGGCTTAAAATATCCTGTTTATTATTTGGATATTTTGGTTCTGTCAAAAATTTTAATGGATTCAATTATTGCCTCAGTTGCATAATCAATACCAAGCTTACCGCTGTCTATGCAAAGATTATAGCTCCGTGCAGCTCCCCATTTCTTATTGGTATAGTAATTATAATAACTGGCTCTGCTCTTGTCAGTTTTTGTAATCATATCTTTTGCTTCTTTTGGAGTTTTTCCATGTTTGGATGCAATTCTGTTGATTCTCCAGTCAAGATCCGCATGCACAAAAATACTGAAACAATCATTCCAGTCTGCCAGTGCATAATCTGCACAACGTCCTACCATTACACAAGGTCCCTCACCTGCCAGTTTCTTAATTGCATCAAACTGTGCCAGAAAAATTTTGTGATTCATTGGCATATCTGAGAATCCTGATGAAGAATATCCAAAAGAATATGTATCCATTACAAGAGAATACAGAAACTATTGGTTGGTTTTTCATCATGGTGTTCAAACAGCTCTTTGCAGATTCCGCTGTCATTTGCAGCGTGTTCCAGAAGTTCCTTATCATAACATTTAATTCCGAAATATTTAGCAACCTCCTGTCCAATCTGTCTTCCGCCGCTTCCATATTCACGTCCGATTGTAATAATTGAGCTTGTACTGTTCATAATATACACTCCCTTCTGCAAAAATCATGTTACTATTATACAATATTTTCAAAAGAATTCCAACTATTTTCTCAATTTATCCAAAAGTTTTGAAAAATATTCCGGAATCGGAGCCTCAAACTCCATATATTCTCCGGTTACCGGATGTATAAATCCAAGAATCATTGCATGAAGTGCCTGTCCCTGAAGATGATAAGGATTTTTGGAAGATCCATAGACCGTATCTCCAAGGAGTGGATGTCCCAGGCTTGCCATATGTACACGAATCTGATGCGTGCGACCTGTTTCCAGACGACATTCAATATATGTGGCCTGACCGAAACGCTCCAGGACTTTATAATGTGTAACTGCCTCTTTTCCATTTTTATGGTTGATCGCCATCTTCTTACGATCGATCGGATGACGCCGATCGGTGCGTCTACAGTCCCTTCATCTTCTTTGATATTTCCCTGAACAATTGCGCGATATCGTCTTTTAATACTGTGTTCCTTAAGCTGTTCTGCAAGGTTTCTGTGCACCATATCATCCTTACAGATCAAAAGAGCCCCCGTAGTGTCTTTATCGATACGATGAACGATACCAGGACGCATAACTCCATTGATTCCGGAGAGATTATCTCCACAATGTGCCATTACAGCATTAACCAGCGTTCCCTCCATATGTCCTGCACTTGGATGTACGACCATGTCTTTAGGCTTATTTACAACCATAAGCCATTGATCCTCATACAGAATATCCAACGGAATGTTCTCCGGCTTTATATCCGGTGTCTGCAGATCCGGGATATTTAAAATAACATGATCTCCCGGCTGTGTTTTATAATTTGCCTTAACAATACGGGTATTCACAGAAACCGCTCCATCTTTCAGCAGCTTCTGCAGATAAGAACGCGAAAGATCCGGACAGCACTCTGCCAGATACTTATCGATTCTGACGCTTTTTTCTGAAGAATCTATATTAAATTCTAGTTTTTCCATAAGTCATCCTTTATTTTTTAATAAAATCAAAATCCTCATCTCTGTAGTGGAAAAGAACGAGCATCACCAATGCAATGCCTCCACATACAACATAGATATCTGCAAGATTAAATATCGGAAAATCGATCAAAGAAACATAAATAAAATCTACAACATATCCTCGAAATGCCCGGTCAATAAAATTTCCTGCCGCACCTCCTGTCAGAATACCACCTGCCAGAATCAGTGGAATGTAATATCCTGTTTTGGGAATTCTGAAGAAAAGCCACAACATTACAGCGCAAAAAGCTATGCACAGTACAAGAAAAAGCATCTGACGTCCCTGAAGCATGCCAAATGCCATTCCTCTGTTTTCCAGATACTGCAACTCCAGCACACCCGTAATAAGCGTCATCCGGATGTGCCCTTTAATTTTGATACTGCCCAGTATTTTGCTGCCTGATCTGCCACTATGAGTAATATAATTCCAGTAAACCACACCAAAAACAGATAAAAGAAGCTTCTTTTATTCATCGAAGAATCTCCTGAATTCCCTCCAGCAATTCCTGATCTGTCACGGTACGATCAATAAAACTGCCTCCAAGGCCCTTCATAAGAACAAATTTAATCTGTCCCTGTTCCATTTTCTTGTCCTTTTTAGTCGCAGCAAGAATATCTCCCGCATGCAATCCCTCGATGTACGTTGGAAGCCGATAAGACTCACAGCCCTGTATGATCTGCTGATATTCTTTTTCTGTAAGCAGTCCTCTGTTCAGAGAAATCTTTGCAGCTGCAATAAGCCCGATCGCAACACACTGGCCATGCAAGAGTTTAAAATCCATGAGTTTTTCTACTGCATGGCCAATCGTATGACCAAGATTAAGCAATGCACGTTCTCCCTGCTCTTTTGGATCACGTTCTACAACACCTGCTTTGATCTCACAGCAGCGACGAATCATTTTCTTCAGAAGTGCTGTATCCAACTGCTGTATTTTTTCCTGCTCCGCACACACAACTGATAAAAATCTCCGTCGCAGATAAGCCCTGTCTTCAAGACTTCTCCCATGCCACAGGCAAACTGCTCTGCCGGAAGAGAACGCAATGTGTGAAGGTTCATATAAACAAGACGAGGCTGATGGAAAGCACCTACCATGTTTTTATACTGCTCCAGATCTACTCCGGTCTTACCTCCAACACTGCTGTCCACCTGAGAAAGAAGTGTTGTAGGAACCTGAATAAAATCGATACCGCGAAGATATGTTGCCGCACCAAATCCTGCAAGATCACCTACCACACCGCCTCCAAGCGCAATGATCAGACTCTTACGGTCCAGTTTTTCCTCGATCAGTACTTTATAAAGCTGTTGTACTGTATTCAGATTTTTGCTTTTTTCACCTGCTTCAAATGTAAACACAGATATTTTGGAAGCTACTGGTGAAAGAACTTCTGTACCTCTGCCGCATAAAGCGGTGCCACATTCGTATCTGTTACAATACAAAAATTTCTGTTCTCCAGTCCCTCTGTCCGAATTGCGTCTGCAAGTTTCTCAAACCCATCCTCAAAATAGATAGGATAGTAAAAATCTCCGTTTCTTCTGACCTGTAATGCATCTGTGCCCATATCTTAGTCCTCCTGATCCTTACTGATAACGCAGCAGTTTCACACTGTTCCGTCCTTTTTTTTGTCTGTCTGGAAACGCCCTCATACCGAAATCGCCCCCTGCCACGTACCGAAATAATATCTCCATCTTTGGCTCATATCCATTCGATGTAATTAATTTTCCATTTACAAATACCTGACCGCCTTCTATGAAAGGAACCATACTGTTTCTTGAAGTCTGAAAAGCCAGTCCAATCAGTGCATCCAGACGTACGGAAGCACATGTGCCATTGATCTCCTGAAATTCCGGCTCCGGTATATGTTCCGGATTATCCACCATAGAAAGTTTCATAGTCGTATGGCGTACTCTGGTCAGATTTTCTATGATATAATCTGCAATTTTTCGTGACAGAATATCCATGCAGTATGTTTCTGTACAAGAATATCTCCTATCACAGCACGCTCGATTCCCAAATTGAGAACTGCTCCCAGAAAATCACGATGCGTCAGGTCCTCTGAAAATTTCGCAGCAAGTGGTTCTGCCTTCAGACATTTAATAGGATACTTCCATGGAAATAAAAGAGCATCAGGATGAAATGCTACCATCTGACGCTCTGCCTGTTCGTAACCGCCAAAACATTCCATAACTACGCCTGGCATTTGATTTTTACGGTCATTTATGATATTTTGTTCATTTAAATTAAGAAAATCCGAAAAAGTGACAATATCTCTCTGATAAGAGAGATTTGCCAGTTCCCGGATTCTCTTGATAAAGAATTCGTCTTTTTCCATTGTTAATCAATACCCTGTGTTAATCAATATCCTGCTCTTACAGACGGTACCGGATTACTTCCAAGAATATTCTGAAGATCACCAGTAATATCCACATTGTAAGGTCCAAGAATGAAGATATAGCTGGATACCTTCTGCAGGCTTCCACCCAGAGAATAACATGCACCGGATGTAAAATCGATAATCCTCTGTGCAAGTTCCATATCAAGTCCTTCAAGATTCAATACAACTGTAGAATTGTCTACTAATGTATCTGCAATTTCACGAGTATCTTCCATCGATGTAGGTCTGATTACACATACTTCCATATTTGCTGCCTGTGATCCCTTTCTGCTGCTTCGCATTGGAGTGATCTTGGATGAAGTACTTCGTGCCGGCTTGTCCTGTTTGACAGATACTTTTGGTATGGAAACAGTTTTGACTGGCTGTTTCGGTGCAGCTGCAACCGGTTCTTCATCATCAAAATCATCAACCTCTTCGTCATCAGCTCTTTTAG
>ENA-OQDF01000333-OQDF01000333.1-human-gut-metagenome-genome-assembly--contig:-NODE-333-length-19304-cov-1.485269_pt1 | contig 19304 bp, 26 predicted proteins | sample MGYA00242769_ERZ504597 | MGnify/ENA primary metagenome ERZ504597 (study PRJEB26092, sample SAMD00036305) | human gut metagenome | host: Homo sapiens | study: EMG produced TPA metagenomics assembly of...
CAGGATATAAGACAGCGATTTATATGGCAATGGTTATCCCATGATCTCATCTGTTGGCCGACTTCTATATTTCTGTAGGTCGACTTATCTTAGGCTGCCGGCTGAAATATAGATGAGCCTGAAGATACCCCCACTGATTATCAGGTGAGCCGAATTTTCTTCTGATAAGGCATTGGACACAAGACTTATAGGCAATAAAAACCTACAAATCAGCGATTTGTAGGTTTTTGTCCACTTACTCTCTTGTTTTGTTCAGTAGGTTCTGCGGAAAGACAGGGATTCGAACCCCGGGAACCTCTCGGTTCAACGGTTTTCAAGACCGCCGCAATCGACCACTCTGCCATCTTTCCAATATGTTTTGCGATCAAACGTTTCGTTTAATTGCTTTGCAAAGGTAGTCATTCTTTTGGAATATACAAGAGTCTTATGCGCTTTTTTTCTTTTTGTTTATTCTTTTCTTTTAAGAATAGAATGTGTGGGAATCCCCTTTTTATTGCTATTTTTGTAGCAAATAATTTATCAATCAAGTAAAAGGTTTCTATATGAGAAAGTTGAAAAGTTTATGGCTGGTTTCGGTTGTGCTGCTATTAGTAGCTGCTCGATGTCCGCTAAATCAGATAAATCAAGTGAGGCTGGTACCGCCTCCAAGGGAGAGGTCGTTACTTTGAACAAGGCAGAGTTCTTGCAAAAGGTATTCAATTACGAGAAGAACGCAACGAAATGGGTATATGAAGGTGATAAGCCTTGTATCATCGATTTTTATGCGGACTGGTGTGGTCCCTGCAAGCAAGTGGCTCCTATTTTAAGGGATTTGGCTATCCTGTATAAGAATGATATCGTAGTTTATAAGGTAAATGTGGATAAGGAAAAGGAGTTGGCTGCCGCTTTCGGTATACAAAGTATTCCTACGTTCTTGTTTATCCCTAAGGAAGGACAGCCTCAGATATCGATGGGAGCTCTTCCCCGTGAGGAGTTTGTGAAACAGATCGATACTTCTTGTTGAAGAAGAAGTAACACGACTTAGTTAATCATCATTTATAGATCGGAAAGCCGTAGAATTTTAGATTTTACGGCTTTTTTAATTGGGAGGGATACTTTATGAAAGTAGGAATTATCAGATGTATGCAAACAGAGGATTTTTGCCCCGGTACTACTGATTTTAGGATGATCCGTGAGAAAAAGGGAGCCTTTGAGGGTGTAGAGGAAGATATTGAGATCATCGGGTTTATCAATTGCGGAGGTTGTCCCGGAAAAAAGGCCGTATTAAGGGCGAGGGAGTTGGTGAATAGAGGGGCGGATAGTATCGCTTTTGCTTCCTGTATCCAAAAAGGGAGCCGATAGGTTATGCCTGTCCTTTCGCCAAAGGATGAAGGATGTTATCCAGAACGATTTAGGCAATGGCATCCGCTGATGATTATACGCATTAGGAAGATCGGTAGCTGGTGGAAAAGGCATAAAAAAGAGGGCATTGAAAAATGTCCTCTTTTTATTTTGGCATCGCACGAATTATTCAGCGCTTTCAGTTGCCGGAGCTTCTTCAGCGGGAGCCGGCTGCGGCTGCTTCCTCAGCTTGCTTAGCAGCTTCAGCTGCTGCCAATTCTGCTTTCTTTTTAGCTACGATTTCTGCTTTTGCCTTATTCGCTTCCTTCTCAGCCTCAAGACGTGCTTTAGCTTCTGCTCTAGCTGCTTCGCTGTCTTTTTCTTTGATAGCTTGTACGGAAGCTTGTTTGTTCTTCAACCAAGCTTGGAATTTCTCCTCAGCTGCGGCTTCGTCGAACGCACCCTTCTTAACACCTTCCAATAAATGCTTTTTCAAGCAAACGCCTTCGCGAGAAAGAATGTTACGAGTTGTGTCTGTAGGTTGAGCACCTACTTGTAACCAATACAAAGCTCTTTCGAAGTTCAAATCTACTGTAGCAGGATTAGTGTTCGGATTATAAGAACCTATCCTTTCAATAAATCTTCCATCACGTGGAGCCCTGCTGTCTGCGATCACGATTTGGTAGAAGGCGTAACCTTTACGACCGTGTCTTTGCAATCTAATTTTTGTTGCCATGTTTGAATAATTAATTTAAGCTGTTTGTATTAGCGGGTGCAAAGATAGGAGTTTCTGTTTATAAAACAAGCGTTTTGTTGGAAAATATGTGGATGTTTCTGCTTTTTTTAAAGGTAGTTTAAGGGATTAGTCCCTTATGCAATTGGTTGCCGACGGCGTCGGCAATAATGCTGACGCTGTCGGAAAGATTGCTGACGGTGTCGGAAATACTGCCGACACCGTCGGCAACCAATTTCTTCCTAGTCTTGTCCCGGAAAGATCGTATGAAATCTCTTGTACATCCCTAATGAAAGGGATTTTTCTTATCTTCGCGGCTTCATTTATATTAATGTATTAAAATAAACATATGATTTCAGTTGACGGACTAACAGTAGAGTTTGGTGGAAGCGCCCTTTTCTCGGATGTTTCTTTCGTGATTAACGAGAAAGATCGTATCGCCTTGATGGGTAAGAATGGTGCCGGTAAATCTACCTTGTTGAAGATATTGGCCGGCGTGCGGGAGCCAAGCCGTGGAAAAGTGTCCGCCCCTAAAGATACCGTGATCGCTTATTTGCCGCAGCATTTGATGACGGAGGATGGCCGTACCGTTTTCGAGGAGACGGCGCAGGCTTTCGCCCATCTGCACGAGATGGAGGCGGAGATCGCCGAATTGAATAAGCAACTGGAGACTCGTACGGACTATGAGTCGGATAGTTATATGGAGCTGATCGAGCGGGTCTCTACCTTGAGCGAGAAATTCTATTCCATAGAGGAGATCAATTACGACGCCGATATAGAGAAAACCTTGTTGGGGCTTGGTTTCAAACGGGAGGATTTCGACCGGCAAACCAGTGAATTCAGCGGTGGCTGGCGTATGCGTATCGAGCTGGCGAAACTACTGTTGAAGAAACCGGATGTCCTTTTGCTGGACGAGCCGACGAATCACTTGGATATCGAGTCTATCCAGTGGTTGGAGGATTTCTTGATCGATAACGGTCAGGCCGTGGTGGTAATCAGTCACGACCGTGCGTTCGTGGATCATATCACGACTCGTACGATCGAGGTGACGATGGGCCGGATTTACGATTATAAGGTAAATTATAGCCAATACTTGCAACTGCGGAAGGAACGTCGTGAGCAACAACAGAAGGCTTATGACGAGCAACAGAAGATGATCGCCGAGACGAGAGAGTTCATCGAGCGTTTCAAGGCACGTACTCCAAGACCTTGCAGGTGCAGAGCCGTGTGAAGATGCTGGAGAAACTGGAGATCTTGGAGGTGGATGAGGAAGATACCTCGGCTTTGCGCTTGAAGTTCCCGCCTTCGCCCCGTTCGGGCTCTTATCCGGTGACGATCGAGAATGTCTCGAAAGCGTATGGCGATCATACGGTTTTCCGAAACGCTAATCTGATGATCGAGCGAGGGGATAAGATCGCTTTCGTCGGGAAGAATGGCGAGGGTAAGTCTACCTTGGTGAAGTGTATCATGAAAGAGATCGAGCATGAGGGGACGTTGACGCTGGGGCATAACGTGATGATCGGTTATTTCGCCCAGAACCAAGCCTCCCTGCTGGATGAGAACCTTACGGTTTTCCAGACGATAGACGATGTGGCGCAAGGCGATATCCGTAATAAGATCAAGGATCTGCTGGGTGCGTTCATGTTTGGCGGCGAGAACTCGGCGAAGAAGGTGAAGGTGCTTTCCGGTGGCGAGCGCACACGTCTGGCTATGATTAAGCTATTGTTGGAGCCTGTGAACTTGCTGATTCTGGATGAGCCGACAAACCATCTGGATATGAAGACGAAGGATATCTTGAAGCAGGCGTTGCTTGACTTTGACGGGACGTTGATCGTCGTATCCCACGACCGTGATTTCTTGGATGGGCTGGTCTCTAAGGTCTATGAGTTCGGAAACCAAAAAGTGACGGAGCATTTGGAAGGCATCTATGAGTTTATGCAGCGCAAGAAGATGGAGAATCTGCGTGAGCTTGAGCGGAAGAATTAAATCCTCCACCCAAGCGTCAGCATAATATCATACGTGGAGCTATCTATATCTTTATGATACTTATAATGGGTACGGCGGGAGAAATAACGATTTCGCAACGCAATATTCCATTTATGCTTGGACATATAGGCTAAGGTGGTGGAAAATACCGTTAAACGTGCGTTGCCGGCATCGCCTTGTACGTTTAACTTTGTAGGGTCCACCGCATTCCAGTCTATATCCGGCTCGTATCCTTTCCATGTGAAGATATGGTAGTTCTCCAAATCGATCAAGAACGCCCAGCGTTTATCGTAGGCCAATCCGGTAAACGCTTTCACGCTATAACCGCTTCCCAGATTATAATCTCTCTCTTCCAGCCGGAGGTAATCGGAGATGCTTGCGCCCAAGGCGACTCCTGTTCCGTATAATTCGGCGTAAACATCTACCTTATTGTCCGGCGTGCCTCTTTTGTAATAGATCAATCCACCACCGACCGCCGCCGCTTCCGATATGCGGTAGGGAGCTACCGTTTGGGAACTATTGGATTTTAACTCGGAATCATAGTAGTCGAAATGCTGAAAGATTCCAGCGGCCAGACTACGAGGGCCTTTACTCCAGACCTGTTTCCCCCAGATAGCCCCAACGGCATTGACTTGGCTGATGAGCGGCTGGCTCGAAAAGAAATCGAACCCGGCCTTCAACTGAAACCATTCATAGGGCGAATAGAAGTCATCATTGAAAGGATCTCCATAATCCAACCTGAAGGATACGTGCATGCTCGTAGTGCCATGCTTGGAGCCTTCCTGCTCGGCAAGGAAGCGAGGACCAACACCCACGATGAAGTTACGGGAACCGAGGTGTAGACACGCCCCTTGGAGCTGCTGTGTCTCCAAGCTTCTCCCGTGATGATACGATTGATCGCCCGCATCGGAGATATCAAACCGGATAAGATCTCCCGTCCCACACGTTCCGCCCCGTGGGAGCGGTTGTCGATGAATAAGTCGGAGAGCCGGTAGGTAATCTCACCTAATTCTATACCGCCGAAAGAGGTGGCAAGCATGTCATTGATGGAGGGCGGTTCCGTTTCCATAAAGATTCCCACATTAGGCTGCCTCCCGCCGCGAATGGAATGGATTGCCAGAAATTCAGTCCATTGCTACGGGCCGCGTTGAAATATAACGATCCGTGATAGGGATGGGCCACCAGATTGGTAGAGAACTTATCCGTGTCCCAAACAGGCCCCGTCTTGAAGTTTTGCTTAATCGTATGTCCGTTTATCTTCGCGAATCCTCGTTCATTAAGAAACGGTCGAAAGTCCAGACGGCCATGTTCATTCCGAATACCTCGCTTGCTGCCAACCAAGGGCGGCGTGGAATGAAAAGGGCCGTGTCGCTCACGTAATTGCGGGCATCCATCTGAGGGAAGTGTTGCCCCCACATCCATTGGCTGGATAGCAGACAGATCAACCTATCAACATGCATTTTTCATCCTCATCTAACTCAATTCTCTTTTGTGAATAAAAATCAATAGGTTACGGTTATAACCACTCCGCAAACTTATATATAATAAACATTAAGGGATTCGTTTGGTTTAAATTATTGTTAGGTATTCTTTCTATAAATGCTGTTATTTGCGAACTATTCCGTATTTTTGCGAAAAAAACAAAATGATAGATTTTATCACCTTTTGTGACTATACAGGGACCTTTGCGTTTGCCATAAGTGGCATAAGATTGGCTTCTGCGAAACAATTTGATTGGTTTGGCGCCTATGTGGTGGGTGTCGTGACCGCTGTAGGAGGAGGTACGATTCGTGATATTTTATTGAATGCGGTGCCTTTTTGGATGGAACAAGCCTCTTATTTGATTGTCTCGGCCTTGGCTTTGTTGTTCGTTATCGCTTTCCGAAATACGTGATCCGTTTGAACAATACATTTTTATATTCGATGCTATCGGATTGGGGTTGTTTGTGGTGGTAGGTATCGCCAAGACCTTGGATTTCGGGTTTCCCATGTGGGTGGCGATCGTGATGGGAACTATAACCGGCTCGTTTGGCGGTATGATGAGGGATATATTGATTAATGAGGAGCCTTTGATATTCCGGAAAGATATTTATGCGTTGGCTTGTGTCTTTGGCGGTTTGATATATTATATATGTATGCAAACTTCTATGTCGGCGGCGATGATACAGTTCGTATCGGCGTTGAGCGTGTTCCTCGCACGTATAATCGCCGTAAAAATATCATATAAGTGTTCCGGTGTTGAAAGGAGAACGAATAATTTATTAACTTTGCATAATTATATGGACATGCATACTCAACAAGAAAAGGCTTCCATCCTGTTGATATATACGGGTGGGACGATAGGTATGATCGAGAATCCGGAGACTGGAGTGTTAGAGTCGTTTAATTTCCAGCATTTGAAGGACAATATGCCGGAGTTGAAGAAACTGGGGTATTCGGTGGCCACGATACAGTTCGATCCTCCGATGGACTCCTCGGAGATGGGGCCGGACTCGTGGATGAAGATCGTGAAAATCATCGCCGATAATTATCAGAAATACGACGGCTTTGTGGTACTGCATGGCACGGATACAATGTCGTATACGGCATCGGCATTGAGTTTTATGCTCGAGAACCTGAGTAAGCCGGTGATCCTTACGGGATCGCAATTACCGATCGGGATGTTGCGTACCGATGGGAAGGAGAACTTGATTACGGCGATCGAGATAGCGGCCGCCAAGGAGAACGGCTTACCGTTGGTCCCGGAGGTCTGTATCTTTTTGAGAATGATTTATTGAGGGGAATCGTACGAGTAAGATAAACGCAGATAATTTTAACGCGTTCCGTTCGTACAATTACCCGGCTTTGGCTCATGCGGGTATCTATATTAAGTATGATCTGCCGCAGGTATATCATCCGGTATCGCGTAAGCCGCTGAAGCCGCATTATTTGTTGGACCGAAATATCGCTATACTAAAACTATTCCCCGGAATTTCTCCGCAAGTAGTGGAAAGTATCCTGAATATCCCGGGTCTGAAAGGCGTGGTGATGGAAACATTCGGAAGCGGAAACGCTCCGTGCGAGGAATGGTTCTTGAATATGTTGAAGGAGGCTGTAGACCGTGGTATCGTCATCGTGAATGTTACTCAGTGTAGGGCCGGAAGTGTGGAGATGCACCGTTATGAGACGGGGCACAAATTGTTGGAGGCAGGCGTGACGAGCGGCTTCGATAGTACGACGGAGAGCGCCGTGACGAAGCTAATGTTCCTCTTCGGCCATGGGCTGACACCCGACGAGGTGAAGGAGCATATGAACTGCTCGTTGATCGGGGAGGTATCGATCCCTGAGACGTTCCGCCCTAGTGTATACTATGTAAAACGAAAAAAAGCAGTGTTGCGGAATAGGAGAGTATGAAACTATCATTTCTGAGTTTAGCGAGTGGGAGCAGTGGGAACTGCTATTATTTGGGGACTTCGGAATTCGGTATGCTGATTGACGCAGGTATCGGAATCCGGACCATAAAGAAAGTATTGAAGGACCGGTCGATCGATTTTACCAAGATCGTGGCCGTGTTGATTACCCACGATCATGCGGATCATATCAAGACGGTCGGGTATTTGGGCGAGAAGCTTTGCATTCCTGTCTATGCGACAGCGACGTGCACCGGGGGATTGATAAGAGCCGGTATGTGGAGGAGACCTTATGTGTCTCCCGCAAGGTTATAGAAAAAGAAGTTCCATTCCTTATCCGTGATTTCCGTATCACGGCTTTCGAGGTGCCTCACGATAGTACTGATAATGTGGGGTACCATATCGAGTATGGTAATCATAAATTCACTTTCGCTACCGACGTAGGCCATATCACGGACACGGTGGGGAAATATATCTGCATGGCGAACCATTTAATATTGGAAGCGAACTATGACGAGGAGATGCTTCGTTTCGGTACATATCCCGCTTTCTTGAAAGAGCGGGTGGCGAGCCCCACCGGGCATTTGAGTAACAGGGAGGCCGCAGAGTTCTTGGCGACCCATTATAATACCGGTTTGAAGAATATCTGGCTTTGCCATCTCAGCCGGGACAATAACCATCCGAACTGGCCTATAAGACAGTGGATATACGTCTTTTCCAAGAGGGCATAAGGGTAGGGAAAGATGTCTCATTGGTTGCGTTGAAGCGGACTACACCCTCGGATATTTACGAGTTTGATTAAAATTTTATGAAAAAAAGTAGTCGAAAAGTTTGCGGGGAAAAATAAAACCTCTATCTTTGCACCCGCAATCGAGAAACAAACGGTGGTTTGAAAAAGTAACGATAGCAAAATGGAATGACTTGGTAGCTCAGTTGGTAGAGCAAATGACTCTTAATCATTGGGTCGAGGGTTCGAGCCCTCCCAGGTCACACGATTTACTTATTGGAAGATGGCAGAGTGGTCGATTGCGGCGGTCTTGAAAACCGTTGAACTGAGAGGTTCCCGGGGTTCGAATCCCTGTCTTTCCGCAGAGAGTCCTGTAAGGCGAAAGCTTTACGGGATTTTTTGTTTTTGAGGCGTTTGTCCGGGCACGAACGGAAAGAGGTAGTGGGCATCGCTAGAATGAGAAAGTGTATAATAATATGGAAACAGGATCATTGCGGATAAGTGATATACGGCCGGATTTTATCTATATGATGGAACAAGCCGTGAAAGCCCCATCGGGGCATAATACCCAACCTTGGTTGTTTCGTGTGCAAAAGGATAGGATACAGATTCTTCCGGATATGAGTAAGTCCCTTCCGTCCGTAGATCCGGATAACCGTGAGTTATTTATTAGCTTAGGATGTGCCACCGAGAATCTTTGCATTGCGGCTGAGGCAAAAGGATATGCTCCGCTACCGGTTTTTTCAGGATCGGGGGAGATCACCGTACTCTTGTCGGAGGCATCGATGATTAAGGAGACGAGTGGGCTTATCGAGGAAATTTCGGTCAGACAGACGAATCGAGCATATATTCCGGGGAAATGATTCCATCGGATCAATTGAGCTATTTGAGGAATACGCCTTTGGAGGAAAATATCAGTCTGCATTTGTGGTCGAAAGGAGAGTGGGAGTTCGATACGCTTTCTTCTTATATATTTGCGGGGAATAACCGGCAAATGAACGATCATCTGTTTAAACGAGAGCTGAAATCATGGATGCGTTTTAATAAGAATCATGTACGAGCTACATCGGACGGCCTGAGTTATGCGGTGTTCGGGGCGCCGAATCTTCCCCGTCTTATCTCAGAGACAATCATGGGAAGTGTCTTGAAAGCCGGCATACAAAATAGGGGAGACAAGAAGAAGCTGGACTCTTCTTCTCATTTAGCCTTGTTTGCCTTACGGACAAATACGCTACCGGAATGGTTTGCGCTAGGCCGGAGTTTGCAACGTTTTCTTTTGAGAGCTACGGAAAAGAATATCGCTTTCGCCTTTTTGAACCAGCCTTGTGAGGTGCGTGATCTTTCCGGTTTGCTGGCGAAAGACTTGTCTTTCACCAACGAGATTCCTGCCTTGATCCTCCGTCTGGGATACGCTAAGCGGAAAATGCCGTACTCACCTCGAAAGTCTTGGCGTGAGAGGCTGGTTCCGTAATGGTTAAGTCAGATAGCGAGTGCCCTCGTTCATGCCAGCTTGCACGGGATATGCCAAGACGAAACTGTTTGCCTGAAAGTATTTGTTGAGGTACTTGGGGATACGGGCCATGGCGGGAGCGTAGGAAAGTCCTTCCTTGCGGCTAAGGATAATCCACATCGTGTCGTCCGGTTTTATATCCCGGAAAACGATCAGGAAGTCATCCCAGTCGTTGAATTCGATATAACTGGCTTCTCCGCTTTTCTTGGCTAATAATTTCTTTAAGGCATTCAAGGTCGCTTCCGAACCGTAAAAGACTGTCGCTGCACCTGTGTTCTGGGTCACGTTTCGTAGCCGGAAGATGATTTGGTTGAAACCGATTTCTTTTTCGGCCAATTCCGGGATGATGATCAGATGCCGTCTAACAGTAGAGATGGGTTGTGCGGCTTGTATATGAATGTACTTACACTACTTTCCGCCAATACGCTTTCCACGATATGGCCAAGGAAGGCCGCCGGTATATCTTTTTCCTTGTGCAATCCCACTACCAGATCTGTGATCTCCCGCTCTTTTACCACGCTGGCGATAGCATTCGATACGCTTAAGTCATATCTTAATAAATCCTTCATCCGGGTATCCGTGGCGGCAGCGTATTGACTGCGGTCTGTAGAACCCTGCGGGATTGTTTTAACGCTTTCTCGTCTGAATGATGGTTATCTATCACTTTTAGGGCAAACAAGCCGTTCTTGTTTTGGGGAGATTTGATTGCCAAGCTGAGGTTGACCAGCTCTTCCACGGTCTCTTCATTGCTGACTGGTATCAAGATATGCTCTGACTCTTTTTTGTTTTCCTCCTTATCGGATATATCTTGGGCCGCTATGTTATGAGCGCCTTTTTGGGCGGCGAAAGAGGCGATGGTGCAAGTGACAAGTATCATCAGGATCGTACCGTTCAACACGCTCTCATTTAATAACCGGATTGGTTCCCCCATTAGCGTCTGTTCCGGTGATTACGTTATATCCGACCATCACGGCGGCCAATGTAGCGGCGGCTTGCGCGTTACTTAGGCCGAAAATAACGCTTCGCTGATCCGTGGACAGATGGAAGTCTTTTGGGTCATCCAAGCGGCTATGTATTTGGCGGCCGTAGCTACGATAATCATGATAAGCCCTACTTTAATGGTCTCGAAACTGGTAAAGAACGTACGATAATCTATTAACATACCTACGCCCAACAAGAAGAATGGGATGAATATGGCATTTCCTACGAACTCGACACGATTCATCAAGGGTGAGCTTTGCGGGATAAGGCGATTTAAGGCTAGTCCGGATAAGAACGCCCCGATGATCGCCTCCATACCCGCTACCTGAGCTAGGAAAGATCCCAGAAATACCATCACCAGCACGAATATATACTGTGATATATTATCGTGTACATGCTTAAAGAACCAACGCCCAATGAAAGGGAAACCGAATAATACGATTAATGCGAATATCAAGATGGAAACCCCCAGACGAATCCAAAACATATCGTTGACCTGTCCGGTGGCCATGCCGACAATGATCGTTAGGACGAGCAATGCCAAGGTATCAGTGATCATCGTTCCTCCTACGGTGATACTGACAGCTTTGTTTTTGCTGATACCCAGTTTACTGATAATCGGATAGGCGATCAATGTATGGGAGGCGAACATACTGGCGAGTAAAACGGAGGTCAATACGTTGAATCGCAGGACCCATATCCCGACAACCGTTCCTAGGATCATCGGAATGAGGAATGTGTACATGCCGAAAGCTAGGCTTTTCGTACTATTTCTCTTAAAATCCGCCATATCGATTTCCAATCCGGCGAGAAACATGATATAAAGCAATCCCGCCGTCCCGGACAAGATAATGCTGCTATCCCGTAATACGAGATTAAAGCCATGCGGTCCGATAATTGCGCCGGCAATGATCAGTCCAAGCAGGTGAGGGATTCTCAGCTTGTTTAATAAAAGGGGAGCGGCTAGGATAATTAAAAGAATCAAGAGAAATTTTAATACCGGGTCCGCTAAGGGCAATGTGAAATCTATTGTCGAGGCTAATACCATATGCGTAATTTTTTCGTTATAATTTGAAACAAAAATAATAAGAATTTGCGGAGATTGCAGCGTTTACGCCAACTTTGCATCTTCTTTTATAGATAACAATAAATGTGTGAGTTTTATAAGTTAAAGTATATGTAAATCTTGGGACATTAGCGTGAACCGATTATATTTGTACATACATTGCATTGAGTTTATTGTTATAAAACTAAAAAGCGTTTAAACCCTTTGCATAAAAGGGTGTCAAACATGAAAAGAGAAAAATATTTATTTAATGTAGAGGAGAAACAAATATGAAACCCATGAAATTAACATCTTTAGTGATGATGCTTCTGATCGCGTTTAGTGCCGCGGCTCAGGAGGAGTTCTTTGATGATGTGTATTTCTCTTCCAAAAACAAGAAAAAGAAAGAACAGGTTGAAGAGAAAAAGGTTGTTCAGCCGAAACAGGAGTCTAGGACCCTGGTCGCTACAGCCAAGAGCCAAGCTTCTTCAGACAGCCGGGATGTAGATGAATATAACCGTCGTTATACATCAGTCGAGGTGGAGGAGCCTTATCGTGAGGATGATTCCGTTATCTATGAGGATAGCGATGAGAATGAGTCTTCTTCCGAGCGTCGTTCGGATACTGAATATACGGAACGTATCATTCGTTATCATTCGCCGAGTAAGATTACGATCGCCGGAGCGGATCAAGTCGATTTGTATCTGAGTGACGGATATTATGGTTACGGCTATGATACGGATTATTCGAACGGTAGCGCGAACGTGAATTTTAATATCAATGTCGGCAACGGTTGGGGTTCGCCTTGGTATACCGGTTGGTACGATCCTTGGTTCTATAGTTATAGCCCTTGGTGGACTTATTCATCTCGCTTCTACGGGCCCGTCTTGGGGATTCGGGTTGGGGCTGGGGAGGCTTTTATGCCGGCTATTATAGTCCGTGGTACGATCCATGGTATGGCCCGTCTTGGGGCTGGGGTGGAGGCTATTGGGGTGGCCATTGGGGCATCACCATCATTACTATCCCGGTTACTACTCGACTCCAAGTAGACATTATTCAAACGGACGTTCCTCTTATCGAGATAATCGCTCTTATGCGAGTGGCAGAGGTTCCGGTTATACAGGTGGGCGGAGCAGTGGCTCTTCTTCCTTGAGAAATTCCGGATCGACTACAAGACCTTCGTCTTCAAGTTCCTTGAGCAATGGACGTGCGGGATCTACCCGTAGGAATCTGCTATTTCCTCTGGTGCGGGACGTCGTTCCTCTTCTTCTGTTAGAAATTCGGCAACGACAAGAAGTAGCTCGGGCATAAGTAATAGCTCGGCGAGAACAAGGATTTCCAGAAGTAGTTCTGGAGCCGCATCTTCTTCCGGACGTCAATATTCAGCTCCGGTAACACGTTCTTCTTCCAGAAGCAGTAGCGATTTCTCAAATAGTCGCTCTTCTTCCAGTCAATTTAGAAGTTCCTCTCCTTCTCGTAGTAGTTCGGTAGGTTCTTCTTCCGGTAGCTTCGGTGGAGGTCGTTCTAGTGGAGGCTCTGTTGGTGGCGGAGGTGGCCGTGCCGGTGGTGGTCGCAGGTAAAAGTGTTAGGTTGATAAAATTAGAGATACGATGAAAAGGATAGGAATTATAATGTCGGTGCTTGGCCTGTGTGGCGGCACCGCTTTTTCGCAGTCACAGTTGGATGCCTTTAAGTATTCCCAGACGGAGTTGAATGGTACGGCTCGTTATTTAGGAATGGGTGGTGCTTTTGGTGCGTTAGGTGGTGATATTTCCGCTATGAATACGAACCGGCAGGCTTGGCGATTTATAAAAGCTCGGAGGTGGTTACGACATTGAGTTTGTCTTCGGCCTCCGCGAAGACCGATTGGCTTGGTTCGAAGGTGGACAACAGCCGTACGAAGGTGAGTTTCGATAATATCGCTTACGTAGGATATTTCCCGACAGCGAATGATGAGGGTATCGTGAGCTGGAACGTTGGTTTCTCTTATAATCGCTTGAAGAATTATAACCGGAACTATACGATGGCTACAGGAGGTGATTTGAATACTTCTCTTTCTGATTATGTGGCCATGCGTGCGGCAGGAATGCCTAGCGGACTGTTGGGGGAGGGTAAAGACTATAACCCTTATAATAACCAAGACTTAGGTGATTGGCTATCTATTCTAGGATACAATGCCGGTTATATGGATTCATATAACGATAATGATAAAGAGTATTATAGTGCGTTCGGGGATAAAGATGCGGATGGGCAATGGAGTCCGTATTTATTGCAAGGAGGTCAATTAAAGTTTCAGAGCGAGGTTCCGTGGATCAATATGACTTGGCTTTCGGTATAAATATATCGGAACTTGTGATGCTTGGCGCTACGGTTGCGATTACGGATCTGAACTATAGATATCAGTCATCGTATGATGAGGAATTTACGAACGGCAATAATTTATACTTAGATAATTACTTGGATACGGATGGTACCGGGTATTCATTTAATGTGGGTGCCATTGTTCGTCCCGCCGATTTTCTTCGCTTGGGTGTGGCTTATAATTCTCCTACATGGTATAAGATGACAGATCGCTATTATGGTGAGGCCGGTTCTTATCTGACCTTTATGGATAAAGGGGAGATGAAGGAGCGTAAACTGGATGCGACTACTCCTAATAATGCTTATTATGACTATGAATTCCGTTCTCCGGATAAATGGATCTTTAGTGCCGCCGCAATCTTGGGTACGACCGCTTTGATAAGCATTGATTACGAGTTGATGAATTATAAGAATATGCGTATGTATCAAACGGATGGTAGCAGTAACGTGTATACTAACCAAGATATAACGGATAATTTCAAATCAATGAATACGATCCGTGTAGGTGCGGAGGTAAAGGTTACTCCTCAATTTGCCGTAAGAGCAGGTGTCGCCTACAGCGATAGTCCGATCAAGGATAAACTGAAGAATGGAGAGAAAGAGGTCTTTACGTTGGTACGATTCCTAATTATACGATCGATAAAGGGGTCATGAATTATACGGTAGGTATCGGTTATCGCTTCACCCCGAACTTCTATACGGACTTGGCTTGTGTATTCCGTACGCATAAGGAAGATGTTTATACGTTCTCTAATATGTTTGCGGGAGATGATCCGAAGCCATTCCTCGAAGCCCAACCCGCCACGATGAAAACAAACACGACTCGTGTAGCTTTGACATTGGGATACAAGTTCTAATATACATATATTTTAGATCAGTAAAGTCCCCTGTTCGTACGTTAAAGGTGCGGGCAGGGACATTTCTTTTATAATTTGAAATAAAATGTTTGTTGGTTTAAAATATTTTTCGTTCTTTTGCTTCCATAAATAACATTGTATAACAGTTAAACCCCATCGCCTATAGCATAAACATTACTCGAATAAACTAAAAATGTGAAGTAATGAAGACTTTAAAAATGATGACCGACGAGGAATTGGTTGTCCTTTATGCAGAAGGTAATAATGCCGCTTTCGATATTTTATTAAATCGATACAAAAGTAGCATTCATTCTTACATTTATTTCATAGTACGTAACAAAGAGCTTACGGAGGATATCTTTCAAGAGACCTTCGTGAAGGTTATCATGACTATAAAACAAGGTCGCTATACCGAGAACGGCAAGTTTAAGGCATGGATTACTCGTATTGCCCATAACTTGATTATCGATAATTTCCGTCAAGAACGTTGCGAAAACACGATCTCGAATGATGAGGTAGAAATCGACTTATTTAATAATATCAAGCTTTGCGATGGTACGATAGAGGATAATATCGTGCGCCATCAAGTATTGTCTGACGTGAAGAAATTGGTAAAGCATTTGCCGGATAACCAGCGTGAAGTGTTGGAGATGCGTTACTATCAAGACCTTAGTTTTAAGGAAATCGCCGATATCACGGGGGTTAGCATCAATACGGCCTTAGGGCGTATGCGTTACGCTATCTTGAATATGCGCCGTATGGCCGATGAGAACCGTATCGAGCTATCTATGGTGTAAAATAATTTTCTTTCCATGCAATAAGTCTTAGGTCCCTACGTTTTATTAGCAAACAAGATAAAAATAGAGGTGCCTATGAGGAAGCTTTCTACGCAATGCATGGATGATTTGGAGAAAAAAGTGAAAAGTGCCCCGGAGGCGAAAAGTTCGCCTCGGAAGCAAACGATGGATTTCTTGAAACAGTTTGCGAGGGCTTATCAAGCGGAACCGGCTGTACGTCCGGAGCTCTGCGGGTATGTGTTGAACTAAGAATTACGGAAAGAGAATCTATATTATTAGGTTCTCTTTCTTTTTTGTGTACTTTTGTAAAAACAAAAGACAAGATTATGAAGCATTTGATAGCACCTTCCCTGCTTTCCGCTAATTTTCTGGATTTGCGGAAGGAGATGGAGATGATAAATAAAAGTGACGCCGATTGGTTGCATCTGGATATTATGGATGGGGTATTCGTGCCGAATATCTCGTTTGGTTTCCCGGTACTTAACGCATTAAAGCCTATATGCCAGAAGCCGATGGATGTGCACTTGATGATCGTGGAGCCCCAGAAGTTTATCCCCGAAGTGGCGGCTACGGGAGCCTATATGATGAACGTGCATTATGAGGCATGTTCCCATTTGCATCGGACGGTAGCGGCTATTAAGGAAACGGGCATGAAAGCGGGTGTCACCTTGAATCCGCATACGCCCATATGCTTATTGGAAGATATTATCCAAGATGTGGACATGGTTTTATTGATGTCCGTGAATCCGGGATTTGGTGGTCAACGTTTCATTGAGCATTCCGTAGATAAGGTGGCTCGTTTACGAGAAATGATAGACCGGAAGGGATTGAGTACTATGATCGAGGTAGATGGCGGGGTGAATTTAGAGACGGGGAAGCGCTTGGTTGACGCCGGTGCCAATGTGTTAGTCGCCGGTAACTTCGTATTCAAATCTCCAGATCCGATACAAACAATTAAAGACTTGAAAGCTTTGTAGAACACATTAATATATCACAAAACCTAACTATCATGATTGAGGAAATACAAAAGCGGCCTTTTGTACGGCCGCTTTTTTTATGGATAACCGGAATTTTATGCTATGCGTTTTTACCTGCCTCTTCGCTCCTATATGTTTTAGGGGTTTTATCTGCTTTGGTTTTTCTTTTTTTGGGGTTCTCGTGGGGGCAAGGGCATGCTGAGTTGCAATACGATTCCCGTTGGATATGGGGAGCTATAGTCTCCGTTTTGATTGTATGTTTGGCGGTTGAGGTCTGTTGGTATAGTGACCGGCGTATAGCGCTTGTAAATGAGCCTGCTTCTTCTTTAGATTTATTGGCTACCAAGGCTCAATATTCTTTGGTAAATACATTTGATCGTTTGCGTTTATCTGATGAGGAGAAATCTATTTTGGCTACATTGACATTGGGATATAAGAAAGCGATGAGTCGGGAAACGAAAAGGCGCTTCTCTTTGGCGGGCGTGTCTCATATATTAGCGGTGAGCGGTTTTCATGTTGCCGTGATTTGTGGATTCTTATCTTTCTTTTGCTCGTTTATGCCAAGATGGGGGATAGGACGTGGGTTCGTTATATCATTCTGGTGGGAAGTCTTTGGGGGTTTGTCTTTATCACAGGATTAGCGCCCTCGGCGGTACGGGCAGCCTTGATGCTATCTTTATATTTAACAGGAAGGGCGCTTAGGCGTGTTACGGATGGATATAATACATTGGCCGCCGCCGCTTTCTGTATGCTGGCCTATAATCCGTATTATCTGTTTGATGTCGGTTTTCAGTTAAGCTATTTGGCTGTGTTTTTTATTTTATTCCTAGTGCCTCGTTTCAAGGAATGGATAGTGGTGAGAAATCCTTTGTTGGCCATGCCTTGGGAATGGATTACGGTGTCTATTGCTGCACAGATAGGTACTGCTTTGCTCTGTTTTTATTATTTTGGACAATTTTCGACAGTTTTCTTGTTTACGAATCTACCGGTCACCCTCTTGGCTATGTTTTTGATTCCTTTTGCCTTTTTGTGGTTAGCTATCCGGTGGATTTCTATGGATATGACTGGATACAGAAGATCGTAGAAGGGCTGGTTCATGGCATGGTAAGGGTAGTGGACGTGTTTAGCGTTATGCCTTATGCGACGATTACGGGTCGTTTTAGCTTCTTTGAGATGCTAGGAGGTTATGGGTTTCTTGTTTTATGCTTGATATATATGAAGATACGGGAACCAAAAGTTTTGTTAGCCGCCTTAACCCTTTTGTTAATAATATCAGTAAAGATCCTTATTGAACTTTTTTGATAGCCGGAAACTAAAAAAGTCGTACCTTTGGGGGTGAAAACAAAAAGATTATATGATCACTAAAATCATTCAAGAAGAGAAGATTCAGAAAGCCAAAAAATACGTAGAGAAAGGCGAGAGTTTTGTTATCGTGACGCATGTCTCACCAGACGGCGACGCATTAGGTTCATCCCTTGGTTTATATCATTTCCTATCCGCTTACGGTAAGGATAATGTAGCGGTAGTGGTACCGAATGCATTTCCCTCTTTTTATAGATGGATGCCGGGCGCTAAGGATGTCGTGATACATGAGAAATATCCGGATTTCGCCGAGAAATTGATCAAGGAAGCGGATGTTATTTTCTGCCTCGATTTCAATGAACCCAAACGTATCGAGAAACTGGCTCCGGCGGTGATCGCCTCAGAAGGCCGCAAGGTGATGATCGATCATCATCTGAACCCCGCAGATTTTTGTCGTGTGACGATGTCGTATCCGGAGATGTCTTCTACCAGTGAGATGATCTTCCGTTTTATTTGTCGTATGGGGATGTTCGATTTATTGAATCGGGATGCCGCCGCTTGTATCTATACGGGTATGATGACGGATACGGGATCGTTCACCTATAATTCGAATAAACCGGAGATTTATACGATCGTCAGCGAATTGATCAAGAAGGGGATTGATAAGGATTTGATCTATCGTAAGGTGAATCAGGTCTATTCCGAGTGCCGTTTACGTATGATGGGATATGTGTTGTATGAGAAGATGAGGGTTTATCCGGAACAACAGGCGGCTCTTATCACGTTATCGAAAGAGGAACTGGATCGTTTTCAGTACCAGGCAGGAGATACGGAAGCTTCGTGAACTTGCCGCTAAGCATAGAGAACGTAAGCTTTAGTGTCTTTATTCGTGAGGACAGCGATTATATAAAGGTATCGCTTCGCTCTGTGGGCGATTTCCCTTATCATCGATAAAACGCTCGATTGCCTTTTTCTCATCTTTCAACATATCCGTGTACGACTTTGTCTTGCTACAAGAGATAGCAACTAATGCGGCACACAGAATCAACAGGATATTAAAACCTTTCTTCATTTGTTAGTCTTTAATTGAATGAATCGCAAATGTAAATAATCTTCGTCAAACCTTACGCATGTTTGCCTAAATCTTCTGATTTATTAGGATTAAATTCCTGTAAACCTTTCTCAAACACGGCTACGGCCTCAGATAAAGAGCCATAGAACTCACCTCCGGACGCATTTTTATGTCCACCCCCGTTGAAATAAGTAGAGGCAAACTGGTTGCAAGGGAAATCGCCCACAGAGCGAAGCGATACCTTTAT
>ENA-OQDF01000334-OQDF01000334.1-human-gut-metagenome-genome-assembly--contig:-NODE-334-length-19289-cov-1.381171_pt1 | contig 19289 bp, 38 predicted proteins | sample MGYA00242769_ERZ504597 | MGnify/ENA primary metagenome ERZ504597 (study PRJEB26092, sample SAMD00036305) | human gut metagenome | host: Homo sapiens | study: EMG produced TPA metagenomics assembly of...
TGCGAGAAATGTAGTGGAAATTGCAAACATACGACTGATATATCTCACGCTAAAAATAAGGATGATTTTATTGACAGAAAATGTACTTGCCTTGGAAGAGCTGAAAACGGGAGACTGATTTTTGCAGAAGACGAAGGATAGGAGGCTAAAATGGCAAAGAAAAAGAAGCAGAAGAGTATTAGATCAGAACCACAGAATAAAGTATTTGTGTATCAGGGAGCTACGTTCTCTGATTTTTTATTGCCGTCAGGGTACACAACGCTGGCGCAGAATCCAGAAATTCGGGCAGCGTGTCAGAAGATTGCCGATCTTGTTTCCGGTATGACAATCCACCTAATGGAAAATGGTCCACATGGAGATATCCGAATTAAGAATGAGTTATCACGAAAGATAGATATCAATCCATATTCGCTAATGACAAGAAAAGCATGGGTATACAACATTGTATATTCCATGTTGTTGCCGGGTGACGGGAACGCAGTTGTCCTACCGGTGATGAGAGATGGATACATTGACGAGTTGATCCCATTAAAGCCGTCTATGACAAGTTTTGAAGAGACACAGACGGGATATAAGGTGATTTACGGAAGCGAAGAATATGATCCAGCGAAGTGCTGCACTTTGCAATCAACCGAACCCAGAATATCCGTGGAAGGGAACCGGGTACAGGTTGGCTCTGAAAGATATTGCATCGAACTTGAAACAAGCGAATGCGACTAAGAAATCTTTTATGAGCGGTCAATACATGCCAAACGTCATTGTTAAGGTAGATGCAATGTCGGAAGATTTCGCAAATGAAGCCGGAAGAAAGCAAATTAAAGAAAAATATTTGAAAGAATCGAAACCGGGTGAGCCGTGGATCATACCAGCAGAGTTTTTAGAAGTATCAGAGGTAAAACCACTATCCCTTAAGGATATCGCAATCAATGAATCGGTCGAGATTGATAAGAGGACGGTAGCATCCCTGTTGGATGTGCCGCCTTTTTTTCTTGGGGTCGGAAGTTTTAACAAGGATGAATACAACAACTTTGTCCGTACGCGAGTGAAGTCGATTGCGGACGTATTCCAACAGACACTTACGAAAGGTTGATTCAGAGCCCGCATTGGTACTTTAAATGCAACTCAAAGAGTTTGATGGCTTATGACACCAAAGAGCTTGCAGAAATCGGCATGAACCTATATATCCGAGGAATTTATACAGGAAATGATGTATTGAACTTGATTGGTGACTCTCCGAAAGATGGATTGAATGATCTAATCATCCTTGAAAACTTCATTCCACAGGGGATGATCGGGGAACAGAAAAAGCTAAGAGGAGGTGATGAATAGTGGAAGAACGAAAAAAAGAAAACTTAACCAGATCGTGGAAAGCGGAGTTTGAAACACGAGAAGCGGAGGACGGAAAGAAAACAATTTCCGGATACTTCGCTGTTTTTAATTCCGAAACAGAGTTGTGGCCGGGAGCTTATGAAGAGATTGCACCAGAAGCATTTGCGAACACCATGAGCAACGACATCCGTGCTCTGACAAACCATGATGACACACTTGTACTTGGACGAACAAAAGTCGGAACTTTACATCTGAGAACCGATACAAGAGGTCTATGGGGCGAGATCGATATTAACGAAAACGACACAGACGCCATGAACCTATATGAGAGGGTAAAACGTGGAGATGTGGATCAGTGCTCGTTCGGTTTTAACATCGTGCGTGAGGAAACGGACTGGAGAGATGATGGCACTGTGAAATGGACAATACGAGAAGTTGATCTGCACGAAGTGTCTGTATGCACATTCCCGGCTTATGAAGATACGGGCGTACAGGCGAGACATGCACAGGTGCAGCAGCACAGAGAGAAACAAGTAGAGCAGTGGAGAAACAACGCTATTAAAAGACTGAAAGGAGAAAAGTAATGGCTTTAAGACAGTTGATGCTTGCGAAACAGATCGCAGACAAAGAAAAGGAACTGGAAGAAATGCGTGGAAAAGACGCAGATTTTGAAACAAGAGAAAAGGAACTGGAAACATCGATCAGTGAAGCGAACACCGAAGAGGAAAGAGGTGTTGTTGATGGAGAGATCGAGAAGTTCGAGCAGGAGAGAGATGCTCACAACGAAAGAAAAAGTGAATTAGAGATGAAATTATCTGAACTTCGCGAGCAGATGAAGGAGTATGAAAAAACACCGGAAAGAAGGGAGAAGAAAAAAGACATGGGTAGAAGAAATGAAGAAGAAATTGAAGAAATGAGAAGTGCGATTAACTCATTTGTAAAATCAAAAGGGCAGGTGAGAGAAGGGGGCTTTAAAGAAGTAGATGCAGGAATCCTGATCCCGGTAGAAATGCTGGCTGTTCAGAAAAAGCCGGAAGATGTAGTGGATCTGGGAAATTACGTGAAGAATGTAAGCGTAAACAGTTCATCTGGAAAATATCCAGTAATTGCGAAATCTGGAAGTAAAATGTCTACTGTTGAAGAACTGGAACAGAACCCAGAGCTTTCCAAACCAAAAATCTCAAATATCGACTATAGCATCGCAACAAGAAGAGGATATATTCCGATTTCTCAGGAGGCTATTGATGATGCTGACTATGATGTAACAGGTCTGATCCGGGATGAAATCAATGACCAGTCCAGAAATACAAGAAATACAGATATCGCAACTGTATTAAAGAGTGCAACAGCGAAAAGTGTTACAGGTCTGGATGGACTGAAAGACTTGGTGAACAAAGAAATCAAGAAGTGTATCCTGTGAAATTCATCATTTCAGCTTCCTTGTATGCCGAGCTGGACAAGCTGAAAGACAAGAATGGAAGATATCTGTTGCAGGATTCCATCACTTCCTCAAGCGGAAAAATGCTGTTTGGCAGAGAGGTAGTCGTTCTGGACGATGATATGATCGCAGGAGATGGAGAACTGAAAGGTTTTGTCGGTGATCCGAAATCATTCTGCACATTCTTCGACCGCAAACAGACAAGCGTTGAATGGGTAGATAACCAGATTACGGCAAACTGCTTGCCGGAGTTGTAAGATACGATGTGAAGAAAACGGATACAGACGCTGGATTCTACATTACATACACACCGGGGGAATAATTCCCTCTGACGATGTACCTTAGTTGGCAGAGGGAAAGTAGGCGAGGCAAAAGTAGGTAAAGCAAAATAGGAGGTATGAGTTATGGCATATACACCAACGACATGGAATAATGATGACGTTATTACAGCAGAGAAACTGAATAAGTTAGAGCAGGGCGTGAAGAATGAGCAGGTTGGACCAGCAGGACCAGCAGGAGCAGTAGGACCGAAAGGCGAAAAAGGCGATCCAGGAGTAGCAGGACCGAAAGGAGACAAGGGAGAGTCCGGGCGCACAGGGACCTGCGGGACCAAGTTACACTCTTCCAGCGGCGAATAAAACAACGCTTGGTGGCGTAAAACAGATGGCTTTGATTGCAGATTTGTCAACAGAAACAGCAACTGACCTAAAAGATAAAATCAATGAGATTCTTGTGGAGATGAAAAACAGGGGATCATGGCGAATTCATAAGGAGTATGCTTATGAGAGTGATTGTATTGCAATTATTGAAAGAAAGACTTGGAATCTCTACAGATAGTAGGGATTCGTCCTTATGCGATCATAGATGGTATTCTTGACGAATGCAAAAATGTATACGGCGTTCGCATCACGGAAGAGAGATATGACCACATCCTGCTCGTACTGGATTGGGTACGTGGAAGTACAGCCATCCAGAAGACGGCGTGATTCCGAGAAGTATCCGGTTTAGGATAAATAATCTGATGATTAAGGCGGTGCAAAAATGAGGACTTGGGATGAAAAAGTAGTATTGATATCTGCCAATGGATACGGAGAGGATGAGATTGGTCAGCAAATACCAATTGAAGCGGAACAAGAGATCTGGTGTTGTAAAGAAAAAGTTCCCCGAAATGAATTCTACCTTGCAGGACAGAACAATATGGAAATTTCAGAAAATTTGATCGTGCACCCTTACGAATATGAAGGGCAGAGGTATATCCGATTTCGCGGAAAGAAGTTGAAAGTGATTAAGACATATCCAATCAGCACGGAAGAGTTGGAACTGACCTGTACGGAGAGGATTGAAAATGAGCGAGAGTATAAGTGCTGACAGGCTGGCAAGAGAAATCATGCGGCAGATGGAAGAATACACAGAAGAAGTTAAGGAAACAACACAGGAAGTTGCGATGAATGTATCTGAAAAATGTGTGAAGAAGCTGAAAGCAAACAGCCCAAAAAGCAAAAACGGTGGGCGGTATGCGAAAGGATGGACAAGGGCAACAGACAGGAGTGGAATTACGGTGCACAACAGATCCCCAACATACCGCCTGACCCATCTGTTGGAAAAGGACACCAGTTGAAGCGTGGCGGCAGAAAATAGGTGAAGTACAGGCATACCCACACATTGAAGAAGTGGAACAGGAGTCCATAAAGGAATATGTTGAAGAGCTGGAAAGGAGACTGTGAAAATGACATTGCCAGATTTAAAAGGTATCTTAAAAGAATTGAATCTACCAATCGCATACCGCTGTTTCGCTCCCGGTCAAGTTCCGGCTCTCCCGTACATCGTGTATTATGCGGACGAGGATGTGGCGTTTTATGCAGACGATATTGTATATCACGAAGGGTATGCCGTCACGATTGAGGTGTACACTGAGTACAAAGATATCGAGTTGGAAAAAAAGGTAAAGCAACTATTAAACGATAATCAACTCCCGTACGAATCGTACGAGAGTTTTTTAGATTCTGAAGGTATGTATCTAAAAGCATACGAAATTGATATATAGGAGGTAACATATGGCAGGAGCAACAAAAGCTGTACAGGCAAAAGAAAACAAAGTGGAATTTGGCTTAAGAAACTGTTATTACGCTGTTGTTACAGTGGATGAGAGTGGAAAAATCACGTACGGTGCACCGAAGAAATTGCCGGGTGCGGTAAGCATCACATTCGACAAGAGTGGTGATCTGATCCGATTTAAAGCTGATGACATTGATTATTACACAAACGCAAACAATCAGGGATACGAAGGTACTCTGACGCTTGCGAGAGTTCCAGAAGATTTCCGCACAGAAGTGTTAAAAGAGGAGAAAACAGAAAAAGGAGTGATTCTCGAAAACTCTGACGCACAGGTAGCGAATATCGCACTGATGTTTGAATTTCAGGGAGATGCCAAGCAACTAGACACCTCTTTTATTACTGCTCTGTAAACAGACCATCTGTCGGAAGTACAACAAAAGACAGTGGAGAACCGAACACAACAGAACTTTCGCTTGTGGCAAGTCCGAGACCGACAGACAACTTAGTTAAAGCATCCACAGCAGCAGGAGTTGATGAAGCAACATATAACTCTTGGTATACAACAGTATATGAAAAATCGGGGGAATAGCACCCCCTGAAGACCTCGCCTTGGTAGGCAGGGGGAAGATTGGAAAGGCAAAAGTAGGTAAAGCGAAATAAAGGGCGGAGCGATCTGCCCAAATAGAAAAAGTGGAGGATGTTATGGAAAAAACAATTTACATTGACGAAAAACAAGTGAAATTAAAATCAACGGCAGCATTGCCGAAACGATATAAAGCGCAGTTTGGAAGAGATTATTTTGCAGACCTGATGAAAGTAGCGAAAGTGTTTGGAAAAGGAACGAAAAGGAATTTTGGAATACAGGATATTTCTTTTGCTTCTCTTGACCACATGGACATGGAAGTATTTTATGACATCATCTGGACAATGGCTAAAACAGCAGACAGGACGATTCCTGATCCATTGGAGTGGCTGGATGGATTCGAAGTATTCCCGCTCAATGAAATCATGGGAGAAGTAAAGGATCTGCTTACAGATACCATGCCAACAAGTAAAAAAAAATAAATGATCAGGATTCATCCAGCGGAGAACCGTTTACAAATGAGTCCTTTTTTTATGTGTGCAGACAGGTTGGACTGACCAGCGAAGACATGGAAGAAATGACAATCGGTGACTGTCTGGACTATGTACAAGAGTATATAGACAACCAGAAAAAAGATGAAAATCCTACTGCGAAGAAAAGCAACACAGGAAAGATTTTGATAATTTTAAAGAGGTGAGAAAGTGGCGAATAGCAAAATAAAAGGAATCACAATTAAATTCGGTGCGGATACAACGGCACTCAGCAAAGCTTTGAAATCCGCGGAAGATACATCAAAAAGTCTTGGTAGCGAATTAAGCTCTGTAAATAAATTATTAAAATTTGACCCGAAGAATACGCAGTTGCTTGCACAGAAACAGGAGTTATTAAGTAAACAGGTCGAAAATACCAAGGAAAAGCTGGAAGCCTTAAAGCAGGCACAGGGAGAAGTAGAAAAGAAGTTCAAATCTGGTGACATTGGAGCAGAAGAATACCGAGAATTTCAGAGGGAAATTGCGAAGACGGAACAGGATTTAAAATCTTACACCACGCAGATTAGTCGAATGGAGACTGAGCAGAAATCCCTAAAAGAAAGCACGAAGCAGTTGCAGACGCTGTTTGAAGCAACCGGAAAGTCCCTAGATGATTTTCAGGACATCCTCGGAACGAGGCTGACGAATGCCATAAAAATGGAACGGCGAACAGTGACGATCTGACAGTAGCGCTTAACAAGATAGGAAAAGAAGCGTTTGGGGCAGAAACTGACCTGTCAAAGATGAAAGCTACATTGAATAAGGTAGATGACGGGCGAGTATTGATGAAGTGAACAACGACTGAAGAGATGAAGAAGAATTCAGGTGAGGCAGGAGAAGCACTGGACGGTATCGGAAAAGGGAATTGTTGCAGGAAACATGATGCAAGCCGCTGAAATCATAGCAGATGCAGGGCAGAAGATAAAAGAGTTTAGTGACAACGCAAAAGAAGCATTTAATGAGGTAGATGCCGGATCTGATGCAATCATAACAGCGACAGGTGCTACAGGGAAGCTTGCTGAAGGAATGGATAATGTCTATAAAAGCATTGCGTCCAGCCTTCCGATAGACAACCTTGAAAACATCGGAAAAGTAATTGGGGAGATGAATACGCAGTTCGGGTTCACCGATGAAAAATTACAACATGCATCTGAAAAAATGTTGAAGTTTTCGGAAATTACTGGATCCGATGTGGTAGCATCAACGCAAAACGCAAAACAGGCGATTAGCGTATTCCACATGTCGAGTGATGATCTAGACAGCGTACTTGATGATGTTGCAAAAACAGCGCAAGACACGGGCGTATCTGTAGACGATCTATTTCAGAAAGCGATTGAAGGAGCACCACAGCTACAAGAATTGGGATTGAGTTTCTCGGACTCAGTAAAGCTGTTGGGGCATTTGAGCAGGCAGGAGTAGACGGGTCTGCCGCATTAAGCAGCTTATCAAAGGCAGCGGTAAATTATGCAAAAGACGGGAAATCACTCACTGACGGTTTGGCAGAAATGCAGGATAAAATTTTGAATGCGACTGACCAGACGGAAGCATTAAACGCCGCCGCCGAGGTATTCGGAACAAAAGGTGCTGTGAGGATGGTAGATGCCATCCAAAGAGGGGTTCTAAACCTGAACGACCTAGGAGGCGCTGCCTCAGACAGTCAGGGGACTGTGGAAACGACTTCAGCAATACTTTAGACCCGATTGACGAAGAAACGGTTGCGCTAAATAACGTAAAGTTGGCTATGGCTGAGTTTGGGAGTGCCATTCAGAAGCAGTAGACCCCAATTCTGGAAGCACTTGTTCCTATCATTCAGAAAGTTGCAAAGTGGTTTAGCAGTCTTTCTGGAACAAGCAAGACTATTATAGTCGTAATCGGTGGGATTGCAATGGTGATTTCGGCTTTACTACCGATTCTTGCGGTTGTAGCTGGTGGAATAGCAGCGGCTGGAGGTGCAATGGCATTCTTGACAGGAGTGCTATTACCAGTAGCCGGAATTATTGCCGGAATTATTGCAGTGGTTGCAGCAGTTGTGGCAGTAATAAAAAACTGGGGAGATATCACAGACTGGCTGTCCGAAAAATGGAATGCATTTAAAGATTGGATGTCTGGATTATGGGACTCTATATCGGAAAAAATCCAGGGAGTGTGGAACGGCATTAAGGATTTCTTTGCTGATATCTGGGAGCAGATTTATAACGTAATAGAAGGACCTCTGAAATTTATCGAGGGAACGATCGGTGCGGTTATGTACGCGATTCAAGCTGTTATTTATACAGTATGGGAAGTAATAAATTTGCATTAAAAAGCGCATGGAATTGGATAAAAGACACCGCAAGTGCTATATTCACCCCTGTTGCGAATTTCTTTTCCGGCATCTGGAATGGAATCAAGGATACTGCAACTGGAATCTGGAACAGCATTAAGGGCACGCTCGGTGGAATATGGGATTCGATCAAAGAGAAAGCTATGGACGCTTTTTCTTCTGTTTGGAAGTTTATTAAAGACGGATTTAACAATCTCAAGGATACTCTTGGAGGAATCGTGAAAGGGATTGCGAACGCAATTGTGAAACCAATAGGTGGAGCAGTAAATGGCGTAATTAATGGTGTAAACTGGGTGCTTGATAAAGTAGGATCGGACAAGCAATTTGCATTGTGGGAAGTCCCGAAGTTTGCAAGAGGAACTGGTGGCATCCCAAAAGACACGCTAGGTATCGTAAACGACCAGAAAGGCTCTACATACAAAGAAATGATCGTTCCGCCACATGGAAAACCATTTATTCCAGAGGGGCGTGACGTAGTCCTGCCACTGGAAAAGGGAACGAAAATCATGCCAGCCAACCAAACAAAGAGTTTTCTGGAAGAACTTCCGCATTTTGCAAGTGGAATCGGTGAGTTTTTTGGCGGTGTCTGGGATACGGTTAAAGACTTACCGGAAGCGTGTGGGACTATATCACGCACCCGAGTAAAATTGTGCAGATTGCAATCGATAAATTTACGGATTTGTCTGGAGCATTCGAACCTTGGATTTCCGTTGCGAAAGGGGCAGTGAATACGGTGTTTGACAGCGTGGTCGGATTTGTGAAAGGAATTTTTGATACGCAATCGAACGTTAATTACAATCCGAGTGCCGGCGTGGAGCAGTGGAGAACGCTTGCAATAAGAGCATTACAGATGACGGGGCAGTATTCCGAAGCAAATTTACAGAGATTGTTGTACCAGATGCAGACTGAATCCGGCGGAAACCCGAATGCGATCAACAACTGGGATATCAACGCAGTTAATGGAACGCCATCTAAGGGACTCATGCAGGTCATTGACCCAACATTTAGAGCCTATGCGATGGCTGGATATGACAAAAATATATACGATCCACTATCTAATATGCTTGCATCCATCCGGTACGCAGTGTCTACGTATGGAAGCCTTGCGGCTGCTTATCGTGGAGTTGGGTACGAGGATGGTATTGGAGATATCAATTTTCCGATCTATTACCGAGTCTGCCGATGTTGGACGTGAAATGGTTTAAAGATGGTGGAATCCTTACGAAACCAGCATTATTCCAGATGCCGTCTGGAGGAATCGGTGGTGCTGCGGAAAGAGAAGCAGAAGCAATCACGCCGCTGAGATCGTTAAAAGGCTATATTAAGGAATCAATCTTGGAGATTATGGGCGAAAAGGATATTAATCTAAATATCAATCTGACAACGACGCTGGACGGAAGAGTTGTCGCACAGCAGACGGTTGGATATGCAAGACCGATGATAAAAAAGATGGATGATTTCGAGAAACTATTAGGAGGTGAGAGAGTTGGGCTTGCTTAAAGCAACATATGGAGGCGTAGAGATTCCGGTTAAGATTACAAGACTTGACCGGAACTTATCACCTTCCATCACAAATAATACAAGGAGCATTGAAAATGTAAATGGAGGAGAGTTTACGCATTCCACGTACTCTACAAAACAGATTGTAATGGAGTTTCGTATTTCAAACTCTACGGCAAGGGAACTCAGTGAGTTCCGCAGAAAAATGTCAGAAATTCTGTATAGTAAAGAACCAAAGAGACTGATTTTTCCGACGAACCAAGCATTTACTATGAAGCAATCGTGGATGGGGAACCGGTGCTGGGAGAGGATGATATGTACAGCACTGGCACAATCACATGCTCATTCCGGACGGAGTAGCATACTCTACCGCAGAATTCTCCTTTGACGGAGTACAAAAAGACGGGTACCAGACCATCACCATCCAAAACAACGGCACCGAATGGGCGGACGTGGACTATGAGATCACACACAATCATGAAAACGGATTTATCGGACTTGTGAGCCAGTACGGAGTGATCCAGCTAGGGAAAGAGGAAGAGGCGGACGGAGAGAACTACGAAGCGTCCGAAGAACTGTTTAACGGTTACGGCTTGTTTCAAGATGATCATGGCACCTCTTATCAGAATCCGGAAAACACAACGCAAGGAACGTTGGAAGTACGGAATGTTGCCGGATACAACGTGATGGCATTAAAAGGTGGACAAGTCACATCTGGATACTGGAACGGTGGAATGAAAACACTACTATTCCGGTGGACAGCGAGGGTAGACGTGGGGCAAAGAACTTTTACTGTTACACGCAGCACTGGTTCGAGACTGGATTGATGGGACAGACGGGAGCACAGACTATTGCATTCCTGACTGGGGATAACGAGGTGATCTGCGCCATGTCTATTAACAAAAGTGATACGGCTGGTAATACGGCTCGTATCGAGTGGTTTGCTCCCGGAAACACCTTAATCAGACGAGAAGAGTTCCAACCGACAGCTACGAGGGAAATCCGTTTAACCTAAAAATGGGTGGCGGTCACAATGACTTTTTGAAAGAGGGAGAAAAGCTGCGGATTTTCTGGTATGGCACTTACAGGGATCTCACGATCCCGGAAATTAAGGACATGGAATGCGAAAAAATCCAAATCTGGATCGGACAGTGGGGAGACCGAAATCTATCAAACCAGTACGTCACACACAACTATTTAAAAAGCATCCGATTCCGGAAAGACAATGTCGATAAGTATAAGGATGTGCCGAACGGTATCGTGCCGGAGATGTGGTGTCTATAGATGGAGAGAGCACAAAAGTCTATGTAAACGGGATGCCGGCAAAAGGAGATGAGATTAATGGATCCAATTATCCAAAAGTCCCACCGGGAACAACGGAAGTCCAGTTCTGCTATTCTTCCTTTTCATCTCCACCGCCGCATATCAAAGCAAAAATACGGGAGGTATACTTGTAATGGACAGCATTAGAATTGCGATTTTAAGTGCAAATAACACACCAGTAGCATTTATGGATAATGCACATAAAAAATCCATGCACTACTGGGGAGACGAGCTGCACGAATACTTACAGGGAGCAGCGAATACCTATACTTTTACGGTAAACGCAAAACATCCAGACGCAGAACATGTTACAGTCGGAAACAAGGTAGCCTTTACATACAAGGGTAAATCTTACTGCTTAAATATTGTAAACACCGATCAGACGGAGAAGATAATTACCGCTACGGCATGGTCTCTGTCATTTGAGCTTATAAACGAGGATGCCGGCGAATACAAAGCTGGAAAAGCAATGAGCTTTGAAGAGTACCTTGCCGTGTTTGACGCAGAGAGAACGCTAAAATTAGGGCTTAATGAGGTGTCTGACAAACGGATCACCAACGAATGGACAGGTACACGTCCGTATTAAAGAGATTATTCTCCCTGGCTAATGTATTTTCTGCGGAGATCGAGTTTGAGACAGTGCTTAACAGCGATTACTCCTTAAAAGAGATTGTGCTGAATGTATATCGGAAACACTCCGATACAGACAGCGGAGTCGGAGAATACCGGAATGACATCGTACTGAGGTACGGGAAAGGGATTACCGGAATCCGTAAGACCACGGATGCAGAAAGTTATATACATGCATCCAGCCGACCGGAAAGGACGGTCTGACAATCAATGGTCTTGACAAGAAAGAATACGATGAAAACGGGAATATCGAGTACTTTACAGACGGTGCGATCATCCGCGCACCACAGGCAAGGGACCGGTTCCCATCCAACATCGTAAATAAGGCTGATGCTTATATCCTGATGCGTAAAGAGTACGATACAGACAGCAAGGACAAGCTCTATAGCATGGCTCTGTCTGATCTTAAAACAGCATCTGAACCGGTGGTGACTTACGAGGTTGATGGATATTTTGACACCAACATCGGGGACACCGTGAGGATGCAGGATCAGGAGTGGACACCAGTGCTTTATCTACAGGCGAGAGTGTCCGAACAGGTGCGCAGTCTTACAAATCCAAAAACAGCAAAGACGGTATTTACAAACTACAAAGAGCTTACATCGAAATTTCGGACAGCTTATTACAGAGGATGCAAGACCTCATTAATAAAAATAAGTTTATACTTGCTCTATCTCAACAAACAACGGCATTATCTTTAAAAATGGCATCGGTAGCACTACTCTGACAGCTTACGCTTACGATAACGGCGTGGATGTGGCAGACAAGCTACAATTCCGATGGAGCAAGGATGGGCATGAGTTTTATGTTGGTAAGAGCGTTACGGTAAATGCTACGGACGTGGATACAAAGGCGGTGTACTCATTTGAGGCTCTAGAAAATGGGATAAAACGTGGGTATTACGAGGTCACAATCACGGATGTAATGGATGGAGAGGATGGAAAAGACGGAGAACAGGGTCCGCAAGGTGAGAAAGGAGAGCAAGGCGAACAGGGACCTCCGGGTCCACAAGGCGCTCCGGGTTTGGATGGTATACAGGGTCCAAAAGGGGACCAGGGAATCCCGGGAAAAGATGGGAAGGACGGAAAAACACAGTACACCCACATCGCCTATGCGAACAGCGCAGACGGTAGGACAGATTTTCCGTGTCCGACAGTAATCGGGAATATATCGGAATGTATGTCGATTTTATTCCGAACGACAGCGCAGACCCAACAAAATACGCATGGAGCAAGATCAAAGGCGCAGACGGGGCGATCGGAACACCAGGAAAGCCGGGAGCTGATGGAAAGACCCCATATCTACATATCGCCTATGCAAACAGCGCAGATGGCAAGACGGGATTTTCCACCACGGATGGTACAAATAAGCTCTATATCGGGCAGTACACGGATTATACACAGGCAGATAGTACAGATGCTACGAAGTATACATGGACAAAAATAAAAGGCGAACAGGGGGAACGTGGTCCTCAGGGGAGTCCCGGGTTTGCAGGGAATACAAGGTCCTAAAGGTGAACAGGGAATACAGGGACCTCAAGGAAATACAGGTGCTACTGGACCGCAAGGGACCAGCCCGGACAGTCCACCCTATTTTCATATTAAGTATTCCTCAGTTGCGATCCTACATCAAGTAGCCAGATGACGGAACGCCGTCTACATACATTGGTACTTACGTAGATTTTACGCAAGCAGATAGCAAAGATCCAAAGAAATATGCCTGGTCACGCTTCCAGGGAGTGCAAGGACCACAGGAACGCAGGGGATTCCGGGGACAAATGGCGCAAACGGCAAGACAAGCTATCTTCACATTAAATATTCTAATGATGGAGGAAAAACGTTTACCGGAAACAGCGGAGAAGATGTGGGAACGTATATCGGTACTTGTGTGGATTACAATCAGTCCGATCCTGCAAGTGTTGGATCTTATAAGTGGGCGAAGATTAAAGGAGAACAAGGTGCGACAGGACCACAAGGGCCTGCGGGGTCATCTGGAAGAGGGATAAAAACTATTACAGAATATTATTTGATTTCTTCCGCAAAAACAGGAATTACAACAGCGTCAAGCGGTTGGAGTACATCAGTTCCGACGATGACAGCAACAAATAAATACATTGTGGAACTATAGAAAATTTAACGTTTACAGATAATACGACAGCGACCACTACACCAAAATAATCGGGATATACGGAGACAAAGGAGCAACAGGAGCTACCGGTCCACAAGGACCTCAAGGGAATGCAGGTGCAACAGGTCCCCAGGGGCCACAAGGAGCGACTGGCCCGAAAGGACCGCAGGGGGCAACTGGTGCAACGGGACCACAAGGGGTAACTGGAAACGGAATAAAATCTATCACGAATTATTATCTTGCAACGGCAAGCGGAAGCGGTGTGTCGGCGTCCACATCAGGATGGACTACAACTGTACAAGCAATAACGGCGTCAAAAAAATATCTGTGGAATTATGAAGTTGTTACCTATACAAATGGTAGCACGTATCAATCAGCACCATGTATCATCGGAGCATATGGTGATAATGGAGCGACCGGTGCTACAGGGCCAAGTGGCATAATTGTATCTTCTGCGGCTCCGGTGAATCCTGAAGTTGGCCAGTTATGGCAAACAGCCTCCGGTCAGCCGATCAAGCGGTGGGATGGAAGTAGGTGGGTGATCCATTATATTTCTGTTGATAACTTAAACGCACAGACTTTAAGTGCGATAGCGGCAGATCTTGGAACTGTAACTGCCGGACTTATTAAGGATAAGAATGGAACAATGCTTATCGATGTTACATCCGGAAAGATATTAGCAAGAAAATCGTGCAAGGAGCAGTGGAAAATGTTGCGTCATTGAGTAATGCGTATTTGGCTTTCTCCGGTAAGGCTCCGACAACAGATCGAGCTACTATGAGCGTGAACTTGCAAAACATCATGTTTACAAATGAAAATACGGGAAAAGCAACGACAATCCAGTTTGAGGATGAAATGATATATGCAAGAAATTCTGTATCCCCACGTATAAGCATATATGCGTATCGCAATTACGATTCCGGCACCGTGAAAGGTCCATATACAAGCACAAACTCCGCAAATAACATCCGTGTAGAGTTAAAAAGGAGAGGGTGTATGGTAACATGTAATATCACAATGCTTGCACAATTTCCGAACAGCGGAAGTTTCGGAGCGTTTGGTGAGGTGCGAATCCCTATTGGGTATCGCCCGGTGCTCGACATCAGAACACCTTACAACGAGGTGTCCGGCTCCTCGATCTTTGGGACCGGTCGATATATAATTGGAAAAGACGGTGGAATTACAATCTATGTCAATAATCCAAATTTTACAGAGCGACATTTGTCTACCACATGGATTACGGAAGACTAAAGGAACGAATATGGAGATAAGAGCAAGACCGTAATGGTCTTATTTTTATACTTTAAAAACAGAAAGGAAAGTGAGGATATGAAGAAAATGGAACAGTTGGCAAATGTAAAAGCGTTTTTATGCATGGTGTTTGGAGCTATTGCAGGAGGTTTCGTAAACCTGATCGGAGGATGGTCTGAGGACTTGACTACATTACTTATTTTTATGGGTGTAGATTTTGTACTCGGGTTGCTGATCGCTGCCTTTTGGAAAAGAGCAACAAGTCGGAAAACGGGGCACTGAGTAGCTACTCTGCATGGAAAGGCTTGTGCAGAAAAGGGGTATCCCTACTGATCGTACTTATTGCATATCGGCTGGATGTCACTCTCGGCGTAGACTACATCCGCACAGCCGTAGTACTGGCATTTATAGCAAATGAGGGTATCTCGATTTTGGAAAATGTTGGAATTATGGGCGTGAAATATCCGGAAGCGTTAAAAAAAGCACTGGATGTTTTAACAAATAAATCACAGGAGCAGGAGGGCGAGTAATCGTCCTCTTTTATTGTGCGACGTCGCACAAGGAGGTGAGAACATGAGCGAACAGAACGAATTTGGCAGAGTATCCGTAGAGGAACTGGAAAAAGCATTTGAAACAGAAGAGCAGGAGGAAGAGAAAGAATGAAAATTGGCTTAAGGGGAGGACACTCCCCAAATTGTAAAGGTGCAATCGGTCTGATCGATGAGCAGTCAGAAGTACGGAAGATCTACAATGAGCTTGTACCAATGCTACAGACAGTCGGTCATACTGTGGTTGATTGTAATTCCAACGCATCCAATGTGTCCAGCGAGTTATCTGACGGCACAAATAAGGCGAATAGTGCGGGGTGCGATATTTACGTAACTTTGCACATGAATGCGGCAGGAGCGACATCAGCAGGGGGCACAGAGGTGTGGTTATACGATTCATCCAATCCGACTACGAACACGATCGCAAGTAACATCTGCAAGAATTTTGCAAATAAAGGATTTGCTAACCGTGGTGTAAAGTACAGTTCGGGATACCATGATCTGAATGCATCCAATATGCCCGGTATGATCGTAGAGACATTATTTTGCACCGGCGCAGATGATGTAGCAAGGTATCGGAATTTAGGCACAAAAGGAATTGCTGGGCTGATTGCAAAGGCAATCGACAGTAGAGCGTCTGCATGCAGCGAACAAAAAATAACCAGAATACAGGAATCGAACAGGAAGGAGAAGAAGAGATGAAATGTTTATTTACAGTAGAGGGAAAAGGTGCAGTGTATTATTTTGACGGTCAAAGTAATAACATTGGGTCATCCAGACGAATTAAAAATCATCCAGCAGATTTACAAGGACAACAATGGTAAGGACATTCCGTGTTACAAGTGGAGTCCTAAAGCGCCATGGTATGCAAGGCTCATGTCGGTAATTTACAGTAAAGAGACCACATCTATTTAATAAAAACCCCCTCGGAGATCAGTTCTCTGATGGGGTGAATATTGTATCATCATATTGACATAAGTTTAAAAATATTATAAAATCAAAATGTCTAAAAAATGACTAAGCAAAAGAACAAGAAATCCATTGTTTGCAGGCGTAAACGGCATTTAGAATCTCTGACTTTTAATCAAGTTGTCCGGGGTTCGAATCCCCGCACGCTCATTGTAGAACAAGCGATTTTGCTTGTTCTTTTGTTATATTAACTTATATTTTGATTACACCTATGCTATGCAAAAGATTCAGCACAGACATAATATGTGAAAAAGTCTGAAATATGTTGGAATATTTATTTGAATCGGAAATAGATGTGGATAACATCTAATTTACAACACAGGTATACAGAAGATATAATAAAAAGCGAAAAGTGATACGGATAGAAATAAATTGGAAGGATAAGCATTTGCAGAAAAATTTATGGAATACTTATATGAAAAATTAGAAGCATATGGGAAGTCGGATTATTATGGGTTTCATATGCCTGGGCATAAACGTAATTCGGATGTTACACGAGCGAATTTACCATATGGAATTGATATTACAGAGATTGAAGGATTTGATAATCTTCATCATGCGGAGGAGATCATCAGGGAAGCGGAAGTCAGGGCAGCGTCCATGTATCATGCAGAGGAGACGCACTATTTGATTAATGGGAGTACTGCGGGTATTTTAAGTGCGGTAATGGGATGTACTAAAAAAGGCGGAAAGATTTTAATGGCAAGAAACTGTCATAAGTCGGTCTATCATGCTGTTTTTTAAATGAATTGCGTCCGGTATATATTTATCCGGAATTTGATGAGACAATGGAACTGAATATGGCTGTGTCTCCTGAGAAAATTGAGAGGTTATTAGAGGAACATAAGGAGGTTCAGGCTGTGGTATTGACATCACCGACATATGACGGGGTGTTGTCGGATATTGAGAGGATTTCTGAAATTGTACATCAGAAAAAAATTCCGTTGATTGTGGATGAGGCACACGGAGCACACTTTGGATTTCACCCTTATTTTCCGGAGAATGCAAATACAAAGGGAGCAGATGTTGTAATACACAGTCTGCATAAAACACTTCCGGCATTGACGCAGACAGCACTGATTCACTTGAATGGGACACGGATCGATCGAAGGAAGATTCGGAATTATCTGCATATTTTTCAGACAAGCAGTCCTTCTTATGTGTTGATGGCAAGTATGGATGAATGTCTGAGGACGGTGGCAGAGCAGGGGGGATGTGTTGTTTTGAGACTTATGTGAAGAATCTGGAAAGCAAAAGGGGAGAGTTGAAAAAATTAAAGCATATCAGATTGATGGAGACAGAAGAATTCGACAGATCCAAACTGGTGCTGTCTGTAAAAGATACGATTCTTAAGAAAGAGAATCGAGTGTTTACAGGGAAAATGTTATATGAGAGATTGCTTTTAGAATATCATCTGCAGATGGAAATGGCTGCAGGATCTTATGTGATTGCCATGACTTCGATTGGAGATACAAAAGAAGGAATGGATCGGCTGCTCAGTGCTTTGTTTGAGATTGATGAGGAATTGGAAAAAAGTCAGAGGAAGAGAAAAGGTATTATCTGCCCCGTCAGGAACAGGTCTTCACGAGCTTTGAGGTAGAAGGAATGCGAAGAATGGAAACAGTAAGGAGCATGAGCTGGCAGGAGTCAGCGGGGTTTATTTCCATGGAATATGCGTATTTGTATCCGCCGGGAATTCCGCTGATCGTTCCGGGGGAACGGATCACTAAGGAAACAGCTGCAATGTTAGTAGATTATCAGAACAAAGGGTTTTCTGTGGAAGGAATGAATGTGGAAAACTATATCGAGGTGTTGATAAATGAGTAAAATTTTTTATATTATGGGGAAAAGTTCTTCCGGAAAAGATACGATTTATAAGAAAATAAGAGAAAACTGCCGCAGTTAAAGCGGATTACTCCTTATACGACCCGACCGATCAGGGAAGGGGAGACCGATGGTGTGGAATATTTTTTTGTGGACGAAGAAAGGCTGAACGAACTTAAGGAGAAGGAACGTGTCATAGAAGTACGTTCTTATAATACAAAGTGTGGAATATGGACATATTTTACAGCAGATGACGGGCAGATTGATCTCCAGAAGTATGATTATCTTGTGATAGGGACTCTGGAATCTTATTATGGGATGCGGGAGTATTTTGGAGAAGAACAGCTGATTCCGATTTACATTGAGGTAGAGGACGGGCTGAGGCTGGAGAGAGCGCTTTGCAGGGAACGACAGCAGAAGGAACCCAAATATGCGGAGATGGTGCAGACGGTTTCTGGCAGATGCAGAGGATTTCTCCGAAGAGAATTGAAAAGAGCAGGCAATTGTAAAGGAGATTGAAAATCTGAAGATGGAAAATGTTTGAGTGAAATACAGAGTTGATCCGGGAAGAAATGACTTCGCTTTAAAAGAAAAACAGGAAAAAGATAAAAAGAGAAGCAGACGGGCAGATTTGCCGTTTGTTTCTCTTTTTTTGCTTTACAAGGTTTTAACTTGCAATTGAAGTGATATTAAAAAAGGAATGTTATAATGACGAACGTGCCATTAAGAAAGGAAACAGTTTGATGTTAAAGAAAGTAATAGAAGAGGCATTCCCTACCGTACTGGCGTTTACCATGTCAGGAATGTACAGCATTGCGGATGGGATTTTTGTAGGAAAGGCAGCGGGAGATACAGGGCT
>ENA-OQDF01000335-OQDF01000335.1-human-gut-metagenome-genome-assembly--contig:-NODE-335-length-19271-cov-2.113404_pt1 | contig 19271 bp, 25 predicted proteins | sample MGYA00242769_ERZ504597 | MGnify/ENA primary metagenome ERZ504597 (study PRJEB26092, sample SAMD00036305) | human gut metagenome | host: Homo sapiens | study: EMG produced TPA metagenomics assembly of...
TGATAGAAAAGATGAATATATTTGATGTGGAGATTCCAATCCTGACAGCAAAAGAAGCGATGATCCGGCGATGCAGTATCTTGAGAGTGAGTCAGTGGATACGATCGAGCTGGTTTCCATGGATATGCTGATGAAAGAAAGAGAAAATGCACAATGGAAAGAGCAGATCAATGCACTGACGATGCTGCTGCCGGAGAATACAGAGATCCTGAAAGCGGCAGAGATAGAAAATGAAAAGCTGTTCCGGGAAACTGAAGAGAACGTTTTCCTTAAGATGTTCATGAAGTATATGCAAAAAAATCATAAAAAAATATTCCTGCTTGCAGACAGTGAGGAAAATCTGGGAAAAGTAGAGGCGGTTCTGTCCAGGCACAACCGGGGAATCCGCGTTACCGGGCAGATGGTGATTTCGGAGAATGAAGAGCAGATCCAGGATGCGATCAATGCCATCAACGGAACGGAGACGGACTGTATCCTGTCGGTGCTGCCGTCCCCGTTTCAGGAACGGTTTATTACGGCAAATAAAGCTTCTGAATGTACGGGTCTGGCTGGGAGGCGGCTGTGCGTTCACAGGGCATCTGGATGAGATAAAATTGAGAAACCGGATCCGTTTTTTTATTCAGAAGAAAATTTTCAGATATCATGTAGAACAGGAAAAGAATAACGGATTTGCCTGGAAATAAGATCTATATTCGGAAAATTGTGAACTATGCTAAGTCTGAAAATATGAATTTTTTGTAAAAATTCAAAAAATGACTAAAATAAAAGGATTTACTCTTTATTTTTTTGCAGTTTTGACTTAATATACTAAGTGGAAATGTGTACGTAAAAAAATCGACACGAAAGGTATGTGTAAATTGCACATATCGAAGAACGGATGGAATGGAGGAAAAAGGATGATTCTAATCAGATACTTCAGAATACGATTGAAGGATTGAAGGGGATTTCCAAGGTTGATTTTTGTGTGTTAGATACAGAGGGGAAGGAACTGGCAGCTACAGGCGAGGTAGATAAGAACTGTTCGGATGCAGTGCTTGCATTTGTAGAGTCCCCTGCAGACAGTCAGGTAATCCAGGGAAGACAGTTCTTCAAGATTTTTGATGAGCAGCGTCTGGAATATGTGCTTGTTGCCAATGGAGACAGCGAGGGAGAATATATGCTGGGAAAGATCGCAGCATTCCAGATCCAGAGTCTTCTGGTTGCATATAAAGAGAGATTTGATAAGGATAATTTTATCAAAAACCTGCTTTTGGATAACCTTTTGCTGGTGGATATTTATAATCGTGCCAAAAAAATTACATATTGACACGGAAGTGAAACGTGTTATCTTTATTATTGAGACATCCCACGAAAAAGACAGTGCGGCTCTTGACAATGTGCGGAATCTTCTCGGAAGCAAATCCCGCGATTTTGTAACTGCGGTAGATGAGAAGAATATCATTGTTGTAAAAGAACTTTCAGAGAAAGATGGAAATAAAGAACTTGAAAAAATGGCGAAGGATATGCTGGATCTGCTCCGGTCAGAGGGAGGCGACGAGCAGGTGCATATAGCATATGGAACGATGGTCAACGACATCAAGGAAGTTTCCAAGTCTTATAAAGAAGCAAGCTGGCGTTGGATGTGGGCAAGATCTTCTTTAGCGAGAAAGATATCGTTGCCTATACAACTCTTGAATCGGCAGACTGATCTATCAGCTTCCGCTTCCGTTGTGCAAGATGTTTATTAAGGAGATTTTTGAAGCAAAATCTCCGGATGACTTTGATGAAGAGACATTGACTACCATCAATAAATTCTTCGAGAACAGTCTCAATGTATCAGAGACATCCAGACAGCTTTACATCCACAGAAATACTCTGGTATACAGACTGGATAAACTGCAGAAGAGTACAGGACTTGATCTGCGTGTCTTTGAGGATGCGATCACGTTCAAGATTGCTCTGATGGTAGTGAAGTACATGAAGTACATGGAGTCATTAGAATACTAGGAATTTTGCGGAGTATGGATAATTAGGAGGAACATATGATTGAATTAAGAAACGTGAAGAAGGAATACTCCAAGGGCAATGCGGCTCTGAACGGGGTATCCGTAAAGATCGAGCGGGGAGAGTTCGTCTTCATCGTTGGTGACAGTGGATCGGGAAAGTCAACCCTTATCCGTCTGATTATGAAAGAACTGAATCCGACCGATGGTACGATCATCGTGAACGGACAAAACTTAAACCGTATGAGACACCGGAATATTGCAAAGTACAGAAGAGGACTGGGAGTTGTATTTCAGGATTTCCGGCTTCTGAAAGATCGGAATATTTATGAGAATATTGCATTTGCATTGCGGGTGACAGAGACACCGAGCAAAGTGATCAAGAAAAAAGTACCGGCTGCTTTGTCACTGGTAGGACTTGCACAGAAGTACAAGTCGTTCCCGAAGGAACTTTCCGGAGGAGAGCAGCAGAGAGTTGCGATCGCAAGGGCGATCGTAAATGAGCCTGCCATCCTGCTGGCGGATGAGCCGACAGGTAACTTGGATCCAACGAACTCCTGGGAGATCATGAGCCTTCTGAAAGAGGCGAATGAGCGTGGAACAACCGTGCTTGTTGTCACGCATAATCAGGAGATCGTAAATGAGATGAACGAACGCGTCATTACTATGAAGCAAGGTGTCATCGTCAGTGATGAACGAAAAGGTGGGTATACAGATGAGGATTAGTACGATTGGATACGTTGGAAAGCAGGGAGTTAAGAGTATTTGGAGAAATAAGATGTTCTCTCTGGCATCCATTGCAACGATGTCAGCCTGTATCTTCCTGTTCGGATTATTTTTCTCGATTCTTGTAAACTTTCAGTATATTATCCGAAGTGCTGAGGAAGGTGTGGCGATCACGGTCTTCTTTGATGAAGAAGCTACAGATGAACAGATTCAGAAGATTGGGAAGGAACTGAAAGCAAGAGACGACGTTTCAGAAGTAAAATATATTTCAGCAGAGCAGGCATGGGAGGATTTCCAGAAGGATTATTTTGGGGATAACCCAGAGCTTGCAGAAGGATTTAAAGATGACAATCCGCTGGCCAATTCAGATAACTATGAAGTTTATATGAAGACGACAGACAACAACCAGGATCTGATCGCGAGAAGTAAATCTCTTTCTTCTACGCAGCAGGATCTGGTTAAGTTTGCACAGAGTCTGGATGGAGTGTCGAAAGTAAATAAATCAGATGTTGTAGCGAATACACTCTCCAGCGTTAATATGCTGGTTGCGTATATTTCCATTGCGATCATTGCGATCCTGTTGGGAGTGTCAATCTTCCTGATCAGCAATACGGTTACAATGGGTATTACAGTCAGAAAAGAAGAGATCGCTATTATGAAATATATTGGTGCGAAAGACTTTGTTGTAAGATCACCGTTCGTGATCGAGGGTCTGATCATCGGTATCTTTGGCGCAGCGATCCCACTGGGACTTTTATATGTACTTTATGATAAGGCAGTTTCCTATGTCATGGAACGGTTCAGTATTCTGAAGAATATTATTGATTTCCTTCCGGTAAATGTAGTATATACATACTTATTGCCAATCGGACTTATCATGGGGATCGGAATTGGTTTCCTTGGAAGCTTCTTTACAGTACGCAAGCATCTGAGAGTATAGGAGGAAGCCTATGAAAGGCCGGATGAGGAAAATTACAGGAATTTTGCTGGTGTTCGTCCTTTGTATCGGAACAGCATCGCAGTCCGGTGCGGTTACGATTGATGAAGCTGAGAAAAAAGCAGATCAGCTTGAATCGGATAAAAAGAAAGCAGAAGAAGAAAAGAAGACGCTGTCGGAGAAACTGGATGAGATCATTAAGAAAATGAATGAGACGCAGGAGCATCTGACCGCCAAAGAGGATGAAATCTCCGATGCGGAAAATGAATTGATTCAGGCTCAGATCGCGGAAGATGATCAGTACGACAGCATGAAAAAGAGGATCCGTTATCTTTATGAAGGCGGTAATACACAGTTTCTGGAAATGATGATGACGAGCAGTTCGATCACAGATCTGCTGAATAAAGCCGAGTATGTGGCAAAGCTGTCTTCTTATGACCGGGATATGCTGGTTGAGTTTCAGGATACGGTGAAAACTGTACAGGACAAAGAGGCAAAGCTTCAGGAAGAATATAAAAATCTGAATACGCTGCAAAGTCAGCTCGTAGAGCAGCAGACGCAGGCTCAGGAGATGATCAGCAGTAAAGAGGCACAGATCGCAAGTATCCAGACGCAGATCCAGCAGAATGCTGATACGCTCAAAGAACTGAAGGAGAAAGCAGAGCAGCAAGACGGCTGCAGGAGGAGCAGGCAAAGTTGAATAGTGGAGGAAGTTCTTTTAAGCCGTCGGCCAGTGGGAATGTGGTCAGTGGAAATGGATATTTTACGCATCCGTGTCCGGGTATGACCTATCAGTCCAGCTATTTCGGTGAAGTCAGGGCATTTGATCCAAGACCTCACAAGGGAAATGATTATGCAGCTCCGGCAGGAACACCGACTTATGCGGCAGCAGCAGGAACTGTGGTGATCGCGGGATGGAGCAACAGTGCCGGGAACTGGGTCGTGATCAATCATGGAAATGGTCTCGTAACGAAATATATGCATCATAGTGCAATCTGCGTGGCAGCAGGGCAGAAAGTTGCAAAAGGACAGCAGATCGGATATGTTGGATCAACGGGATATTCGAGTGGTGCACATCTGCATTTCCAGGTAGAATTAAATGGAACAGCAGTAAATCCAAATACATATTTGTAGTATGCTGACCAGAAGCAGAAGATGACAGATACGTCATCAAAGGAAGAACTGAGGGAGGACAGAGCGGATAAATGTCTGCTTTGTCCTCTTTGTGCATAGAATATAAAAGGATGAAAGGAGTCAGGAATGGAAGAAAATACAGGCAGAAAGAAAAGTGGTTTTGCGGCAGGACTGCTGACCGGAATTGTGATCATGGCGGTGATCTCGATCCTTGGATTTGGAGGATGGTATATCGTGAACCGGAACAGCAGCGGTTCTTATACATCAGAAAATGTAACAGAGGGAGATGTGTCAAAGAAGCTGGATCAACTGAATCAACTGATCGACAAATATTATCTGTATCAGGATGAAGTGGATCAGGATGCACTGGTAGAGGGAATCTATTCAGGTTATGCAGCAGCACTGGGAGATCCGTATACAGTTTATTACAATAAGGATGAGACGAAAGCTCTGATGGAATCTACCAGCGGAACATTTTCCGGTGTCGGAGCAACGCTGACCAAAGATGCAGATACAAAGGCAGTGACGATCGTAAATGTTTATCAGGATTCTCCAGCAGAAAAGGCGGGTCTGAAGGCGGGGGATATCCTGGAGAAAGTAGATGACCATGAAGTCGGCGATGAAGAACTGGATACGATCGTATCTTGGATCAAAGGGGAAAAAGGTACGGAAGTAACATTATATGTCCTGAGAGACGGGAAGGAAGAGACACTGACTGCCACAAGAGATACGATCGAAGCACAGACAGTTGAGTATGAGATGAAGGATGGCAGGGTTGGTTATATCCGGGTATCAGAATTTGATCTGGTGACATACGATCAGTTTAAAGCGGCACTTGATGACCTGGAAAATCAGGGAATGGAAGGTCTTGTGATCGATCTGAGAAATAATCCGGGAGGAAATCTGGATGTTGTCTGCAATATGTTGAAGCTTCTTTTGCCGGAAGGAACGATCGTTTCCACGAAAGATAAAAATGGTAAGACGGATAAGATCACGTGTGATGGCACGAATGAATTTAAAAAGCCGCTGGCAGTTCTTGTGAATCAATACAGTGCAAGTGCATCGGAGATCTTCAGCGGTGCGATCCAGGATTATGGCACAGGAAAGATTGTTGGAGTAACGACCTATGGAAAAGGAGTTGTGCAGCAATTACTGGATCTGGGGGACGGAACGTGCTTTAAAGTGACAATCGCAGAATATTATACGCCAAGTGGAAAAAGCATCAATAAAAAGGTGTTGAGCCTGATATAGAAGTGGAATATCAGTATGACGAAGCCGATCCGAAGAAGGATAACCAGTTGGATAAGGCATTGGAAACAGTCAGCGAAGAATTAAAATAGAGCAGAAAAGTGAAGATTAAAAATTTAAAAAAGAACTTGCAATTAAAAAAGCAGTGTGCTAATATTTAAACCAAGTTTTAACAGGCTAACGTGTTAAAATTGATAAAAGCGAAGAACAAGACTCTGATCTTCAGAAACTGACAGGAAGCAGGCGTCACCGACTGAGAGCGCCGGACAGCGGAGCAGATCAAGGGAACACTTGGGAGCCGGCTGTCTGAAAGATCAGTAGGGCAGCACGTTTGGCAGGCGTTATCTGCAAAGAGGGGAATCTGAAAGAACTGACAGAAGAGCAGACGGAGGATTCAATGCGGGTGGTACCGCGGATATTATATTTGATAATTTCCGTCCCGGGATACTGTTGTATCCCGGGACTCTATTTAGAAAAAGCTTTACCGGGATGCTGGAATCTGAAAGGAGAAGTAAAATGGAGCTTGTAACAGGAGTAAAAAAGAAAGAGACGCTGGAATTAAGAGAACTGCTTGAAGCAGGCAGAATCGGAACTGAAGTCAGAGTGAATGGTGCGATCCATACGATCAGAGATATGGGAACCGTTGCTTTTATCATTCTGAGAAAAAGAGAAGGCCTTGTGCAGTGCGTTTATGAAGAAGGAGTTTCAAAATTTAACTTGAAAGATGTGAAAGAAGCAGATACAGTAGAAGTATCAGGGATGCTGGAGCGATCGGAAAAAGCTCCGAACGGGATTGAGATCCGGTTAGGAGAACTGAAGATTTTAAGTGAGCCGGCAGAGCCAATGCCGCTTCCGATTTCAAAATGGAAATTGAATACATCTCTGGAAGCAAAATTAAATTACAGACCAATTTCTCTGAGAAATATCAGAGAGCGTGCAAAATTCAGGATTCAGGAAGGTATTGTAAGAGGGTTCAGGGATTTCCTTATCAGGAAGGATTTACAGAGATCCATACTCCGAAGATCGGTGCGAAAAGTGCTGAGGGAGGAGCAAACCTCTTCCGGCTGGAATATTTCCACAGACCGGCGATCCTTCAGCAAAGCCCGCAGTTCTATAAGCAGATGATGGTTGGCGTTTTTGACCGTGTATTTGAGACTGCTCCGGTATTCCGTGCAGAAAAGCATAATACCAAGCGACACCTCAACGAATACACCAGCCTTGATTTTGAGATGGGATATATCGATGGATTTGAAGATATTATGGCAATGGAGACCGGATTTCTTCAGTATACGATGGCTCTGCTTGAAAAAGAGTATGCAAGAGAGCTGAAGATCCTGGATATTAAAGTACCAAAGACGAAAGAGATTCCGGCGGTACGATTGATGAGATCAAGAGACTTGTGGCAGAAAAGTATGACCGAAAGATCAAGAATCCATTTGATCTCGAACCGGAAGAGGAAATGCTGATCAGTAGATATGCAAAAGAAGAATGGGATGCGGATTTTGTGTTTGTAACGCATTATCCGTCAAAGAAGCGTCCGTTCTATGCAATGGATGATCCGGCAGATTCCACTTATACGCTCAGCTTTGACCTGCTTTTCAGAGGAATGGAGATCACAACGGGCGGACAGCGTATTCATGATTATCATGAGCTGCTTGCGAAAATGGAAAAGCGTGGTATGACGGACGAGGGAATGGAACAGTATTTAAGTGCATTTAAGCATGGAATGCCGCCACATGGTGGACTTGGAATCGGTATGGAACGTCTGACGATGAAGATGATGAACGAAGATAATGTGCGTGAGACAACCTTGTTCCCGAGAGATTTGAGCAGACTGGAGCCATAGTAGCAGACAGAGCGTGCAGCAGACAGATAGCGATACACAGATGGAGACAGAAAGTGTCGCAGGAAGATAGTCATAGTGATCGTCATGGAAAGCGAGAGACCGTTGTGGACAGAAAAGCGGAGGAGTTCAGATGAAAAAGAGAAGATGTTATCTTTGTGGTGGAAAACTCGTAAATGGAAGATGTACACTTTGCGGCCTTGATAATACAAAAATTGAGCGGAAAAATTACCGCCTGAATGAAAGCAGCTTTGACAGAAAAGGAATAGAGGCAAAGCATTTATGTGAATCCCATAACGGAAAGCCGTCCGGTTCACATACGAACCAGTCTGGCGGGCAGAACCGTCAGAGACAGACTTCCTGGCAGAATGGACAAAACCAGCAGAGGCAGGTTTCCTGGCAGAATGGACAGAACCAGCAGGGGCAGACTTCCTGGCAGCGTGGACAGAATTGGACGCAGACGGGCAGGAAAAAGAAAAAGGAAGGAAAGCAGAAAAAGGGATGGATTTCAACTGTCATTGTATTGCTGATGATTCTGATCAGTGTTGGCGGACCTGCGGTAAGTTATACAAAAACTGTGATAGAAAATGTGATAAACCAGTTTGATGATGCCGATAGCGATACTGGTGGGATGGTTCAGATGTTGATACAAGTGTGGATGAGACAGATCCGTATGAGTTTGTAACGAGAGAACTGTCTGATCATGGAGAGGTTTACGATACAGAGCTTGGATATGGTGAATATGTTGTCGGAACGGATCTTCCTGAAGGAACTTATGATGTAACGCTCCAGTCAGGATACGGTTCTTTCCAGACACAGGATCCGGAAAATTCTATTTATCTGTATGGTTATTTCTCCGAAGATGCGTCGGAGGAGAATGGAGATATCACTGAAAAAGAAGATGTGAGACTGTATGATGGAGCCCATGTCATGATCGGAGAAGATGTGATACTCGCCTTCCATACAGAAAATGGTCAGACCGGACAGATACAGTCAGAAGATAATCCGCTGAGTGTGACGTATACTCTCCAGCCGGAAAAGAAGTATACTGTAGGAAAAGAGATTCCGGCAGGGGTGTATGATGTCTCTGGAACAAAAGACTGGGCTGTGATGGAGTATGAGATCTATCTCGGAGAATTGTATGATGAGGAATATGACAGCCTGAATTATCAGAATTATTCGATCATGGTAGAATCGGGAAATGAAAATGCAATCTATAAAAATGCAGTACTGACGGATGGAACGGAAATCACCGTGACAGGAAAAATGATCCTGACACCATCCAAAAAGATTGGAAGTCAGGATTATGAGGCGTTTTATGATATTTACAGAAAATGAAGTGAGAAAGGGTGACAGAATTGGCAAATAAATCTCAGACGAAACGATAGAATATGTTGGAATCCTTGCAAAACTGGAGCTTCGGCGGAAGAGAAAGAAGCCGCCAAAAGCGATATGGAGCAGATGCTGGATTATATAGATACCTTAAATGAACTGGATACCACCGGGATTGAACCGATGTCTCATGTATTTCCGGTGCAGAATGTATTCAGGGAAGATGTTGTAACAAATGGTGATAATAAAGAGAAGACGCTGGCAAATGCACCGCTTCGGAAAGAAGACAGCTTTGAAGTGCCGAAGACGATAGGTTAAAGGGAGTGAGATGAAGATGGATTTATTAAAACTTACAGCCCTTGAACTGGGCAGAAAAATAAAAGCCGGTGAGGTGACAGTCAGAGAAGCAGTCCGGGCAGTAATCGAGCAGGCAAAAGAAGTAGAGCCAACAATCAACAGTTATGTGACACTGGATGAAGAAGGGGCCTATGCACAGGCAGATGAAATTCAGAAAAAGATTGATGCAGGAGAACTGACCGGTCCGCTGGCAGGAGTTCCTGTGGCGATCAAAGATAATATGTGTATTGAAGGACAGCTTACAACATGCAGTTCCAAAATTCTTTCCGGGTTTAAGCCGACTTATACAGCACAGGCGGTTGAAAACCTGAAGAATGCAGGAGCCGTCATTCTCGGAAAGACGAATATGGATGAGTTTGCCATGGGAAGTACGACGGAGACTTCTTATTATGGACCAACGAAAAACCCTCATAATACAGCTCATGTTCCGGGAGGTTCTTCCGGTGGATCCTGTGCGGCAGTGGCTGCGTGCGAATGTTATTATGCACTTGGTTCTGATACCGGTGGATCGATCCGTCAGCCAAGTTCCTTTTGCGGAGTAGTGGGACTGAAACCGACGTACGGTACAGTTTCCCGTTATGGACTGGTGGCATATGGTTCTTCACTGGATCAGATCGGACCGGTGGCAAAGGATGTGGCAGACTGTGCAGCAATCCTGGAAGTGATCGCATCCCACGATGAGAAAGACAGTACGTCGATCGAACGGGATGACTGTGATTTTACAGAAGCACTGGTGGAAGATGTAAAAGGACTCAGGATCGGAATCCCGAGAGATTATATGGGCGAAGGACTGGATCCCGAAGTAAATCAGGCAGTCATGCAGGCAGCGAAAGTGCTTGAGGAAAAAGGTGCAATGGTAGAGGTGTTTGACCTGGGACTCGTAAAATATGCGATTCCGGCATACTATACGATCGCAGCAGCAGAGGCAAGTTCCAACCTGGAACGTTTCGACGGAGTAAAATATGGATATCGTACCAAAGAGTATGAGGGACTTCACAATATGTATAAAAAGACCCGTTCCGAAGGATTCGGAGCAGAGGTAAAGAGAAGGATCATGCTGGGATCTTTCGTATTAAGTTCAGGATATTATGATGCCTATTATCTGAAAGCGTTGAGAACAAAAGCCCTGATCAAGAGGGAGTTTGACCGTGTATTTGAAAAATACGATCTGATCTTGGGACCTGCTGCCCCGACAACAGCACCGGAGCTTGGAAAGAGTCTGGATGACCCGATGAAAATGTATTTGGGAGATATTTATACGATCTCTGTCAATCTTGCCGGACTTCCGGGCATGAGTGTGCCGGTAGGAAAAGACAGCAAAGGGCTGCCGGTGGGAATGCAGCTCATAGGAAATGTATTCGACGAAAAGACGCTGATCCGTGCCGCATATACTTATGAATGTGCGACAAAGAAAGTGCATGAGGTTCCTGCACAGATCGGACGGACAGCGGAAAAGGAGGTACAGTAATCATGGCAAAGCAGTATGAGACAGTGATCGGACTGGAAGTTCATATCGAACTGGCAACAAAGACAAAGATTTTCTGTGGATGCAGTACCGAATTTGGTGGGGCACCGAATACGCATACCTGCCCGGTCTGCACCGGTATGCCTGGGTCGCTTCCGGTATTGAATAAGCAGGTTGTAGAATATGCGATGGCGATCGGACTTGCAACAAACTGTAAGATCACGCAGGTATGTAAATTTGACCGCAAGAACTATTTTTATCCTGATAATCCGCAGAACTATCAGATTTCCCAGCTTTATCTTCCAATCGCACGAGATGGATATGTAGAGATTGAAAGCGGAAGCGGAAAGAAAAAAGTGCGGATCCATGAAATGCATATGGAGGAAGATGCAGGAAAGCTCGTTCACGATGAATGGGATGATACATCACTGGTTGATTATACCGAAGCGGAGTTCCGCTGGTAGAGATTGTATCAGAGCCGGATATGCGTTCCGCTGAGGAAGTGATCGCATATCTTGAGAAACTCCGTATGATCGTACAGTATCTGGGAGCATCGGACTGCAAGCTGCAGGAAGGATCTATGCGTGCGGATGTAAACCTTTCTGTTCGGGAAGTTGGTTCGGATACATTTGGTACAAGAACGGAAATGAAAAACCTGAACTCCTTTAAAGCAATCGCTCATGCAATTGAGGGAGAGCGTCAGAGACAGATCGAGCTGCTGGAAGAAGGAAAAGCAGTGACCCAGGAGACAAGAAGATGGGATGATAATAAAGAACATTCCTATGCAATGCGTTCCAAAGAAGATGCACAGGATTACCGTTACTTCCCTGAACCGGATCTTGTTCCGATCGTGATCAGTGACGAATGGATCGAAAAAATCAGGGCACAGCAGCCGGAACTTCGGACAGAGAAGCTGGAGCGTTACAAAAAAGAATTTGACATCCCGGAATATGATGCAGAGATCATTACAGAATCCAAGCATATGGCAGATCTTTTTGAAGCGACGACTGCGATCTGCAATAAGCCGAAAAAAGTATCCAACTGGCTGATGGTAGAGACGATGCGTCTGATGAAGGAACACAGCATGGAAGCAGAAGATCTGAAGTTCTCACCGGTGAATCTGGCGAAGCTGATCGAGCTTAATGATGCGGGCACAGTAAATAGTTCTGTGGCAAAAGAAGTATTTGAACAGATCTTCCTGAATGATATTGAGCCGGATGTATATGTAGAAGAGCATGGACTGAAGACAGTCAATGATGCAGATGCACTCAGAACGACGCTGGAGAAAGTCATTGCTGACAATCCACAGGCAGTCGCTGATTACAGAGGAGGAAAAGAAAAAGCACTCGGTGCATTGGTCGGACAGACGATGAAAGCAATGAAAGGAAAGGCAAATCCGGGAATGGTCAACAAAATGCTCCGGGAAATGCTGGGATAATAACTGAAAATAGTTTTTCATCATTTCTAATAATAAAGTAAGGTGTTTATGACCTGTCTCAGATAATCCGATGCATAGGATATCAGGTCATAAGCACCTTTATTAATATACCAGTCTAATCAAATCCCTTTCACTAAACGGATGCGAGACAGATCCGAATAGTTCCGAATCAGACAAAAAACAGCAAAAAATGTGGGGGGGTGACAAGATTTGAGAGGAAAAAGAGATACAATAAAGTAGGATGTATCTTAATATAAATAAGATACTCACGAAAATGGGAGGAAGGAGATAAGTTTCTATGATGAAAGGGAAACTAAAAAAGCGGTTGCACTTTGTGACAGCATTAAGCTGTGTGCAGATTTCACCGCTTGCAGTGACTGAAGTAGAAGCCGCACAGGATGCAGTCAGTGCTACGAAGAGTGGAAATATTGTGACCATTGGAAATGATAAGCTCAGCCGTGAGTTCAGTATTTCTGATGACAGGCTTTCCACGACAAAAATTGAGAACCTGCTTGGAAATTCAGTGTTCACACCGGGAGAAAATTCAGAAGAATTTGTGATTAAGACGCTGGATGAGACAAGTAACGGGGCAGTTTCATTGGAAGAATATACGACCAGTGAGGGAAATAGCAGTCAGATATTAGACGGGATTACCGATACAACAGGCAATTTCTGGTGTTCTAATTCGGATGATATGAAACTGGTAGTAAATTTTGGATCAGAAAAAGAAGTAAAAAAGTGGTTTATACACCGCGTTATGATAATAGTGCGAAGTATAACTGTACCGGACGTCTGACCAAACTGAAGATCCAGTACTGGGATGGCAGTGCATGGCAGGATGCAACGGTTGGTGGAAATGCAGAAATTTCACTGACAACCGATGCAAATACAAAGCCGGATGCGATCGAGCTGGATGAAACAGTGACGACATCCAAGATCAAACTGGTTGGTATTGAGTCCTACCACTGGCAGGATGCAAACCGGAATAAGTTTATGAATGTCGGAGAACTGGATGTGCAGGATACAGCCGGAACAACTGTTCTTGACAAAGGTACACAGATTGCCGGAAAAGAAATCAAATCCAGTGAACTGACACTGAAATCGACTTCGATTGATGATACAACAGCAGTGATCAATGATGTCAATAAGACCGGTAAGATGATTACTTTTGAATTTGATCCGGTTCAGATGGGAACAGGCGAAGCAATATTACAGAAAAGATTGTCATGTATGATGGGGATCATTTCATGCGTAAGTTCCTGGAGATTGACAGTGAAGATAAGGATGTCCGCATGGATTATATCGATGGCGAGCATCTGACAGTCACAGACAGCGATAAGACATGGACTGTTCCGAAGGGAGTCGGCGGTGTTGTAGAGATGAGCGAATATAAGGCAAATCTCGGACAGCCGATCTATATTGATGGAATGTTTGTGGGATCAGAATTCCCGGAAACTGATACACAGATTGAATCAGGTTTGGGACATGTACGCTACTATACAGGAAAGAATTTTACAGATTTTGAGAGAGACGGACAGCTGACTGAGGATGGAAAGTATATTTCCTGGCAGACCGTTGTTGGTGCAAGCCATAGTGACGGAAGTGATCAGGGAGTCATCCAAAGTGATTTTTATGATTATATCGACAGTATTGCAACTCCGTCAGATTTCCGTCTGCAGTACAACTCCTGGTTCGACAACATGATGAGATTGATGATGATAATATCCTTTCCTCATTCATTGAAATCGAGAAGGAACTGACACAGACCGGAGTTCGCCCGATGGATTCCTATGTAGTGGATGATGGATGGAACAACTACAATGATACATCGGTTGTAGATTCCGTACGTTCAGGAACGACCCTGAATACAACAGGATTCTGGGAGTTTAACTCCAAGTTCCCGAATGGACTGACGACATCCAGTTCCCTGGTAAATAAACTGGGATCTGATTTCGGTGTATGGATTGGACCAAGAGGAGGATACAACTTCTTCGGTTCTCTGGCAGATATCCTGACAAAGAGCGGAACAGGAAGTAAATCCGGTGGTTCCATTGATGTTGCAGATGCAACTTATGTTCAGAAGTTTGAAGAAATGGCGATCAACTGGATGCACGACTATGGAGTGAACTACTGGAAGTGGGATGGATTTGCAGATGTTGCACAGTATAATGCATTCCCGTCAGGAGAAGGTGTTGTAGGATACAGTGAGGAACACCGCCATATGTATGGTGGACAGAATCAGATGTACCATGTGACAGACCTTTGGGAGAAATGGATCGTGCTGATGGAGAATATCCGTCAGGCTGAGAAAGATTATAATATTAAGAACTTGTGGATTTCCCTGACCTGTTATGTCAACCCAAGTCCATGGTTCTTACAGTGGGCAAACTCTGTATGGTTACAGTGTGCAGGAGACCGTGGAGAGATCAGTAATGGTACGCTGAATAATAAGATGGACAATATGCTGACTTACCGTGATGCGAACTACTATGAGTTTGTTCAGGTACACCAGTTTCAGTTCCCATTGGCAAATCTTTATAACCATGACCCGATCTACGGAAGTGAAGGAACAGGAATCGTAGCTGACTCCATGACAGCAGAACAGTTCAAGAATTACCTGTATATGATGGGAACAAGAGGAACTGCATTCTGGGAGCTTTATTACTCTGATTCACTGCTGGACAAGGATAAATATCTTGTAAATGCAGAGTTCCTTGAGTGGGAGGAAGAAAATTTCTCCAAGCTGAAGAATGCGAAGATGATCGGTAGCCATCCATCCAGTGCAACAAGACTCAGCACTTACAGAAATGGTGGAATGAGCAGCGGTGAAGTACAGAATCCATATGGATTTGCATGCTTCGATGGAAATGCAGGAATCATTTCCATGAGAAACCCGTCTGCAACAGAGAAGACGATCACATTTACACTGAATGATGCAATCGGAGTTACAAAAGCCGGTACTTACCACATGAGTACAGTACATACTTATTCTCCGAATGGAACGATTGCGACAGCAAAAGATACTTATACAAAGGGTGAAGAAGTATCCGTTACACTTCAGCCGGGTGAAGTACAGGTATGGTCTCTGAGCCAGGATGCAGATACAACTGCACCGACATTCAAGAGTCTGACAAGTGTTTCAGGAACAGAGCTTCGGGTACAGTTAAGTGAAAAGATCAAAGGAAATGCAATCCTGAAGGTCAAAGTAAATAATGAAGTTGTTGATAATGTGACAGTTTCAGAGTATGCAGACCTGCGTACATTTAAACTGACATTTGCTACAGCACTGAATGATGGCGATGTTGTAGAAGTATCCGCAGAGAGTGGAGCAGATGCAGCCGGAAATCAGATTACAGGAAAGATCTCAGCTCCATACTATGCAGAGAATAAGATTGCAGAGAAAGAAACTGTAGAGGGAAGCAACAGCGAGATCAGTGGAAAAGACCGCAGCGTAGAAGGAACCAACGGATTCACAGTAGCAGCACAGGTTCAGACAGCAGACAGAAGCGTTGTCCTTGTAAAGCAGGGAGATGCTTATGAACTCGGAATCAATGCGGAAGGACATCCGTATTTCACGGTAAACGGTGTGACAGCAACAGCTGATGCAGTTATTTCCGATGCAACAGAATCTATGATCGTTGGTGTAAAAGAAAATAACGGACTGGTTCGTATTTATGTAGACGGACAGATAAGTGCGTCTGTATATAATGCAGAGAACAAAGAGTTCGCAGTTCCGGCAGCAAAGATCGTTGGTAACGGTGTAAACGGAGCTGTGACAAATGTAGCAGTTTATGACAGAAGTCTTGGTTACGATGAAGTTCCGACATCAGGACTGGCAGAGACTGTGAAGAAGATCACAGCAGAAAAAAATAACTGGACAACAGAGTCCTGGACAGCAGCCAATATGGATACGCTTCTTTCCAATACAACGAGTGCCATCTCAGGTGGAGATGCTTCAGCGATCCAGGCAGCAAAAGAGGCACTGACAGCAGGTTATGCAACACTTGTGCCGAAAGTAGTAGAAAATCTGGCATATCAGAAAAATGTAACAGCTGCATGGGTAGATGCAAATGAGACAACAGATATGACCAATACAAGAAGTCCGCTTTCCAAGGCAGTAGATGGTCTTAATAATGATTCTGACAGCTATGCAATTTACGGAAAAGACGGAAAAGATAAAGGTTCTTACATTACAATTGATCTCGGACAGCAGTGCAGGATCAACAATGTAACTTATGGCGTTACTGGACTGATGGAAGAACTTATAAGGCAACCGCACTGGTAGTATCTGATACAGCAGATTTTGCGAAGAAGACAGTTCTCTATTACAGTGGAGATTCTGATGTATATAATTTAGGTGTGGATCCGACAGATACATTATATGCAGAAACTTCAGCAGGAAAAGCATTATACAGCGGAGAAGCTGTGACAGGAAGATATGTACGTCTGTACGCAATGGGTAAAGTTGGAAGTAATACTACAAGCGGACATGAGAACCATATCGTAGAGATCCAGATAAATGGAAGAGCGGCAGATGCAGATCCATACGATCTGACAGAATACCGGAAGGTATTAAAAGAAGCAAAGACAGAGGCGGCAAAGGATATTTATACAGCAGAATCTGTAGCAGCCCTGAATGAGCAGATCACAGCATCTGAAGCACTGATCACAGAACTTGATGCAGCGATCAATGCAGGAAATCAGCCGGATAAGTCCTGGTCTGAAGTAGCCAATGCGAAGGCAGCTCTTGAGGCAGCCGTAGCAGCACTGGCAAAAAATGACGGACCGGTTGTAGAAGAAGATGCAGATTATACAGCAGTAAATGCAGCAAAAGAAAAAGCTGCAGGAGTAGACAGAAGCAGATATACAGATGAGAGTCTGAAAGCACTGGATGATGCAGTTGCAGCGGTAGTAGAAGGACTGAAGAAATCCGAGCAGGGCAGAGTCGATGCAATGGCAGCAGCAATCAATAATGCGTATGCACACTGGTTGAAAAACCGGCTGTAGAAAGAGGATGCAGACTATACAGCAGTGAATGCAGCAATTGCAAAAGCAGATAAGATTGACAGAAGTAAGTATACAGAAGAAAGTCTGAAGGCTTTGGATGATGCAGTCGCAGCGGTAGAAAAGGGTCTGAAAGAATCCGAACAGAGCAGAGTTGATGCAATGGCAGCAGCAATTGAGAAAGCATTAAGCGAACTGGTAGAAAGCCCGGTAGTTGAACCGGAAAAAGATGCAGACTATACAGCAGTGAATGCAGCAATGGAAAAAGTACAGAAAGATTGACAGAAGTAAGTATACAGAAGAAAGTCTGAAAGCTTTGGATGATGCAGTCGCAGCGGTAGAAAAGGGTCTGAAAGAATCCGAACAGGATAAAGTTGACGCAATGGCAGCAGCAATCGAGAAGGCACTGGATGGTCTGAAAAAGAAACCGGCAGCTGACGATGATAAGAAGAATGATTCAAAGAAAGATGATTCAAATAAGAATGACTTAAATAAGAATGATTCTGATAAGAAGCAGATGCCGTTAAGACTACCACAGTGAAGACCGGAGATGCAGCCAATGTAATTCCATTCTTCGGAATGACATTGCTTGCAGCAGGTGCAGTGATCGTAATTGCATTTAAAAAGAAACGCAGAGCCTAAGAAATGCAGACAGGATGAAAATGAACTGAGCTGTGAAAAGCTTTGTTAAAAAGAAAAGAGTCTGGATATACAGAAAATGTATGTCCGGACTCTTTTGTTATCCTCCCCCAAAAAATTATCCACAATTTTATCGACAAAAAAGATGAGTTATGAACAAAATACAAATTGCAATTCTAGTATTTGTCATGTATTCTGTAATTACTCCGATTCATGGAGCATCTGAATTCAGAACAAGGTCAACTGCTTTTATTCAAAGCATCGATTCAATGTAATTAAAATAAATGGTCAAAATGAAAATCGGCAGAGAACAGTCAGAAAAAAAATCATTAGTAGAAAGGAATTGCCTATGGAGATCAATCTATTACAGGAGTACACGTTTGTATGTCTTGACATTTTTAATAACATCATCCACAATAAAGATAAAAAGATAGAGAATAAATTGGAAGAGTGGTTGGTATTTCTAAGTCAGGATGATCCGGATATGATTATGAAACTGCTGGACAGGAATCCTGAATTTCAGAAAATTTATGAAGAAATCTACACTCTGTGCCTGAATATGGAAGGGATGATGGAGATGTTTTCAAAAGAACTGGAAATTATGGATCGAAATACAGTAAAGCTGATGATCGATGAGATGGAAGAAGAACTGAACGAGACGAAGCGGAAAGCGAAAAAGGAAGTTGATGAGGTGAAAAGGAAGGCAAAAGAAGAAATTGAAGAAGCGGAAAAGCGTGCAAAAGCAGCGGAGGAAGAGACTGAAAGATTACGCAGGACTTTGGAGGAGCAAAAAGGTAAGAGGGATATTTCTTGACAGATCTTCAGGGAAGGTGTTAGAATATCCCCGTTACAATTAAATGAAAGATGCGTAAGGTGTCAGTCGGACAAAATGTCAGGACTGGTGAAAAGGGAAACAGGTGCGAATCCTGTACGAACTCGTCACCGTATTTCGTGAGCAACAGCCATAAGACCACTGGGAGACCGGGAAGGTGAGCTGGATGCGTCTGAACGATCAGCCGGGAGACCTGCCTTTCGCAGTACAGGAACGAAGAGTTCAGGTCACGAGGAACTGGCGGTACGAAAGAATAGGACAGACTGTTTTTTTATAAAAAAGACAGTTTTATTCGTGTAAAGAAGATATTATGTTGGAAACCTCGGTTTTAATC
>ENA-OQDF01000336-OQDF01000336.1-human-gut-metagenome-genome-assembly--contig:-NODE-336-length-19263-cov-1.691263_pt1 | contig 19263 bp, 18 predicted proteins | sample MGYA00242769_ERZ504597 | MGnify/ENA primary metagenome ERZ504597 (study PRJEB26092, sample SAMD00036305) | human gut metagenome | host: Homo sapiens | study: EMG produced TPA metagenomics assembly of...
TCGAGTTCGTAGAATTACTCTTATATGAGTCAATCGTCGCATACGACGGAACATCCGAGTTTCCATTCTGTCCCCAACCAACGCGTACTTCAAATTACTAATTGCCTCAACATCAAAAAACGGCTCATTACTAATGCGCCATCCAACTGATGCCGCAGGGAAATTACCCCATTTGTTATTACCTAAACGAGATGAACCATCCCGACGCAAAGTAAACGCCACCAAATACCGATCATGATAATTATAATCGAGCTTACCGAAATAAGAGACCATACTATACTCCGTAGCAGCACCCGAGTTCTTCTGGGTTCCTACATCCCCCGCATCTAAAAAACGGAAGTTAGGATCGTCTGACGGAAAACCGTCTCTTGAAGCTGTAAAATACTCATATCTATTTCTCAAAGACTCCATACCTAATAAGGCATTGATCGTATGGTCGCCAAATGTCTTATTATAAGTCAAGGTATTCGTGAATACCCAGTTAAAATTCCAAGCATTTCGGTTGGATAAACTACTTAATTTCTCCGAGGCATTCAACTCATCATATTTTGGACTGAAAGAACGTCTATACAGATTATTGTAATCAACACCAAAAGAGGTCTTAAACATAAGCCCATCAAACAAATGTAACTCGGCATACAAATTACCTACCAAACGACTCTTCTTATCCTGATTATCCTTGTTCCTATACAATTTACCCATGGGATTCGGTATATCCGAGAATACATTTCCGGCATACTCATCTTCCAGATTCTTCACAGGCGTGATAGACTGGAATTTATAAGCCTCATACAAAGTTCCTCCCAAGGCGGCATTGTTAGAGACACTTGTTCCCCAAGAATGAGAAAGAGAGATATTTTCTCCTATACGGAGATGATCATCAAACAATTTATACTCGGAATTAAAACGACCGCTCACACGCTTGAAATCACTAAACTTAACCAGTCCCTGCTGATCATAGTATCCTAACGAGAATAATTGATTAGATTTTTTATCTGCTTTCGTAAAAGAGAGGTTATAAGACTGTACCACGGCCGCACGTAAAATCTCATCGACCCAATCCACATCATCGGAAGGAATTAAATGATTACTATCCAAATATTCAGGAACAACTGCCTGATCACCATTTCCGTAGACATCATGCGAAGGAGTTTTCCATCATTTTCATAGCCTGCCACAACATATCACCAAACTGTTGCGCATTCAACATCCTCAATTGCTTCGCTGCTTTTTGTACACCAAAGTAAGCATCTAAATTGACATTAAACTCACCCTCTTTCCCTCTTTTTGTATTGATAATAACGACACCATTAGCCGCACGTGCTCCATAGATAGAGGCTGAGGAAGCATCTTTCAATACCTGCATAGACTCGATATCGTTTGGATTCAAAAAATTAATACCACCATCCACAGGAATACCATCAATGATATAAAGCGGATCATTGTTACGGATCGTACTGAAACCGCGAATACGCACCGCAACTCCTCCACCCGGCATATTATCCGGCATCACGTTCACTCCGGAGAGCTTACCCTGCATCATTTGATCTACGCTAGAAACCGGTGTATCTTTCAAGTCATCGATCTTCAAGACCGAAACCGCACCCGTAAGATCTTTTTACGCGATACACCATAACCTACGACCACAATCTCGTCCAAGTTTTGTGAGTCCTCTTTCAACGAAATGGTCAAATCCGTCTTTGAACCGGGTACCAGCTCTGTAGATAAATAACCAATATAAGAAACAACCAATACAGCATTATTCGGAACTTCCAACGTGAAACGCCCCTCAATATCTGTAATCGTACCGACAGTCGTTCCCTTCACCAATACATTAGCGCCGATTACTGGTTCTTGGTTCGAATCCAACACGACTCCTTGTACCATGCGTCCTTGTTGCTGTGCCAAAGGAATAGACTCTAATTTACGAGATAAGATAATCTGCTTATCTACAATCTTATAATCGACATTCATATTATCGAAAACCCGGGATAAAACCAAATTAATATCCTTATTATTGGCCTCTAAATTGACAATACGACTCACATCCAAAACATGATCCGCATACAAGAATGAATAACCCGTTTCCTCCTCTATCCGATCGATCGCTTGCTCCAACGTAGCGTTTTTCAACGACAAGGAAAGTGTTGTTGTCTGTGAATAAGAGGTACCTGCATATAACTGGAAGGCAGTCAAGAATGTAAATGCCGTACCAAGATTTAAGATACGATTCGATTGAGGTAAATACCGAGTAAGATTCCTCTTACGTAAATGAAATGCACTCATAAGCATGTAGATTTAGTGATTACACAAAATTTATTTTGAAATGATTTTTTATCGTTGATAAACATCTATCCTCTGCCGGACAAACGTGGAATCCGAATGAGAGGAAAGTTGTCGGGCAGACCATTCAATAGGGGCAGTCTGTTTTAGATAATCCAATATTTGCTCCAAGGTCTCATTTGTGAAAGTCGCACGGTATTTATACTCCGCATTCGAGTTCTTATGCAGTACGATCTCCACATTATATCGTTTTTCCAGTCGCTTTAGTACCTTCTCTAAAGGAGTATTTCGAAATACCATCCGCCCCTTTCTCCAATCCATCTTCTCATCCAAATTGACAGCAGAAACACGGAACACACCGCTTTCCTTATTAAGCACGACCTGTTTGTTCGGTTCCAAGCGGATCCGTTCATCGTTCCGGATAACATCGATCTTTCCTTTTTCCAGCACAGCCTCGATAAAAGGTTCATCGTCATAGGCATTCACATTGAACTTCGTTCCATACGCTATTACCCGCAATCCCTCAGAGGTAGACACACTAAAAGGATGTTCCGAATCGGCTTCAACTTCAAAATAGCCCTCACCAAAGAGCTGAACTTACGTTCTTTCTCATCAAAGACCGATGGATAAACCAAGCGGCTGCCGGCATTCAACCAAACAACAGATTGATCAGGTAACACCAAACGGGTAATTGTACCAGGCATGGAACTAATCTCCGCAAAAACCACAGATGCCCCCGTCTTAACATTCCTACCTGTGGTATAATATAAATAAGAAAAAAATAACGAGGATATGAGCAACGGTACTACAAGAATAGCTGCGGCACGGGTAAAAAACAACGAAAACATCCTCATAGAGGCTTTCCGCTTAGCACGACGTTCCATGCTTTGCCAAGCCTTATGCACATCTATCGCTTGGTATTCTAGCATATCCTCAGACAGAGCTTTAATCTTCTCAATCTGCCGTAATGTACTTTTTTCGTCTCCGCTTTCTCGCATATATGATTGTCTTTTTCTATATAGACACAGTCAAAACAAAAACACGACAGCAAAACGACTTTTTTTATATTTTTCTTCCTCTTGTACCCCACAATAAAGCAAGGAAATCACCTAAGCAGGTATTGCCCAACACGTATATATGTGTGGGCCCTCCTCACCAATTGCACAAAAAGCAAGGATTTTAGCTTGTGAAACAAAGGGGAATATATTCTAAAAATATATACATTTGTCCCATTATGGAAAGAAATCCAACAATGACTGATATCGATTTCCTTTTACGGCAAATCACGACCGAGGATAATAAGCTCTCCTTCCAACGTTTATTTGAGTTATATTATCCGGCTCTTTGCATATATACCAAACGTTTTATCTCTGACCGGGAAACGAGAGAAGATATCGTACAGGAAGTTTTTTCCTCCATCTGGGAAAATCGTAAACGCATCGTAATAAGAACTTCCGCGCGCAATTATCTCATCACAGCTACCAAGAACCACAGTCTCAACTATCTGCAACGCAATCACGAAGAATATGTAGACCAATTCTCTCAAGAGCAAATCCCTATCTATGCGGAAAGTGGCGAGGAGCTTTATACTTGGGAAGAATTACAAACCCTACTTCGAGAGGCACTTGCTAAATTACCTGAAAACTATCGATATGTATTCGAGAAGAATCGCTTTGAGAATAAGAGTTACGGCGAGATCGCGGAGGATATGCAAATATCCATACGGACAGTAGAAAGATATAAAAATAAGGCGATTGAAATATTAAAGACAGAGTTGAAAGACTACTTGCCCCTGTTCATTGGTTGGCTATTTTAACAAAAACTTCCGGAAATACCCACATACCTCCGGAAGTTTCTCGTCCTCAATTTATTGTTGCTCCAACCAAACCTTCACCCCTTCAAGTAAGATCTGGTTCTCATCAGACTTCTGGGTAGAGAGCCGTAGATAAGTCTCATCCAAGCCCCGGAAATTCGAAGCGTCACGGATCAAGATCCCGTAATTATCTAAAAGGAATTGCTTTAAATCAGCGGCTGTACCCTTCTTCAAACGGACAAGGAAGAAAGTCGTAGAGGTCGGGATTACCTCCAAGCCATCCAATTTACTTAATTGATAAATAAAATCCGCTGTCTCACGCTGCATTTACGGATCGGCAACGTAATTGCGCCGGATGGATCAAGATATATTTACTTGCCTCGATAGCGATAGCATTTACCGACCAAGGTATGATATACTTGTTCACTTTCTCCGCAATCTCCGGAGAAGCGACCAGATAACCGATACGCAAGCCGGGGATATTATAGGCCTTCGAGATAGACTGGACAAGGATTAAGTTCTTATGCGTTTTCACGTCACTCGGCTTTAGCATGTCTTCCGTCGTAAAAGCCACGTATGCCTGGTCAATAATGAAGGTAGTCTGCGGATTCGCCGAGATCAAACGGAGAAGCTCCGTACGGTGGATCAGCTTTCCATCCGGATTATTCGGATTACAAATCCAACAGAAATCCTGTCCCTCCAAGGATAACTCTGATAAATCGTCCGATGTCGGGAAGAAAGAGATCTCATGCTCATGCAAACGGCAAGCGTCCTCATATTCAGAGAAAGAAGGAATAGCGATCATGGATTTCGCACCTCGCCAAGCTTGCGCTAACAAATAAAAAGCCGTGATCGAGCCATTCGTCACTACAATATTCTCTTCCTTGATCTCATACCGGCGGGCCAACAATCTTTTCAAAGTAGCGGCGTCCGGCTCCGGATAACGAGTCAGCTTATCAAAATGCTCGATCAAATGTTCCTTCAGTTTATCTAAATTAGCTCCGTGCCACACATTCGAGCTAAAGTTTATCTTTACCTCGTTCTTTGCGTTATAAAAATCATCACCGTGTCCGTATAACATATACCTGCTTTTTAATTAATACCTATCTGTTAAAACTGTCACAAAATTACGAATCTTTTTGGCTTTTCCTATCAATCGCCTTATAGATCGCATCCTGTATGCGAGTACGTATATCAAGCGATCCCAGTTTATTATTTGCCCGCTAGGATTCACCCGGTTACTCAAAAATATATAAATAAGCTGGTTATCCGGATCTACCCAAAACAAGTACCCGTAAATCCTGTATGTCCATAGACCGAGGCGGGAGCCAAAGCCCCACAAGGCGAGGCTTTCGGATTACCAATCACCGGCTTATCAAAGCCTAACCCTCTACGGCAAGTCGGGCTCTTGCTTTGTGTAAACAAACGGCTGGTTTCCAAAGAAAGATAGCGCTCGCCGCCATAAGTCCCTTGGTTTAGCATCAATTGGAGCACCTTCGCCAAATCATTCGCATTCGAAAATAATCCGGCGTTTCCAGAAACACCCCCCTTGAAAAGCGGCTGCCTCATCATGTACATATCCGCGAAGCAATTGGCGGCGGACAAATCCATCTTGTTCCGTAGGTACAATTTGCAAGGTATCCATTCGCTTCAACGGATTATAAGTGGTATGCCAAGCCCCTAACCCGCTGTAGAAATCATCCCGAAGAAGCTGGTCCATCGGAGATTTCATCAGATTTTCCACCATCATTTTCAGCATAATGAAATTCACGCAACTATATACGTACCTACCTCTCGTACCCAAACGGGATTTCTTGATATCTTGAAGGATCGTATCTTTAAAGGAATCACTCACATAGAAATTACGGGCTACCTCAGTCGTAAATCCGGGTTTCCGTGTATCTGATACTATATCCGGAAGATATTTAAAATCATTCCGGACATACGTTTTAGCGTCAAAACGAACCGGGTGCGTGGCGTTCTTCGCCGAACTATATAAACTGCCTTTATAACTATCCTTATCAATAGCATCCAGATAGAAATTAATAGTTGGAGTCACTCCCGATTGATGATATAGTAACTCTTTATCGATAAATCCTTTTTATTAGACTCTTTCAACTCCGGTATAAAATCGGAGATCTTATTGTTCAAGGTGAATTTCTTCTCATCATACGCTTTCATGACTGCCAATAAAGTCCCCGCCGCCTTCGATGCCGAAGCCAAGTCATAAACTGACGCCTCCGTGACCGGCTGCCTACTTTCGTAATCAAAATAACCAAAACGATTTATTATAGATAATCATGCCGTCCTTCGCAACCAACACTTGGCATCCGGGATAAGCCTTCTCATCCAATCCCTCTTTAACGATCGACTCAATTACATCCAAACGGTCCGGGTTCGCTCCTACCTCTTCCGGCTGGTGATACCCCAAACGAGTCTTCTCCGTAAAAACACCGGTACCCGCATAATACAATCCCGGAATCGAAACCGGAAGTTTCCCTTTCGCCGCAATACCACCGAATATCACTTGGGCCGCATATTCCTGCGCTAAGGGAGTGCCCTCGTAAGCCAACACGACCGCCTTCGCCTTCTCGATCGACTTCTTATATTCCTTACAAGCATATGGCAAGGTAAAGAAAGCATAGACCAACTCTTTCTTCGCGGCCAACTGCCTCAACGCTAAACTCTCGGGAATGCGAATCGTATGTACGCCACAAATGATCACGTCGTATTTTTGCAATTTATTATAAACCTGCTGGACTTGGGCAGCCGTAGAACGCCGTCCGATGCTAAAGCAAGCGATCGAATCATATTCGCCCAGCATTTTCTGGAATTCATTACCAACCCCGTCTCCAATCGAGAGTGCTGCGATCTTTTTCTTATTCAACTGTTTAAGAGGTAAGATCGTATCCTCATTCTTCAAAACGGTAATAGCCTCCGAATTCAACTTCGCCGCCATCCATGCCGCATGCGGAGAGTTCAAACGTTTCGATAAGCCTTTTGTTTCGACCGGCTTATAGGCATTCAATCCAGCGATATATTTGTACCTTAATATTTTCAAGCACTTGGCCTCGATCGCTTCCAGATCCAATACCCCTTCCTCGATAGCCTCTTTCACGGCCGTAAAATCATTGATTGGAGCGGCCGGAGCGAGCAAGATATCATTCCCCGCAAGCAAAGCCTTCACCGAAGGATTATCCGTTTTCTTTGTGGAAGCCCCTTTCATCGCTAAAGCATCCGTAAAGCACAGACCTTGAAAACCGAGTTCTTTCTGTAATAGATCCGTCACTACCGCCTTAGAAAAAGAAGCCGGCTTATGACTTTGTCCAATGCCGGAACATAAAGATGTCCCGTCATTATCCCGGCGAACCCATCATATATATAACGTTTAAAAGGAAGAAGTTCCACGCTATCCAAGCGGGCCCGGTTATGGCGCACAACGGGTAATGTCTCGTGCGAGTCCTCGGAAGTATCTCCATGTCCGGGGAAATGTTTGGAGACAGACAAGATGCCCGTACTTTCCAATCCTCTTGCGTAAGCAATACCCTTCTCCGCCACAGCCTCCGGATTCTCGCCAAACGAACGCAGGCCGATCACGGGATTATCCACATTGCTATTCACGTCCATATCCGGAGCGAAATTTATATGAATTCCCATTTCCCGGCACTGCGTCCCACCTCTTTTCCATATTCCTCGATCAAGGCATTGTCCTCGATAGCGCCTAGCATCATGTTTTTCGGGAAACGGGTGGTTCCACTTAATCGCATGGAAAGTCCCCACTCCCCATCCAAAGAGACCAACATCGGAATCCGGGAAGCCTTTTGCAAACGATTGGTCACCTCCGCCTGCGTCACCGGATCCCCTTTATGGAATAAGATGCCCCCGATCTTGATATCGTTCACGTAACGCATGAGCCGTTGCATATTCCGGTTATCGGATTTAGGATTCGCTATAACCATAAATAACTGCCCGATCCGTTCATCATAACTCATAGCGTCAAACACGGAATCAACCCAATGATTCATCTTTTCCTGATCCACCGCACGATAAAGGTTCGGGACTGTTTGCGCCCCACTCGATAAAAGGGAAATACAACACAAAAGCAAGATACCAATCTGTCTCATCACAACATTATCATTATTACTCTCCAAAAATAAGAAAATATCGCAATAGTAACGTGAATTGTGATAGGGGTTTTTACTATCTTTCCTGTCTCGTAATAAAAAGGAAGTACTTCATGAAGCTAATACTACTCATAATCTTGATTATCTTCGGCTTTCAATCAAGCGCTTGGGGACAGGCGCCGACTCTCAGTATCGAGCTAAACAAGAGCCGATCCAAGAAATCATGAAAAAAATAGAGCATCAAACAGGCATGACATTCTCCTACGATCCTTCTATTCTCAAAGGCATTTCCCGGATTACATTCAAATCTGATAACCAATCCATATCGGAATGCCTTACCCGGCTATTCCAAAAGCTCCCTCTGTCTTATCAGATAAACGGTACCCACATCATCTTGAAGAAACGCCCCCGCTCAGTAACCATCAGCGGATTCGTACGGGATAAAGCGACTACAGAATATCTAATCGGGGCCTCCGTTTATGACTCTCGCACACAAAGGGGCACAGCTACCAATAACCACGGTTTCTTCAGTCTAACCTTACCGGTCGGGGTAGTCCGTCTGGAGACTTCCTACATCGGATACGGACGTTTCTCACATACATTCCAACCGCTCGAACGGGATACCGTGATGGAAATTCTGCTGGAAAGCGGTGAGGCATTGGCCGAAGTTGTCGTTACCGGTAGTAATGACACACAAAACCCGATACAAGCCCCTCAGATGGGAACGATTAAAATAACCCGGAAGATGATCAAGACCATCCCGACCTTATTCGGTGAGGCTGATGTGATCAAAGCCCTGCAAACCCAACCCGCGTATCAGCGGAACGGAAGGATTAGCCGGGATGTATGTCCGTGGGGGGAATGGAGACGAGAACCTGTATATGATAGACGGAATCCAACTGTATCAGGTCAATCATCTCGGAGGACTTTTCTCCGCTTTCAACGCCGAGGCTTTGAAAGATGTGGATTTTTATAAATCCGCTTTCCCCGCCCGCTATGGGGGAAGGCTTTCCAGCGTAGTGGATGTGCATACTAAAGATGGCAATATGAAAGAGTACCATGGTAGCGCTATGCTAGGATTGACCTCCGGTAACTTAAATTTCGAAGGGCCGATCATTAAAGACCGGACTTCGTTCAACGCCTCCTTCCGTCGCTCTTGGCTGGATGCCTTATCCGCACCGGGTTTGGCGATCTACAATAAAATTCAGAAAAAGAATGGGGAGAAATTCAGCGCACGCTATGCTTTTACCGATCTGAACCTAAAAGTAAACCACCATATCAATGACCGGAGCCAAGCTTACGTTAATTTCTATTTCGGACAGGATTTCCTAAAAGGAGGAAGTTCCGAGTTCTCCGTAGGTGATGATATAACCCCTTTCGAGAACAAGGACTTTGGAAAGATGCGCTGGGGTTAACATCGCATTATCTTCCGGCTGGTCGCATGTGTTTAACAACAAGATGTTCGGTACCGTCACCTTGGCTTATTCCCATTATCAATCCAAACTAAAACAAGAGACTTCACAATACTACGGAACCGAGGGTGACAAAGATTATTCTTCACGTTTTATCGAGACCTCAACCCGAAACGGTATCAATGATTTCGGAGTCCATGCGAACTTCGACTATATTCCTACCCCGGCACATCATATCCGTTATGGCACCGACTATCTTTATCATCGTTTCAGCCCGGAATATATCGAGGAAAAGACCTCCGAGAATTTGTCTCCGACCAAACGAACTACCGGAGACGAGCGCCTTTCAGCGAATGAGTTGGCTGTTTTCGCCGAAGATGACTGGGCGATATCTTCCATTGTCCGGGTTAACGCCGGATTACGCCTGAACATGTATAATATACAAAGAAGACATATGTCTCCTTAGACCCTCGTTTATCCGTACGCTTTCTGCTCACGAGGAATCTAAGCCTTAAGACCTCATACGCCCGGATGAATCAATACGTACATCAGATCAGCGAAGTTATATGAGTCTCCCTACCGATATGTGGATGCCGGTCAGCAAGAAGCTGAAGCCATTGGAGAGTGATCAAGTATCCGTCGGCGCTTATTACAATTTACACAAAGACTATTCCTTCTCGGTGGAAGGTTATCATAAATGGATGAATCACCTACTGGATTATAAAGATGGTTACAACTTCTTACCCTCGTTCGTCGGTTGGGAGGAGAAACTGGCCGCCGGTAAGGGGTGGGCCTACGGAGCGGAGTTTATCGCCCGGAAAGAGACGGGGCGTATAACAGGATGGATCGGATACGGACTAATGTGGAGCGACCGGCAGTTCGACGAGATTAATAATGGCAAACGTTTCCCCGCGAAATACGATAACCGCCATAAGCTGAATATCGTCGCAAACTGGAAGATCAACGAGAAATTGGAACTGACCGGAAGCTGGACTTTCATGACCGGAAACCGGGTTACGGTGGCATTCGAGAATTACGAGGATTTGGGCCTCACTCCTGTCCCTCCGCTCTTACCGGAAGGAGGCTTGGACTATTTCACGGAGCGTAATAACGTACGTCTCCCCGCTTACCACCGCTTAGATCTGGGGATTAATATTTATCGACCTAAAAAGAACGGCCATCTCGGTATCTGGAATATCAGCGTATATAACGCTTATTGCCAGATGAACCCGATAACTATCCATAAGCGGTCTTGGATAAACTACAGCCATTATTTCGAGACGTTATCGCTCTTACCGATCATTCCGTCTATATCATATACTTATAAATTCTAAAGAACATGAAACCTATATTCTATTTATCAATCTTATTATCCAGCCTGCTCCTAACCTCCTGCTACAGGAAGTTTGACCTAGAGGAATATCGTACTACACCGAAAATGGTGATCAACTCGGCCTTCTCGCCGGATACAGTCGTAATGGCCAGCATATCCCGCACATGGTTTCACTCAGAGAGCAAGCCGGACGTGACGATTCGAAACGCCAAGGTGGAATTATATATAGACGGGATCTTCAAGGAGGAGATGCCTTGGAAAGAATATTCCTATTGGAAATCTTCTCGTTGGTTCGGAGAGGATCGAGGTGGATGGGTAACAGATACGCTTTATATATCGAATACGGTTCCACTGCCCGGACAAACCGTAAAGATAGTAGCTTCTACCCCGGAATATGGAACAGCCTCGGCGGAAGATAAGATTCCTTCCAAGACCGAAATCAAAGGCCTGCGCATAATTCCCCGTAAAGAAGCTACCGGCAACGGCGGTACCCTTGTCGATGGAGATGGGAATATCTCCTACATAGAAGAAAACGATGTGCTTATCTATCAAATCACTTTCCAAGATACCCCGGGTAAATCAAATTACTATTCTCTACAGATATGGGGAGATGACGACCATCTTGGTGTCCTGTTGGACTTCTCCGTAGATCCCGTATTCACGCAACAACAAGGTATCTTGGATGAGGTTTTCGGCCCTTCGATGGTAAATTGGCGGGGACGGGTATTTTCCGACGAGCTGTTCGACGGGAAGGAATACACGTTGCAAGTAAAAGAACAACTTAGGTCCGATACTAAATATTATACCAAACGCCATATTCGTTTATATTCCCTGTCCGAACCCTATTACCAATATCTGCTATCTTTACAAAACATCGAGAATGAAGGTATCATGGGCGGACTTACGAATGTAGGTCTGGCCGAGCCTGTCCAGATCTACAGCAATGTGGAAGGAGGAACGGGAATCGCTGGTGGATGTCAATGGTTTGAATCTTGGTAGACATAAAAGATTTGATCAAATAGCGAGCAAAAAAGCATATATCTATTGCGAATCAAATATTTATTTCGTTACTTTGCACCCGCTTTACGTAATCTCTGTCGGGAAATGTAGCCCGTTAAATTGCGTTTCATTATAAATTACAATTAAAAAGCTATAAACAATGGATTTAATTAAGATTGCAGAAGAAGCGTTCGCTACGAAGAAGGAACTTCCTTCATTCAAGAGTGGTGATACGATCACGGTAGCTTACCGTATCAAAGAGGGTAACAAAGAGCGTATCCAGCAGTATCGCGGTGTTGTTATCCGTATCTCCGGTCACGGCGACAAAAAACGTTTCACAGTTCGTAAGATGTCTGAGAACGTAGGTGTAGAGAGAATTTTCCCGATCGAATCTCCGTTTATCGAAAGCATCACGGTTAACAAAGTCGGTAAAGTACGTCGTGCTAAATTGTACTACTTGCGTGCCCTTACCGGTAAGAAAGCAAGAATCAAAGAAAAGAGAGTCTAATCTCTCCGATTCTATTGCCATACGAAAAGCCATCCAGCGGAATGCCGGATGGCTTTTTGTTTATCGTTTCTTACAATGCCTATCGTAAGCATCTAACAATGCCCATTCAAAGGAGCTTACGATGGGCATTATAAGAACCTTAGAATGGGCATTGAAAGAAATCATATATCCAAGTCGCCCACGATTCATGAATGAATATCGCTGACAGATAATTTGGATATGCTCTAAAACAAGGGTTCATCAAAAGTCATTTTCACGAGATACCACTCCCTTCCCTATAAGAGATATACTTCAAGTTCCACAGGAGATATACTTCATCGGTAAAGTAAGTACTACCTCTACGAAATTCCCATTTATAGATAATTTCATCCACGGATTTATCGCATGAGCCGCTTTTACGTACATTTGAAGCAAATCCACCTAAGCGACATGGAAAAATGGATAAACAAATCGAACTATCGCAAACAGAAATAGAGCTAGCGTTCGCTTCCTTTTGTATAGAAGGAACCGCACGCAAATTGGGGCAGCCTTACCAAGAGGTGTTCGCACGCATGAAACGGGTAGGAATGATAGAGAACTATATCCTACCCAATTATAATATATTGCATACTGAAAGCCGCGAACACGTAATCGACAATATAGATGTAACTTACTTCCGACTATTCAATATACCCGATTCATTATCTGAATTATACAACTTACGATCCACGGATTTGTATTTGCGACCGAAATCTAAGTGGTAAGAGAATCCAATCTCGAAGCCCGGATAAATATCACCAAAACGCTGATCGGTCACATAGGGAGCGATCGCTGAATGGTTCTTACTCCGGTAACGGGCGGATGAGGTAAATTGGGTAGAGAAAGAAGCGCTTAACTGAACCTTCCCGATTCTATAACCGATACCCAACCTATTAAAACGATCGGCCTCACGACTGGTCTCACCCGAAAAACTATAGCTTCTCTTATAAATCAACAGGTTAAAATTAAAGTTCTTCACATCGCTATTCAAAGAGATCACATAGAAGGGATCCGTGTATGTATGCGAATAGCTATTTCCATTCGATTGGAAATGGTTCAAGCCTCCGGAGATATTCATGCGCAGATAATCGCCGAAGGGTGAATAATTCAAATACAGTTCCGGCGTAAAACGATGGAAACTCCGTTGGTTATCGTAGGTACGGATAAAAAGTCCCCGGCTAACGTCATACAGGGTCTCTTCCATGACTATGCGGGGCTGGTATTGGTAAGAGAAAGTAAAGCCGGCCTTGACCTTTGCCGTATTCACATGAAATTCCACGGCGTTGTTATGATATAAGAAAGGGGATAGACCCGGATTACCTCTACGAACCTGTAAGGAATCAATCCATTGCTCCACGTTACTCAACTCAGACAAGGATGGGTTTACATTGCGCAGGGTATACCGATAACGAGCGGATAATACCTCATTGATAGTATAAGTAAGTGTTACCTGCGGGCGGAAATACCACCGATTATAAGAGCCCGAGTTTTCTTGCGATAGATAATTACGGGAGGCGCCCAAACCTACGTTATAAACCAACTTCTTCCAAGTTCCTACGTATTGCGCATACATATACGATTCAGATTCCGTCATATGGGTCGTATAATCACCGGAACCGGAATATACGTTGTCCGTATAAGCCTGCGTATGTTTCAAACCGGCGGAAATGCGACCGGTCTCTAGCTCTTTCTCGTAGATACCCTCTCCGATTACCGAATAGCGCTTTCCATCTACTTTCGTATAAATATCTGTCAAAGGAATACTTTCCAGTTCTTCCCGGTAGGTATGACGGCTATCGGTATTCGAATAAGTTCCCACGACATTGACAGCCAATGATTGTTTACGTGGTAATTTCCGGAAATAATACAAGTCGAGCGAGGGACGGGTATTCAAGGATTTATTATTATCGATAAGATCGGTCGTCATCTTGCTCTCGCTATTCCTTAAAAGGGCACTGCTATAGTTATGCGGATAGTCATAATAATAAAAATTCAGCTTAGCGTTCAAGAAATAATCATCATCCTTCGTGTAGTTATAATTCGCCGTCGTAGTCCAATACATCTCATAATCTCCCGGGAGTTCTTCCTGTGTTCGCTGGAAGGTACCATCTGGGGTATGAAAGATTTCCTTCCGGTCTTGCCATGCCTCTTTATACCGGTGTCCGTTCGCAAAGCTGGATAAAGAGAACTCCGAACGTCCTCGGTTATACTTACCATATATATAATCTGCCATCCAAAACGTGTTTAATTGATGGCTTAAATCCACGCCGAGATTTCCTCCGGAAGTCCGCTTGATCGTTATATAATCCAAGACGATATCGATTCCTTCCCCATATCGCAAGCCGGGGTTATCGTGATATTCCACCCGTTTGATATCCTCCGGCGAGAGGCTGCGACTTCTAAGGAAGAAGCCAACACGCCATTTATACGCAACTGAACGTTTCCATTCGCCATAGAGATACTTTTCGTATTCGGATCTACCATAGACGAGGTAAGGACATCCGCCTTGTCAAATCCAAGCCATCCATCGAGCGCTGCACTTGGTCTTTAGAGGGGAATATAAGTTGACGGTCTTTCTTCCTTATAATCGAAGAGGCTTGAATGGTAACCTCATCCAAATCGATCGTTTTCTCCTCTTGTGCGTTTACCAAAAAGGCAACGCAAATCAATCCCACAAATAATACTTGTCTTCTCATAAAATTCAAATTTGATTCGAGACAAATGTAAGGAGGGAAACAGCTAAAATCGATTTATACAGGCAAGAAACTAAAGTGCAAGGCATTATGCATATACACTGATTTACAAAGTATTAGCAAACGACTTAGAGAGAAAAGTTTATATTTGCCGTTTGAGCACTTATATTGCCGATGATATCCTCTTTCTCGTCCATACCCAGCTTATGGCGGATGTCCGTCTTGCGCTGATAGATCGTACGGACGCTTTGTTGGGTGACTACACTGATTTCCTTGGTAGAGAAGCCGGCGCATAGCAAGCAACAAAGCTGGATTTCTTTTTCCAGCAAACGCCCATCAGACAATCGGACCAGATGCGTATGGAAATTATCATAGACCGCATCGATAATCGGATACAGGTCATCCCATACCAAAAGCGTATCTACCGGGACATCCTCATTCGTGATACGAGTCATTTGCTGGAGCAATTCCTTATTTTGTTGCGTGGGAGTAGTCGCCATCAAGCGATAACACCCAATTGCTGCAACAAGACCTTACGGAAAAAGGCACTATCGGGTTTCTCCTCCTCCGCTACGGATTGCTTGGACTCGTTCAAGAGCTGACGCAAGGCTTCCAAACGCTCCTCCATATCAATCAAACGGTTCCTTCGGTTACGGATATATAAGAAAACTCCACCAGCTACCAATATGGAAAGCAAAGAAACGATCACCAAGATAGAGAACGTATGCTGCCGGCTCATCTCCAAGCGAAGATTTTCTCGGCGTAAACGATTTTGATCGACCAATCGTTCCCGCTCAGCCTTCTCCGTTTGGGATTTCACGGTATACAAAGAATCGCAATATTGCCTAATCGGGAAATATCCACCGGTTTATTTTCCTTTACGCCCAATATAAATTGATAGGCATAATTCAGCGCATGCGAGGCTATATCATCACTGTGACTAAGTTCCAAGCCTAACGTATTCTTCTCGATATACTTCCGGGCAGAATCCAATTCCCCTAGATTGATCCAAGGCATAACATAGGATCCCGGGGTCTCTCGCTCCGGATATCGTTCTTCCAACAAACGTAAATAGCTGATAGAAGCCTTGGGATTAAAATCATACAAGAAATCCGCATAATTACGGGCAAAATGATGGGCATACCATTCGATATTCTTAGCCAAGCGAGTCCGCGGCCAAACGAAGATAATAATCCGCCGAGTCCCTCATTCGCAAGCGGCTATAACTCAACCCGGCCATATAATAGGCCATCTCCTTAAATCCAGCTTTTGGCGAGGCTTCCCATTCCTTCGAGTCTGCGATCGTTTCCCGATACAACCCCTCACCAAAACTCAAGGAAGTCAATCGGTCATAAAAACGTACAAGGTAGGTCGAATCCGAACGGGAATAAGCGGAATCTAATCGCCTCTCGGTACAAGGCACGTCTTTGTTCCAACCCTTCCGGGAATCACCCATGTAATAGCCTTTACGAAATAAGCGGAAAGTAAAGGCTCCGAGGCATGCTCCTTATAATAATCCACTGAGTAGTCGATGAGCGAGTCGTTCACTAAGCTGCGCCCCTGCAAGAGATGAAGCCAAGCGAGCCTCCGTCCATACTCTGCCTTATCGCTATCCGAAAGAGCGGAAAGCGTTATTTGTTCCTCCAGCAGCCAGGCAGCGCTATCTAAGTTATTCTCGTTTACCAACCGGTCCGCCTCCGCAAATTTCCCGGACGGATTTACCGCCACAGGAAAGCAACAGGCAGACACTGGCCAGAAATATGTAGACAAACCATTTCGTCATAGCGACAGAGATCCTAATTTCCGGCAAAGGTACATTATTTTCGGAAGCCCGGGCGATTCACCGATATTTTTATCCGTTTCGTCGATTCCTTTTCCCGCTCGGATAAGGAAGCCCTATCTTTGTAAGCAGACAAAGGGTTTATCTATGTTACAATTAAAAAGAAACGACTTATTGATCGGCTTCACGATATCCGTCTTGCTTAGTATTTTCGTGAACTTCGCCCTTCTGATGCGTAAATATGAGTTCGAGACCGGAAACCCGAGCATGGGTATCCAGCCTCCGGATCGCACCATGTATTATTTGCTAATCTGGTTCTTCGTGTTCTCCTTCATCTTATTTATTGTCAACAGCTTGATGTATAAGCTCGGGGACAAGCTTTTCCGCAGGAAAGAGTATAAAAGGGTATTGCTGGTTTGCGTAACTTGTATCAGCATCGCCTACGGCATGTTTCATCTATCGCCGGTTTTGTACACGGCCATTTTCGTAGAATGGCTTGGGGAAGATGGGCCCCAGCCAGCTACCCAGGATATCATGATCCGCATCGACCGGGGCAGGATGGCTACGCAAACCATCAGGTCTGCCGAACGCCGGGGCATACCGGTACCTCCCAAGCCTTTCACGGTCCCTAACTCTTTCATGACGGAGCATCTTTTCGTCTTCCTTACGGTTATGCTAAGTTCCGTACTAATCCGCCTGTTAAGCAGCAAGCAACAAATGAAACTGGAATATGAACAATTGAAGACCGAGAAGTTACAGAATTCCTATAACGCCTTGATGGGACAAATCAACCCACATTTCTTCTTCAACTCCTTAAATGGATTGAACGCCTTGATACAGAGCGGAGAAAAACAACAGACGTTGGCTTATCTGGATGAGCTATCCAACGTCTTCCGGTATATCTTGCAAAGCAACAAGAAAGAGCTGGTTACGCTAGCGGAAGAACTTCAATTCGTAAAGGCGTATACCTATCTGCTGAGCGTGCGCTACGAGGGAAAACTATTCTTCTCCATCCAAGCGGATACCCCTTACTTACTTTGGTATCTGCCGATATTGAGCGTACTCCCCTTGATCGAGAACGCCGTAAAGCACAACGTTATCAGCAAGCAATACCCGCTACAGATCGATATCTATACCACCCATGAGGACAAACTAATCATATCCAATAAAATACATCCTAAGTCGGAAGATAGCAAAGGTAGCGGTATCGGATTGAAGAACCTATGGGGGCGCTACCGGATGCTTACCGGAAAGGACATCCAGATCTCCAACCGCAAGGAATATTTCAAGGTCACGCTTCCTTTACTTAATAAACCCATTCACTCATGAAAGCAGTTATTATAGAAGATGAGACTACCGCCGTTAATAGCTTAAAGGCGATCCTAGCGCAAAATACGGTTACCCCGATCGAGGTGATCGCCGAGCTGGAGAGTATCGAAGAGAGCGTGGAGTTTTTCCGGACATCGCCTCATCCGGATATCATCTTCATGGATATCCATTTAGCGGATGGATCGGCGTTCAAGATATTCGAGCAGGTGGAGATAGATGCCCCGGTAGTCTTCACGACCGCTTACGATGAGTATGCGTTACAGGCTTTTCAAGTAAGCAGTATCGATTATTTACTGAAACCTGTCACGCTGGCCTCGCTGGAAAGGGCCTTGAATAAATTACGGCTGTTCGATACCGAGGAAAGGCTGGCGCATATCCGGCAAACGAACCGTACAATCCAGAGTCGCCACACGATCAAGAGCTTATTGATCATGCTGGCCGATAAATTCTATCCGTTACCAGTTGAGGAGATCCTTTATTTCTATACGGCCAACGAGAAGTTACCGCCTATACCTTCGACGGAAAACAACATCCCGTAGACCGTACCCTCGACGCGTTGGGAGAGCAACTGGACGAGAGGCTTTTCTTCCGGGCCAACCGTCAATTCATCATTTCACGCAATGCCATCAAGGATATAGATCTTTGGTTCGGGAGCCGCCTGTCCGTCAACCTCACTTTACCTGTCCCCGAACGTATTATCATTAGCAAAACCAAGACCCCGGTCTTCAAGAAATGGATTCTGAGGGAAGAGGAATAATGTCTTTTCACCCCCTCCCGTAAGGCGATTCACCGACCCGATTATACCACTAATCGCGCTTAACCTTTCTTTACCGAACTTTCCTGTTATTTTGCGGTACAACAAATAAAGATAAAAACACTATGCTGAAATGTATCACTTTCGACGGAGACACCTCGACCCTGAACACGCTCATGGGATATTTCGAGAAACTGGACTAAGGCTTTGGCCGATG
>ENA-OQDF01000337-OQDF01000337.1-human-gut-metagenome-genome-assembly--contig:-NODE-337-length-19255-cov-2.611355_pt1 | contig 19255 bp, 23 predicted proteins | sample MGYA00242769_ERZ504597 | MGnify/ENA primary metagenome ERZ504597 (study PRJEB26092, sample SAMD00036305) | human gut metagenome | host: Homo sapiens | study: EMG produced TPA metagenomics assembly of...
CTCAAAAATTGAGAGACTGGCTTCAGACTTTTTGTATATGTTTGATTTTTTATAAAAAAATATATAAAAGTTTTGACAAAAAAGAAACTTGTCTGACAAAAATGAAACTGGTATAGTATATAGCAAATACTTACATGATGTTATGAGGCAAAAGGGGTGGAGAGATGTTAAAGATTTTTCTGGCAGAAGATGAGGTTGTAGTCCGTGAGACGATCAAACGAATGATCCGTGGGAGGAACTTGGCTTTGAGCTGGTAGGAGAAGCGGCAGATGGTGAGATGCATTGCCGTTGTTGATCAGACAGCAGCCGGACCTTTTGATCACGGATATCAAGATGCCATTTATGGATGGTCTAACGCTGGCACGTCTGGCCAAAAAGGAAATACCGGGGCTGAAGGTTGTGATCTTAAGTGGATATGATGACTTTAATTATGCAAAACAGGCGATAGGAATTGGGGTGGAGGATTATCTCCTGAAACCGATCACAAAGAATGCTTTGATTGAACGGCTTTCAGAAATCCGCAGCCGCTATGAACATGAAAAAACACAGAAAGAATATTACGAAAAATTCCAGAGAGAGATGCAGGCTTATGAGAAGAACAGCAGCCGCGATTTTTTTGAGGCATTGGTCGGCGGTTCCATGGACATGATGGAGGTCTATAAAAGAGCAGAAAAGCTTGGTCTGGATATTGTTGCAGAGGCTTACAATGTTCTGATCTTTACGATGAACTGTGATGAGGATTTTTCCGGACAGAGAGATGAATATTCTTCGTGGGAAGCAGAGTCACTGGAACTTCTGGAAACTTTTTGCCGGTCATTCATCGGCCATGCTGTTTCGAAGTAATATTTTCTCCTATGGTGTACTTCTTAAGGGACAGAGAGAAACTATTGAAGAAAATACAAGAGCGTGTGTGGATGAGATCCGTAAGATTCTGAGCAGGCAGGATGGAAGAAGGGAATGGTTCCTTGCAGTTGGTCAGTCTGTGGAGCGTCTGAGTCAGATACAAAAGAGCTATCATACGGCATCAAGAGCCTTTTCGCAGAGATATCTGTATGATGAAAATATTCTTTACTATGATGAGATGGAAACTATGGAGCATCCTGGTGGACAGGCGGAGACTGAAGATAATGCCTATCTGCAGAAAGTGGATGTGAATGCCCTGAATCCGGCAATCCTTCAGAAATTTTTGAGCAATGGTCTTCAGGAAGAGACAGAAAACTTTGTAAAAGACTATTTTTATGCAATCGGTCAGGAGCCGATGGAATCACTGGTATTTCGAAATTATGTTATTCTGAATGTTCGGTTTTCTGTTATTTCATTCATTAGAGGGCTGGGATGTGATACGAATGAAATGGAATCTGCAGATACAGAAGAAGTACTTGCAGAGAGTGGAAAGAATATGGAAAGTGCAATTGCTTATGCGAAAAAAATGATCTCACAGGCAATCGAGATCCGTGACCAGAACTCCGGAAACAAGAATCGCAGTATTCTGAAAACCGCAGTAGATTTTATAGACAGCCATTATATGGAAGAAGATATTTCTCTGAACACAGTTGCCAATGTTGCAAATGTCAGCTCTAATCATTTCAGCGCTCTGTTCAGCCAGAATATGGGACAGACTTTTATTGAATATCTGACGACACTTCGCATGAATAAGGCAAAAGAGCTTCTGCGCTGCACGGGAATGCGTTCCAGTGAGATTGCGGGAGAGATCGGATATAAGGATGCACATTATTTCAGTTATCTGTTCAAAAAGACACAGGGCATGACACCGAGTGATTACCGCAAAGCCCGGGAGGATAAAGCATGAGAGGCGTAGTTCCCAAAGTAAAAAAGCAGATGGGGCTTAAGAAAAAAATGAACCGATTGCTTTTTAGTACGATGATTCCAATGGCGTGTCTGCTGGTTATTTTGCTTCTGATCTTCTGGCAGTATGCCGGACAGTATAATAAACTGTCAGAGAATCTGGCGGTCAGCAGTAAATTCAACCTGAGCTTTAAGGATGAGCTGGATCTGGAAATGTATTATCTGGCAATCGGTTCAAAGGAAGCCAGTGAACTGGATGATGTACTGGGACAGGTAGAAGATGCACAGAACATCATGGAGAAGCTGCGTCAGAATACATATCATGCCAGTGGGGTGAAGTGTCTGAACAGTCTGGATGCGTATCTGGATAATCTGAAAAAGAGAATGCTCCAGCTGATGGAGATCAAGGAATATGATAAACGAATGGAATTTATGGACAGTAACATTCGTATTATTACAGGTCTGATCATGCAGGAGATGCAGAACTATATTTATAATGAGTCCATGTATCTGGTGCAGGTGGAAACAAGTCTGACGCATAGAGTCAAAATCCTGATATCAGGAATGGCAGTGTTACTGCTTGCAACGCTTGGGATCCTGATGCGCAGATCGTTCCGCCTGACAGGAGGAATCATCGTCCGGTGACGGAGATGCTGGATAAGGTAAAGAAAGTCGGTCGCGGAAATTTTGATGTTCTTCCGGTAAGTGCAGAGATTGTGGAGATTGAGGAACTGGACCGGGGAATCAATAAGATGGCACACAGGATCAGTGGACTTCTGGAAAATGTCCGGCAGGAAAAGGAGATGCAGCATCTGACAGAACTGCAGCTGATCCAGGCACAGGTCAATCCGCATTTTTATATAATACCCTGGATACGATCGTATGGCTGATCGAAGGTGGTATGACGGATGATGCAGTGGAGATGATTTCCAGTCTTTCTATTTTCTTCCGTACATCGCTTTCTAAAGGAAATGACATCATTCCTCTTTCAGAAGAGAAACGACACACTTTGAGCTATCTGGAGATTCAGCAGTTCCGCTATCGCGATATTCTGGAGTTTGAGTTATCCATACCAAAAGAACTTGATGGAATACAGGTACCGAAGCTTTCCATTCAGCCGCTGGCAGAGAACGCGCTTTATCATGGTATCAAAAACCGTCGTGGAAAAGGTAAGATCACGATAACCGGCAGGGAAGAAGCGGATGCGATCGTTCTTACAGTCAGTGATAATGGACAGGGAATGACACCGGAGCGTCTTCATGAGGTACAGGAGGCAATACGTACAGGAGAGAGAGCCGGATTCGGGCTTGCGGCAGTTGCGGAACGTATTGCTTTGTACTACGGACCGGGCTACGGAATGACGATTTCTTCTAAAGAAGGAGAAGGTACAACGGTGGAATTACGGCTTGGGAAAAATATTCAACCGAAATCGTAAAAAATCCAACTTGTTAAAAATGAGACAGAAAGATAGATAAAAGACTAAACTTTTTTCCGAAAATAATCCATGGAGTTTTCGTAACAAATTGCTATAATAAAATCATATTAAAAAACACGAAACAAATGTAAAGGGAGGATTACAAAATGAAGAAAAAAATGGTGACAGCGCTCTTGGCAGTATCTATGTTGGCAGGACTTTCCGCAGTGAATGTTATGGCAGCGGACGACGACACAATTACAGTTGGTTTCTCACAGGTAGGTGCAGAATCTGACTGGCGTACTGCAAACACAGAATCCATGAAATCTACTTTCTCAGAGGATAACGGATATGAACTGATCTTTGACGATGCTCAGCAGAAACAGGAAAATCAGCTGACAGCAATCCGTAACTTCATCCAGCAGGAAGTTGACTATATCGTACTCGCACCTGTAACTGAGACAGGTTGGGATACAGTTCTTCAGGAAGCAAAAGATGCAGGAATCCCGGTTATCATCGTTGACCGTATGGTAGATGTATCTGACGACAGCCTCTACACTGCATGGGTAGGATCCAACTTCAAACTTGAAGGTCAGAAAGCTATGGCATGGCTGGATGCATATCTCGAAGCAAAAGGCCGTGGCGATGAAGAAATCAACCTTGTTGATATTCAGGGAACTATCGGTGCATCTGCTCAGATCGGACGTACAGAAGGATTTGATGAAGCTGTAGAAGCTCATGACAACTGGACAACACTTGCTCAGCAGTCCGGTGAATTTACACAGGCTAAAGGACAGGAAGTTATGGAATCTATCCTGAAACAGAGCGGTGATGATATCGACGTTGTATACTGCGAGAATGATAACGAAGCATTTGGTGCAATCGATGCGATCAAAGCAGCAGGATATGAAGTTGGCGGCGAAGAAGGCCAGATTCTTGTAATGTCCTTCGATACAACAAACGCAGGTCTTACACAGACACTTTCCGGCGAAATTACATGTGATACAGAGTGTAACCCACTTCACGGACCACGTGTAGAAGAGATCATCCAGAAACTGGAAGCTGGCGAAGATGTTGATAAACAGGCATTTGTTGATGAAGTTGCATTTGCATCTGATGATACAGTAACTAAAGTAACAATTGATGGAACAGATTATGACATCACTCCAATTACTCAGGAAATCATCGACGGACGTGCATACTAATCTTTGAGACATAAAACTGCAAACTGAAAGAGATTTATAAGTAATGAGCCCGGGGCGTGGAACAGGATCCAGATGGTATGGATTTTATGGGCCACGCCCCTTTTGCGCTACGAAAAAAGGGAAAATAAAGGAAAAATGGAATAAAACAGGGAATGGAGGAAAGAAAATGGAACAAAACGTTGTTTTGGAAATGCGTGATATAAGTAAAAATTTCACCGGTGTCCGTGCCCTTTCCCATGTGGATTTTACACTTCGCAAAGGTGAAATCCATGCACTGATGGGAGAAAACGGAGCCGGAAAATCAACACTGATCAAAGTTCTGACCGGTGTACATGAATTCGAAAGCGGTTCATTCATATGAATGGTGAAAATAAAGACATTATCAATCATTCTCCGCAGGAGGCACAGGCAAATGGAATCAGCACGGTTTACCAGGAAGTAAACCTCTGTCCGAACCTGACTGTTGCGGAAAACCTGTTTATTGGCCGTGAGCCGCGAAACAAGGTTGGAATGATCAACTGGAAAGAAATGAATGCACGTTCTGCAAAGCTTCTGGAAAGCCTGAACATTAATGTTCCGCCGACACAGATGTTGGATGAATGTTCTGTAGCGATCCAGCAGATGATCGCGATCGCACGTGCTGTGGATATGAAATGTAAGGTTCTGATCCTGGATGAGCCGACTTCCTCTCTGGATGATGAAGAAGTTGAGAAACTGTTTGTTCTGATGCGCAGACTTCGTGAGGAAGGTGTTGGAATCATCTTCGTAACACATTTCCTGGAGCAGGTATATGCAGTGTGTGACCGGATCACGGTTCTTCGAAATGGTGAGCTGGTTGGAGAATATGAGACCAAAGATCTTCCAAGAGTTATGCTGGTTGCCAAGATGATGGGGAAAGATTTTGATGATCTTGCAGACATCAAAGGCGATCGTAAAGATAAAAAAGTATTCTCCGAAACTCCGGTCATTGAGGCTGAGGGTATTGGACATAAGGAACAATCCGGCCATTTGATCTTAAGATCAATAAAGGAGAGGTTATCGGTCTTACCGGTCTTCTGGGATCCGGACGTTCTGACTGGTACGTTCCATTTACGGAGCTGACAAAGCTGACAGTGTACATTGAAGGTAAATGGAAAAGAAGTAAAGATCAACAGTCCACTGGATGCCATGAAGCTTGGTATGGCATATCTTCCGGAAGATCGTAAGGCAGAAGGTATCATTGCTGATCTTTCCGTAAGAGAAAACATTATCATGCAATGCAGGCAAAGAAAGGCATGTTCCATCCGATGAGCCGTAAAGAGATGGAAGAGGCGGCAGATAAATATATTGATATGCTGCAGATCAAGACTGCAAGCCGTGAAACTCCGATTAAGAGTCTTTCCGGTGGTAACCAGCAGAAGGTTATCCTTGGCCGCTGGCTTCTGACAAATCCGGAATATCTGATTTTGGATGAGCCGACCAGAGGTATCGATATCGGTACCAAGACGGAGATCCAGAAGATCGTTCTTGATCTTGCAGATCAGGGAATGGCAGTAACCTTTATTTCTTCAGAGGTTGAAGAGATGCTTCGTACCTGCTCCAGAATGGCAGTCCTTCGTGATGGAGAAAGGTAGGAGAACTGGAAGAGAGCGAGCTTTCACAGAGCAATATTATGAAAGCGATTGCAGGAGGTGACGATAAGAATGAATAAAGCTAAATTAAAAAAGATCACGAGTGCACGACTCTTTCTTCCTATCGTGTGTCTGATCGCGGTCCTTCTGATCAATGTGATCAAGACTCCGGACTTCTTTAATATTACGATTCGAAATGGTGTCCTTTATGGATATGTTATTGATGTTATCAACCGTGCATCTGAACTGGTAATCCTTGCAGTTGGTATGACACTTGTTACAGCAGCATCCGGTGGACAGGATATCAGTGTTGGTGCAGTTATGGCGGTTGCAGCAGCTGTATGCTGTCAGATCTTATCTGGTGGTGCATCTTCCGTAACTGAATATCAGAGTTCTCTGATTCTTGCTGTAATTGCAGCACTTCTTGCAGCCGCACTCTGTGGTGCATTTAACGGATTTCTGGTTGCAAAGCTGAATATCCAGCCGATGGTAGCAACGTTGATCCTTTATACTGCAGGACGAGGTATCGCACAGCTTGTTACAAATGGACAGATCACTTACATCCGTGTTCCATCTTTCCAGATGCAGGTGGATATATCGGTAAATCTCCGGTTCCGACGCCTGTTCTTTTCGCAATCGTAACCGTAGTATCGTAGCTTTGATTTTGAAAAAAACAGCTCTTGGACTTTATATTGAGAGTGTTGGTATCAATGGTAAAGCAGCACGACTGGTAGGTCTGAACTCTACCATGATCAAGTTCCTGACTTACGTGATCTGCGGTGTTCTTGCAGGAATTGCCGGACTGGTAGCATCCAGCCGTATCTATTCCGCAGATGCGAACAACATTGGTCTGAACCTTGAGATGGATGCCATCCTGGCAGTTGCACTTGGCGGTAACTTCCTTGGCGGTGGTAAATTCAGCCTGATCGGTTCTGTAATCGGAGCTTATACAATCCAGGCACTGACAACAACTCTGTATGCAATGAATGTAAAAGCCGATCAGCTTCCTGTTTATAAGGCAATCGTTGTTATCATCATTGTAACCTTACAGAGTGATGTATTTAAGAAATTCGTTGCAAATCACAGAAGCAAAAAAGTTTCCGTTGCAGCAGAGGGAGGTCAGAAATAATGAAACAGAAAAAGAAAATGACAAGTACCGGATTTCTGCTGTTGATCACGATCGTTCTGTTCTTCGTTATGTATGCAGCAGGTATGGTGATCTTTGCAGATAAAGGTTTTGCCAAACCGCAGATGTTTCTGAATCTTTTTGTATCAAATGCAGGTCTTCTCGTTATTTCCTGTGGCCTGACGATCGTTATGATCACCGGTGGTATTGATATCTCCGTTGGTTCTGTAACAGCACTTGTCTGCATGGTAATGGCAGACTTATGGAAAACAAAGGCGTGAGTGCATATGTGGCAGTTCTTGCAGCACTTCTGATCGGCCTTGCTTTTGGTATCGTACAGGGATTCCTGGTAACTTACATGGGAATCCAGCCATTTATTGTAACACTTGCCGGCATGTTCTTCGGACGTGGTATGACAGCAATCATCAGTACAGACATGATCTCCATCAAAAATGAAGTATTCCTGAAATGGGCAAACTACCGTTTCTACATGCCATTTGGTTCTACAAACAAAAAAGGTAAATTTATCCCGGCATACATTCCGCCGACAGTAGTGATCGCAATTATCGTAGTTCTCATTATTGCAGTGCTTCTGAAATATTTCAAATTCGGCCGTAAACTGTATGCGATCGGTGGAAACAGACAGAGTGCCTGATGATGGGTCTTGATGTCAAAAGACAATGTTCCGTGCCTATGTACTGGATGGCTTTCTTGCAGGACTTGGCGGATTCCTTTTCTGCCTCAACAGCTGCGCCGGTTTCGTAGAGCAGGCAAAAGGTCTTGAGATGGATGCAATTTCTTCAGCCGTTATCGGTGGAACACTTCTTTCCGGTGGTGTTGGTACCCCGATCGGTTCCTTGTTTGGTGTGCTGATCAAAGGAACGATTTCCAGTCTGATCACAGCACAGGGTACTTTATCAAGCTGGTGGGTACGAATCGTACTTTCCGCACTGCTTTGCTTCTTCATCGTGATCCAGTCTGTACTGGCATCTGCAAAGAAGAAAAATGATCAAAGAAAAATATATGGAGGTTTTTTGTTATGGTTACAGGTAGAAATTATAAGTTCTGGTTTTGCACAGGCTCACAGGATCTTTATGGAGATGAATGCTTAAGAAAAGTTGCAGAACACTCAAGAATTATTGTTGAGGAACTGAACAAATCAGGCGTTCTTCCTTTTGAACTGGTGTGGAAACCAACATTGATCACAAATGAGCTGATCCGTAAGACTTTTAATGAGGCTAATGCAGACGATGAATGTGCAGGTGTGATCACTTGGATGCATACATTTTCTCCTGCAAAATCCTGGATCCTTGGACTGAAGGAATACAGAAAACCATTGTGCCATCTGCATACACAGTTTAACCAGGAAATACCATATGACACAATTGATATGGATTTCATGAATGAAAACCAGTCTGCTCATGGTGGAAGAGAGTATGGTCATATCGTTACCCGCATGGGAATCGAGAGAAAAGTTATCGTCGGACACTGGGCTGATAAGAAGGTTCAGGAGAGACTGGCATCTTGGATGCGTACCGCAGTCGGCATCATGGAAAGTAGCCATATTCGTGTCTGCCGAGTTGCTGATAACATGAGAAATGTAGCTGTTACCGAGGGCGATAAAGTAGAGGCACAGATCAAATTCGGATGGGAAGTGGATGCTTATCCGGTCAATGAAGTATGCGATTATGTGAAGGATGTTTCAAAAGGAGATATTGATGTTTTAGTCGAAGAATATTATAATAAATATGACATTCTTTTTGAGGGCAGAGACCCGGAAGAATTCAAACGTCATGTAGCAGTACAGGCAGCAATTGAAATCGGATTTGAGAGATTCCTGGAGGAGAAAAACTACCAGGCAGTTGTTACTCATTTCGGTGATCTTGGTGGTTTACAGCAGCTTCCGGGACTGGCAATGCAGCGTCTGATGGAGAAGGGATATGGTTTCGGCGCTGAGGGTGACTGGAAGACAGCAGCAATGGTCCGTCTGATGAAGATTATGACTGCAGGGGTGAAGGATGCGAAGGGAACTTCTTTCATGGAGGATTATACATACAATCTTGTTCCGGGTAAGGAAGGCATTCTTCAGTCACATATGTTGGAAGTATGCCCGACGATCGCTGACGGTAAGATTGGCATCAAGTATGCCCGCTTTCCATGGGTGACAGAGAGGATCCGGCAAGACTTGTATTTACATCCAAGACTGGTCCGGCAGTAGCTACTTCTCTGGTAGATCTGGGAGATCGTTTCCGTCTGATCATTAATGATGTTGATTGCAAGAAGGTTGAAAAACCGATGCCGAAACTTCCGGTAGGAAGCGCGTTCTGGACTCCGCAGCCGGATCTGGCAACAGGAGCAGAGGCATGGATCCTTGCAGGTGGTGCTCATCATACTGCATTTTCCTATGATCTGACTGCTGAACAGATGGGTGACTGGGCAGCAGCAATGGGAATCGAAGCTGTCTACATTGACAAAGATACAACCATCCGCAACTTAAGAATGAACTGAGATGGAATGAGGTCGCGTTCAGAAAATAAAAGGCGGATGTGGCAAACACAGAAGTCGGGAGGATTTACAATGAGTGTAAACGAAGCAAAGACAGCTATTTTAAACAACAAAACAGCACTTGGAATAGAGTTTGGATCTACCAGAATCAAAGCAGTTCTGGTAGATGACAAATATGATCCGATCGCATCCGGAAGTTATGAGTGGGAAAACCGTTACGAAAACGGTGTGTGGACTTACTCTCTGGATGACATTCATAAGGGATTACAGGGAAGTTACAGCGACCTGGTGAAGGACGTACAGGAGAAATACGGTGTGGAGCTTACCAGTGTCGGTGCGCTTGGAATCAGTGCCATGATGCATGGTTACATGCCATTTGATAAAGATGGAAAACTTCTGGTTCCGTTCCGTACCTGGAGAAATAATATTACAGGTGAAGCATCTGAGAAACTGATGGAACTTTTCCAGTATAACATTCCACAGAGATGGAGCATCGCACATCTGTATCAGGCAATCCTGAACGGAGAAGAGCATGTAAAAGATATTGATTATATGTGTACTCTGGAAGCTTATGTACATCGCATGCTGACAGGAAAGCGTGTTCTTGGTATCGGTGATGCAGCAGGAATGTTCCCTGTTGATTCGGAGAAAAAAGATTACAACCAGGAAATGGTTGAGAAATTTGATAACTGGTAGAGCCTTATGGATTCCCATGGAAGCTCCGTGATATCATGCCGGAAGTCATGGTGGCAGGACAGGATGCCGGTACTCTGACAGAAGAGGGAGCGAAGTTCCTTGATCCGACAGGCAAATTCAAAGCAGGTATTCCGATGTGCCCGCCGGAAGGTGATGCAGGAACCGGTATGGTAGCAACCAACAGCGTGAAACAGCGCACAGGAAATGTATCCGCAGGTACTTCTGTATTTGCGATGATCGTCCTAGAAAAAGCACTTCCAAACCATACAAAGAGATTGATATGGTAACGACACCGGCTGGCGATGCGGTTGCCATGGCGCATTCCAACAACTGTACTTCTGATCTGAATGCATGGGTGAATGTATTTAAGGAATTTGCAGAGGCAATGGGAATGGAAGTGGATATGAACAAATTGTTCGGAACTCTTTACAATAAAGCACTGGAAGGTGATCCGGACTGTGGCGGACTTCTGTCCTACTGCTATTTCTCCGGAGAGCATATGACGGGATTTGAAGAAGGCCGTCCGTTATTTGTCCGTTCCCCTGAGAGCAAATTTACACTTGCAAACTTTATGAGAACTAATCTTTACACCTGCCTTGGAGCTATGCGCGTAGGATTAAATATCCTGATTGATCAGGAGCATGTCAAGATTGACAGACTTCTGGGTCACGGCGGACTGTTCAAGACCAAGGGTGTCGGACAGCAGATCCTTGCGGATGCAGTGAATGCACCGGTATCTGTTATGTCAACTGCAGGTGAAGGTGGTGCATGGGGTATTGCGCTTCTTGCTGCTTATCTTGTTGATAAGAAAGACGGAGAGACTCTGGATGAGTTCCTGGATAACTGTGTATTTGCCGGAAATGAGGGAAGTACGCTTGATCCGGAGCCGGAAGGAGTCAAAGGATTTAATGAATTTATGGACAGATATCTGAAGGGTCTGCCGATCGAGAGAGCGGCCGTAGAGTCAAAGATCTGGTAAGAATGATAAGACCGCAGGTACTGTGAATGGCACAGTGCCCTTGTGTTGTATAAAAAGAACTGCGTAAAGGAGAAAAAGTATGCTTGAAAAATTAAAAGAAGAGGTATATAGAGCAAATATGGACCTGCCGAAGTACGGGCTGGTAACATTTACCTGGGGAAATGTCAGTGGCATTGACCGTGAAAAAGGTCTGTTTGTTATTAAACCAAGTGGTGTGGAATACGATAAGCTGAGACCGGAAGATATGGTAGTTGTAGATCTTGAAGGAAATAAAGTAGAAGGCGAATATAATCCATCTTCTGATACTCCGACACATGTGGTTCTTTATAATGAGTTCCCGAATATCGGAGGAATCGTACATACGCATTCTGAATGGGCAACGAGCTGGGCACAGGCAGGAAGAGCTATCCCATGTTATGGAACAACGCATGCGGATTATATTTATGGAGAAGTTCCATGTGTCCGAAATCTGACAAAAGAAGAGATTGAAGAGGCATATGAGAAAAATACGGGTGTTCTGATCGCAGATTATTTCCGTAAACTGGATTATGAAGCTGTCCCGGCAGTACTTTGCAAGAATCATGGTCCGTTTACCTGGGGTAAAGATGCGCATGAGGCAGTGCACAATGCAGTTGTACTTGAGGAAGTGGCAAAGATGGCATGCCGCTGTGAACTGATCAATCCACAGGTGAAACCGGCGCCACAGGAACTGCAGGATAAGCATTATTACCGGAAACATGGTGCAAATGCTTATTATGGACAGATCAAAAGATGATAAAGGATTCCCGGTGAGGAATTGTGAAAGAGTACTCCGGTGGAGTTAACTTGTGAATTATCCTCTGAATATGGTTCAATTCAAAAATTCTAAAGTATCAGGAAGTACAGGACTTTGCTAAAGGCGATACATAAAATGCTGAACTCGCATCAAAGATGCTCAGACAGCAGCATTTTATGCATCAACGCAAAAACCTGCACATTCCGATACTTGGACGAATTTTTTCAGGCGAACTCATTTCAGAGGATAATTACAGGTTTTCTCCGTCGGAGTTTTTTCAATACCGCACCGGACTTATCTGGGACAGCGGCGACGCCGGAGGATACGTGGGGATATGACAGCGCGCAGCGCGACCAGGAGCCCACCAATAAAACAAAAGAATCTCTGGAAATATAAAAGCTCCCTGTCGGGAAACCTCTGCAGGAATTTATAGAAACACTTAGAGGATTCTCTTTCTGTGTTATGGATTGAAAAGTGCATTGTCTGAGCCGTAAGGCGAGTTATACACTTTTTATCCATGGTTTTAACAGAAGGAGAATACTCCTAGTGTTTCTGAATTCCGAAGCTGTTTCCAGACGGGGAGTTTTATATAACAGAGAAATTCATTTTGTTTTAAAGCTCATTTAGTAATCTCTTCCGGTAAACACGGCCACGCTCCTCGGCCGCATCACGAAACTTCTGTCAATCCGGACTTCCTGTCCTTCCGGATAGCAGTAATGCCCGTTTCCATCTCCATACGTATTGACGCTCAAGTGCCATGCGCCTCTTCCGTGAAGATTTGGAAGCGTGATCGTGACGTCTTCCCAGAAGTATTGACTGCGACATAGATCAGGTCATCTTTTCCTTTTTCTTTATCGTATCCCGCAAAGCTCACACAGAAGGTACGTGCATCTCGTGGAATATCTGTTTCTTCTGCATTCAGATTATGTGTGTGGATAGGATCCATGCCGCAGACGGATGTGGGCAGCTGTTTGTGGATGACCGGATGCTTTTTGCGGAATGCGATCATAAATTTAAAGAATTCAAACAGATCTTTGTTCTTTTCGAGCATACGCCAGTCCAGCCAGGAAGTAATGTTGTCCTGGCAGTAGCTGTTGTTGTTTCCGAATTTGGTATTCCCAAATTCATCACCGGCAAGAAACATTGGTGTACCGCGGCTGCACATAAGGACAGCACAGGCATTCCGGATCATACGGCGGCGAAGTGAGAGGACTTCCGGATCATCGGTCTCACCTTCGGCACCACAGTTCCAGCTGCGGTTGTCATTGGCCCCGTCTGTGTTATTCCAGCCGTTTGCTTCGTTATGTTTGTCATTGTACGCATATAGATCGTACAGTGTAAAGCCGTCATGACAGGTCAGAAAATTCACGCAGGAATTGTAACCGGCATAGTTGCTGTGGGTATTGTCGTAATAGCCACCATAGAGATCACCGGAGCCGGAGATACTCCAGGCTGCATCCCATGCATTCCAGGAATCCCCTTTCAGATAACTGCGGAGAGAGTCACGGTATCTGCCGTTCCATTCTGCCCAGCGGCCGCTTGCAGGGAAGCTTCCTACCTGATAAAGACCGCCGGCATCCCATGCTTCAGCAATCAGTTTTACGTTGCTTAAGATTGAATCATCGGCAAGAGTACGGAGCAGAGGCGGATTATTCATAGGAGAGCCATCTTCATTTCGGCCAAGGATACTTGCCAGATCGAAGCGGAATCCGTCTACGCGGTAATTGATCGTCCAGTAGCGCAGACATTCGAGAATCAGCTGCTGAACGACAGGGTGATTACAGTTCAGGGTGTTTCCGCAGCCGCTGAAGTTGTAGTAATTGCCATCAGGAGTCAGCATATAGTAAATATTGTTGTCAAAGCCTTTGAAACTGAATGTGTTTCCTTTTTCGTTTCCTTCAGCGGTGTGATTGAAAACAACATCCAGGATTACTTCAATCCCATTGTCATGAAGTGCTTTGATCAGTGTCTTCAATTCCGTACCTTCCAGGTTATGTTCATTTGCAGCGGCATAGCTGCTGTTCGGAGCAAAAAATCCGACAGTGTTGTATCCCCAGCATTCGAGAAGTTGTTTGCCATCTACGGTACGGGAATTCATGGTCTCATCAAATTCGAAGATAGGCATCAGCTCCACTGCATTGATTCCCAGTTCTTTCAGATAAGGGATTTTTTCCATAAGCCGGAAAAAGTTCCTCGATGCTGAACACCGGAAGAAGGATGATGAGTAAAATCACGTACATGCAGTTCGTAGATGATCAGTCACAGAGCTCTTTTTTTGACTGTGGCATATCGCCCCAGTCGAAACGGTCTTTGACGACACGTGCATGATACGTATGGTCCCAGCGGATTCCCCAGGTACGCTGACCAGCAACTGCTTTGGCATATGGATCGAGCAGAATTTTATTTTTGTCAAAGAGCAGTCCTTTTTCCGGACAGTATGGTCCGTCTACACGGTAGGCATATTCAAATTCATCAATGTTCAGTCCATATACGATCATGGAATAAACATCACCGATCTTGTAAGCTTCCGGAAAAGGAAGTACAGCAAAAGGTTCTTCCTGTGCACGGTGGAACAGAAGCAGTTCACAGGAGGTTCCTCCGCATGTGTGAATGGTAAAATTAACACCATTCTGCAAAGGAGTAGCCCCGTTCAGATCGTAAATTCCCGGACGGACCGGAAAACCGGCGATTTCTGCCATAGGGGAAGATTCATAAGGATGGTCAGATACAAATTTCTGATGATAGGATTTCATTTTTTTCTCCATTTCTGAAGCTCCCGGCCTGATGTACAGACCGGGAGCTTGTTTTGTATAGATTCTTGTGTCGGAAAATTTTTATAAATCGTTTGTCAGATGCAGCTTATCAAGAATATAGAAGATAAGGCTTAAAGCCATGGCTACTACACAGGCAAGGACCATTCCGGTGAGTTTGACGTTGCCAAGATTCAGGGCGATTCCGGAAAGGCCTACGATAAAGACTACAGAAGTCAGGGCCAGGTTACGGGATTTGCTGTAATCCACCTGATTGTCTACGAGCATACGAAGACCGGAAGTTCCGATCATACCGTACAGCAGGAAGGAGATTCCACCGATAACCGGTCCCGGAATCGTGTTGATCAGGCAGCAAGTTTGCCGAGGAAAGAGCAGCAGATAGAAAGAACTGCAGCACCACCAATGACCTGAACGCTGTAAACTTTTGTCATAGCCATAACACCGATGTTTTCACCATAAGTTGTAGTCGGCACAGAACCAAGACATCCGGATACGGTAGTTGAGAAGAAATCTGCAAAAAGGGAACGATGAAGTCCGGGATCTTTCAGCAGATCTTTGCCTACGATCTTACTTGTCACGATCTGATGGCCGATGTGCTCGGAAGTAACAAGAAGCAGTGCCGGAAGAATGGTCAGGATTGCCTCCAGATTAAATTTCGGTGCCTGAAAATTCGGAAGTGCAAAAAAAGCAGCCTACTTTTACAGCAGTAAATCAAGAATTCCGCAGGCAGCTGCGGCTGCATATCCGGCAATGATCGCGATCAGGATTGGAATAACGGATAAAAATCCACGGAACAGGATCTGGCCAAATACAGCAACACCGAGTGTGACCAGAAATACGATCACATTTTTCATATCGATCTGTTCGTCCAGAAGTCCGGCAGTGCTTGCTGCGCTTCCGGCAAGCTCCAGTCCGATCAGTGCAACTACCGGTCCCATGGCTGCGGTTGGAAGGACAATGTCAATCCAGTTAGTTCCACACTGACGGATGATCAGAGCAACGATCATACCGCAGATGCCGAGGACAACAAATCCGCCCAGAGCATACTGGAAACAAATTGGAGGCAACCAGGAGTCCAGGTGACAGGAATGCAAAACTGGAACAAGATAGGCCGGTGCTTTACCTTTGGTGATCAGAATGAACAGAAGTGTTCCGATACCGTTCATCAGAAGAACGATGGCAGGGTTGATACCGAACATAAAAGGAACCAGAACAGAGGCACCGAACATGGCAAACATATGCTGGATGCTTAAAGGTATTAACAGATTAACAGGTACTTTGTCTTCTACTTGGATAATTTTTCTTTCCACGTTACCCTCTCTTTCTTATCTGCATGCGGCAGATAACATTTAACTAAGTGACCGTTTACAAACGGTTACGATTCTGAACAATTATACCATAGAGGAGCTTTCATTACTATTTAAAAATAAATGTGCAGAATGTAAAATAATATGCAGGAATAAAAGTGGATGTGAGTGGGAAGGTGGTTATAATTTGGACAAAATAGGGTGCATATTGGTGAAATGTTGTTGCTTTTTTCAATATTTTATATTATAATCTTGTTTGTAAAAAGAATTTACCCTTCAAAAATTTTTTTACATAACCCCTTATTTAATTATTTATACTCCCCTTGAAATACCCGGTAGCTCCCCTATCGGGTATTTCTCTGTTTAAATATGGAAAATCATGGAAGTTTTCTGGCTGTTTTATAAAGAATCCAGGCAGTTATGAATAGTATCCTGTTCTTCTGGTCATAATAATGGATGTAATGAAATTGCTGCAAACAGTAATCTTACATTACAAAACGAACCAGGAGGAATGGACAAATGGCAAAAAATTACGAAAATGAAAACAAAGCAAAAAACTACAGCACAGATAAAACTTCAGACAAAAATGCGATGGACAGCCGAAACAGTTCCAAAAACAGCTCTAAAAATGCTTCCAGAAACAGTTATGGAAACAAAACATCCAATGCATATGACAAAGAGCAGAATGATTATTCTGGCAGATACTAAGGAAGAATAAAACAGGATTTTCCCTTCTCTTGCAAAGAGGCTGGCTATGTGCCGGCCTCTTTTGCTGCCTGCAGATAAGGATGGTATTGCTTGGGAAGATTGAAGAGGCAGATCGTGCACCGAAAAGAAAAGGGAACATATGATAAATAAAAAAGGAAGGTTTGTCATGTTTCCTATTGAAACGATCTCAGCCAGGATGCTTGATTATTATGTGGGGCGAAACGATGCTTTGATCATAGATCTGCGAGAAGAAAAAGCATATGCCGAAGTCATGTGCGGGGAGCTGTAAATATTCCATATGAAACACTGGAGAACAGAAAAGATCTTCCAATGAATAAGATACTTGTTTTTTACTGTGACAGAGGCGGTGCAAGCATGGCAGCCGCAAGAGAATTTGTCAGACGGGGATACAGGACACGTTCGGTGATCGGTGGGTTTACGGCGTACCGAGGCAGAAATCTTGTGAGTGGAGACAGGTAATGAAATCTTGTAATTTCCCTGTAACCATGATAAGGTAAGAAAGAGAAAATGTTATTATTCAGAGGAGAATTAAGTATGAAATACATGTTTGCATCTGATGTGCACGGCTCGGCATACTATTGCCGGCTGATGCTGGAGAAATATAAAGAAGAGCAGGCAGAACGCCTGGTGCTGCTGGGCGATCTGCTTTATCACGGACCGAGAAATGACCTTCCGAAGGAATATGCACCGAAAGAGGTCATCAAAATGCTGAATGGCATGAAAAATGATATTTACGCAGTAAGAGGTAACTGTGAAGCGGAAGTGGACCAGATGGTTCTGGAATTCCCGGTAATGGCAGATTACTGTATTCTGGCAATTAACGGACTTACTTTTTATGCGACGCATGGACATGTCTATAATGAAAATAATCTTCCACCGTTCCACGAGGGAGACATTCTGATACATGGACATACACATGTGCTGAAAGCAGAACAAAAAGAAGGGTATATCCTTCTGAATCCAGGATCTGTATCTATTCCGAAAGAAGGAAATCCGCCTACATATGCTGTTCTGGAAGACAAAACATTTACGATTAAAGATTTTGATGGAAATATCATCAAGGAAATGAGGCTTGGATGAAATATATGGAATTGATCGCACCGTGTCACTTTGGCATGGAAGCGGTTCTGAAACGCGAGATTCTGGATCTTGGGTATGAGATCAGTAAGGTAGAAGATGGCAAAGTTACGTTTCTGGCAGATGCGGAAGGTATTGCGCAGGCCAATATGTTCCTTCGTACGACAGAGAGGATTCTGCTGAAGACCGGAGAGTTTAAAGCAGTGACATTTGACGAACTTTTTGAAAAAACAAAGGCGATCCCGTGGGAAGAATATATTCCGAAGGATGGCAAGTTCTGGGTAGCAAAAGCCAATTCTGTAAAGAGTGCGCTGTTCAGTCCTTCTGATATTCAGTCCATCATGAAAAAGCAATCGTAGAACGCCTGAAAAGTGTTTATGGAATTTCCTGGTTTCAGGAGGATGGTGCAAGCTTCCCGATTCGAGTAGCCTTTATGAAGGATGTGGCTACGATCGGGATTGATACATCCGGAGTTTCTCTTCATAAGAGAGGCTATCGTCAGATGACTGTCAAAGCTCCGATCACTGAGACGCTGGCCTCTGCACTGATCATGTTGACGCCATGGAATAAAGACCGCATTCTTGTGGATCCATTCTGCGGAAGTGGTACTTTCCCGATCGAGGCAGCTATGATTGCGGCAGATATGGCTCCTGGCATGAACCGTTCTTTTCTTGCGGAAGACTGGAAACATCTGGTTCCGCGCAAATACTGGTATGATGCACTGGAGGAAGCGCAGGACCGTGTGAACCTGGATATAGATACAGATATTCAGGGATATGATATTGATCCGGAGGCACTGAAATCTGCCCGTGCCAATGCGAAGATGGCAGGAGTGGATAAGCTGATCCATTTTCAGCAGAGAGCAGTCAAAGATCTCAGTCATCCGAAACCATATGGATTTATCATCACGAACCCGCCATATGGAGAACGTCTGGAAGAAAAAGAAGCACTTCCACAGTTGTACAGAGAGATTGGAGAGAGTTATAATCGTCTGGACAAGTGGTCTATGTATCTGATCACATCTTATGACCGTGCGGAAAATGATATTGGACGAAAAGCGGACAAGAATCGCAAGATTTATAATGGTATGTTAAAACATATTATTATCAGTTCCTGGGTCCGAAACCACCAAGGAGGAAAAAAGATTGAAAAAAAGTAATTTTTGCACCGGTAATCAGGGAAAAATGAAAGAAATCCGTGAAATACTCGGAGATCTGGATATTGAACTTCTTTCCTTAAAAGATGCCGGAATTCA
>ENA-OQDF01000338-OQDF01000338.1-human-gut-metagenome-genome-assembly--contig:-NODE-338-length-19254-cov-1.365243_pt1 | contig 19254 bp, 34 predicted proteins | sample MGYA00242769_ERZ504597 | MGnify/ENA primary metagenome ERZ504597 (study PRJEB26092, sample SAMD00036305) | human gut metagenome | host: Homo sapiens | study: EMG produced TPA metagenomics assembly of...
ATTAAAGATTGCAAGAACCAATCGTTTTCCAGCATTTTTTTAAAATAAATTTATCGATTGTCATATAAATAGAAACAATAAATGCGATAAACAGGTTAAATAATCCCTTGGCAAAAGACATGGAAGCCTCATAAAGCATAGGGACGATATTGGTCAGAAGATTGTTGGTCAGTTCGAAAAGCTTTGGTAATGTCTTTGTCTCGATCATATCGGCAATCTGACCAGGAAACATATCTGTGCTGTTCTCACGATAATGTTCAAAAATCGACATTATCGATTTATAAATATCGGGAATCATCAGGGATAGTTCACGAATACTGTCATATAACTGTGGAATGATAAATCGAAGACATACAATGATAAACCAACCATGACAAGATAACTGATCAAAATGGCGAGTCCACGCTGTGTACTGGCAGATTTCTTCTTTAAAAGTTTTATTGATACATTTCTTTGAAAGAAAGCTACAACAGGGTTTAAAATATAGGCAATCAGAAATCCCATAAAAATGGAAATAAGATTTCCCATAATTGAGAGATCAGTTTGCTTGTATTAGACCATTGTGTTATAAAGCGGAAGATCACACATCCGATCAGGATAACAGCAATGGTATAGATAGAAATCGTAAAATACTTTTATTCGATTCGAATTTGTGGTTGCTTGACATTTGAGACTCCTCTTAGAATGATAGTTAATCAGTAATATCATCTATTATAGACGTTTCCAAGATCAGTTACAAGACAATATAAGATTTAAATAAAAGAAAAACACCATCCCCAGCTACAAGATCAACCAAAAACAGTGCTTTAGTACGCGATGAGGGTTCGAACCCTCGACACCCTGATTAAGAGTCAGGTGCTCTACCAACTGAGCTAATCACGCATATCTTATGAAGTTTTTACTGCGCTTCCTTAACGCAAGATTTATTATATACGAATGTTTTAAGAAATGCAAGCATTATTTTCATTTTTTTTAAAAAATTTTATAAAATCTTTAAAGTAATTTAAACAAAGTGATTAAAAGTACAAAAAAAGCACGAAATATGGTATCCTAAAGACTGGAAAGGGGATCGATCATTATGGAGAAAATTGCAATCGCACAGACAACATCTTCAGGAAACTGGAGTGAAAATCTTCGAAAAGCAGAACAATTTATAAAGAGAGCCAAAGCAGAAAAAGCAAAAATGATCGTATTTCCAGAATATTTTATGAATTATTATCCGGATGCGGACCATAAATATATAGAAAAGGCACAGACACTCCACGGAGATTTCGTATCACAGATGAAAGTTCGCGAAAGAATATAAGATGTGGATCATTTTTGGAATGAATGAAAAAACTGTGGATGAAACAAAGAATTATAATACGATGGCAGTGATCAATGAGAATGGACAATTGATCGCACATTATCATAAGACACATTTGTTTAATGCATATAAGTGGCAAGAATCGAGAGATACAATAGAAGGAGATCGATTCTTTGAACCAGTACAGACACCAATTGGCATGCTCGGACTTGGAATCTGTTATGATCTTAGATTTCCAGAAGCAGCAAGATATGAAGCACTAAAAGGAACACAGGTCATGATCTATCCATCAGCATGGGTAAAGGGAGAGAATAAATTTATACAATGGGAAAGTCTTCTTCGTGCAAGAGCTATTGAAAATGAAATGTATGTACTTGGATGCTGCCATTACAGTGAAAAACATTATATGGGAAGAAGCACCGGATTTGGGCCAGATGGTGATCGGTTGTATCAAGGAGTGGAACGAGAAGAACTTCTTTTTGCTGCAATTGATCTAGAACAGATCAAGATAGTAAGAAAGGCAAATCCTGTATTTGAAAACAGGAGACGGGACCTATATGAATGGTAAAAATATAGTAAAAATATAGCAATTGGATTTGCATTAGTGTTCGCTGGGGCGGGGGCTGTATTATTTTATAAGAATAATATCGCAATGAATCCAGGAGAAACTTTATTAAAATATATGTCGTATGCAGAAGATGGAGAATATGATAAGATGTATGATCTTCTGGATAAAGACAGTCAAAAAGGAATTTCAAAGAAAGAATTTATAAAAAGGAATAAAAATATATATCAGGGTATTGGAATGAAAACACTTGAAGCAGTGGTAACGTCCAAGAAGAGAGAAACAACCGTTACTTATCGTGTCAAAATGAGGACAAATGCGGGAGTTATATCTTATAATAACAAAACAATCTTTGTAAAAGAAAGAAGAAGATACCGTATGGAATGGGATGATTCTGTCATCTTTCCACAACTTGGTGCGGAAGATAAAGTAAGGGTCAAGACGCTACATGCGAAACGAGGAACGATAAAAGATGCTAGTGGGAATGCACTTGCTATACAGGGAAAGATCTATTCAGTAGGGTTTGTGCCCAAAAAATGGATTCTGATTCTGTAAAACTTGCTTCGAAGAAACTTGGAATTTCCAAAGAAGAAATTCAAAAAAAGCTGGAACAAAAATGGGTAACAAAAGATTCTTTTGTTCCATTGGTAAAATTAAAAGAATATTCCAGTGATCTGTTAGATGTCAAAGGAATCATTATATCGACAGAGACAGGAAGAATCTATCCATTAGGTGAATCCGCAGCCCATCTGGTAGGATATCTGCAGAATGGGGAAGGAAAAGCAGGACTTGAAAAGCTTTATAATAAGCAGCTCAGTGGAACAGATGGTTTAGAGATATATATAGTAGATGCCAATGGACAGAAAAAGCAGTTACTGGCAGTGAAAGCTCAGATTGATGGACAAAGTTTAAATACAACGATCGACAGTAAGCTTCAGAAATCCATTTATGAACAATATAAAAAGGATAAGAGTGCACAATGTAGCAATGAATCCGACAACGGGAGAAGTGAAAGCATTGGTAAGCACGCCTTCTTATGATGCGCAGGCATTTATCCTTGGAATGACACCGGAGAAATGGAATAAGATCAATAATGATCCAAGACACCCTATGCAGAATCGTTTCAAAGGAATCTTTGCTCCAGGGTCATCTTTAAAACCGATCATTGCAGCGATCGGATTAAGCCAGAATAAATTCAGTGCATCCGATGACTTGGCAATAGTGGAAAACGCTGGCAGAAGAATAAAAGCTGGGGTGGATATTATGTGACGACTTTGCACGACTATAGTGGGCACAATGTAAGGAATGCGTTGATCTATTCAGACAATATTTATTTTGCGAAAGCAGCATTAAAGATTGGAAAAGACACTTTAAAAGACCAGTTTGATAATCTTTTGTTTGGAAAAAACTTGGATTTTACATTCGGACTAACAGCATCATCTTATGGAAGTGAAGGATTTACGTCAGAGATCCAGCTGGCAGACAGTGGATATGGGCAGGGAGAGATGATGGTCAATCCAGTACATATGGCAACGATCTATACAGCATTTTCAAATAAAGGAAATATGCTAAAGCCATATCTGATCAAACAAAAAGGCAGTAAAAAGCAAGTATTAAAAGAACATGTATTTTCAAATGATGCAGTAAAAACAGTCAATGATGCAATGAAACAAGTGATCAGCAATCCAAATGGAACGGGACATGCTGCACAGATCGATGGTATTGATCTAAAAGGTAAGACCGGAACTGCAGAGATCAAGCAGTCGCAGACAGACACGAAGGGAACAGAACTTGGATGGTTTGTAACAATCATGCCAAAGACAGAATATAAAGAATCCCTGGAACTGGTATCCATGACAGAAGATGTAAAAAAACGAGGCGGAAGTGGATATGTGGTCAATAAAACAAAGAAGATCCTAGAAGAATACCTGCAGTGAGATCACTGCAGGCATTCACTCCAATTATAAATTTTATTTTATAATTTCTTTACAACTATTTCATTGCTATTCTCACGTGGTTTGCGTATAATTACCATTATACTTAAATGTGATATCTATAATAGAACAGATATCAAAGAAGGAGAACGTCTATGAGAGATAAATTAAATCAGTTTATGCAGGGAAGATACGGAAATGACGATCTGAACCGCTTTTTGATGAAGATCATTTTAGCAGCATTCGTACTATCACTATTTACAGGAAAAATCGTATTTGGCGGCGTTGTTTCATTAAGTCGTATTTTTTATTGGATCGCATTAGCATTATTGATCTATTGCTATATCAGAATGTTTTCCAGAAATATTTATAAGCGATCTGAAGAAAATCGATGGTTTTTAAACAAGACATCCAATATGCGTGGTTTCTGGAGTAACAGAAAATATAATGCACAGCAGATGAAGAATTATCATATCTACAAGTGCCCAGGATGTGGACAGAAGATCAGGATTCCTAGAGGAAAAGGAAAGATTGAAGTGCGTTGTCCAAAGTGTCGTACAACATTTATAAAGAGGAGTTAAGATGTTTGGCTATATCATTGTCAATAAACCAGAGATGAAATTTCGTGAATTTGATGTTTATCACGGATATTACTGTGGTTTGTGCAAGAAACTAAAACAACATTATGGAAAGTTTGGCCAGATCACATTATCTTATGATATGACTTTTGTTTTGATGGTATTAACAAGTCTTTATGAACCAGAAACGACAAGAAGCAAGGAACGTTGCATCACACATCCATTTCAGAAACATGATACAAGAGTCAATGATATTACTGATTATGTTGCACATATGAATATTCTTCTGACTTATTACAAATGTAAAGATGATTGGAATGATGACCGTAAGTTAAAACAACTTGTACTAGAGAAGATCTTATATCACAAGAGTGGATTTTCCAGAAATTTTTTATAGAGAAAAATGGAAAAAGATCAGTCATTTGTTAGATGAACTTCAAAAGAGGAACAAAAAGATAATCAGGATATCGATCAGATGTCTGGAATGTTTGGACAGATCATGGCAGAGATCATGCTGTATCAAGATGATGAATGGAAAGAATTATTGTCAAGATTTGGATTTTTCCTTGGCAAATTTATTTATCTGATGGATGCATACGAAGATATTGAAGATGATCTTAAGAATCACAATTACAATCCACTGAAACAATTATATAAGAAACCGGAATTTGAAGATATCATCCATAAGATTCTGACAATGATGATGGCAGAATGTTCTAAGACATTTGAACAACTGCCATTGATCGATGATATTGATATTTTAAGAAATGTCTTATATTCCGGAGTATGGTACCGATACGAACAGGTGCGAGAGAAAAGAGAAAAAGAAAAGGAAGAAAACAATGTCTGATCCATATGAAATTCTAGGAGTGCAAAGAGGTGCTTCGGAAGAAGAAATAAAAAAGCATATAAAAGGCTGAGTAGGAAATATCATCCAGATGCAAATCTTGATAATCCCAAAGCGGCAGAAGAGAAATTTAAACAGATCCAGCAGGCGTATCAGCAGGTAATGAAAGAAAAAACAAGCGGATACAGCCAGAGTTCTTATGGAGGTTATCAAGGTCAGAGTGGTGGCTATCAAAGTCAGGGAAATCCATATGGAAACCAACAGGGAAATCCTTATGGAGAATGGAACCCATTTGAAGATATTTTTGGCAATTTTGGTGGATATTATACAAATGGCGGTGGGCAGCAGCAACAGTCAACAACCGGATATGAAAAAGATACTCATTTAAGAGCAGCAGGTAACTATGTAAGGAATGGATATTATCAAGAGGCAAGAAATGTCTTAGATGGAATGGAACCAGCAAGAAGAAATGCCAGATGGTATTATTACAGTGCAGCAGCAAACCAAGGACTTGGAAATAACGTGACTGCCATGGAACATGCCAGACAGGCAGTCTCCATGGAACCAAACAACTATGAATATCAGATGTTATTAAATCAGTTAGAAGGAAATGGTTCCTGGTATCAGCAGCGACAAAGCACCTATCAGAATCCATACTCTACAGGTGGAGACTGGTGTATGAAGATCTGTATGCTGAATCTGATGTGTAACTGTTGTTTTGGTGGCAGATACTGGTGCTGATCCTTATAGACCGATAAATAGATCAGCATAAATTAGGAGGAAAGAAACAATGAGTAAGATTATCGGAATAGATTTAGGAACAACAAACTCCTGTGTTGCCGTAATGGAAGGCGGCGTACCAGTTGTTATTCCGAATGCAGAAGGTGGAAGAACAACTCCATCGATCGTTGCATTTTCAAAGAATGGAGAACGTTTAGTCGGAGATCCAGCTAAACGCCAGGCAGTAACCAATGTAAGCCGCACGGTAGCATCTGTAAAACGTCAGATGGGAACTGACCGAAAGGTGAAGATCGATGGAAAGAAATATACGCCAGAAGAGATTTCAGCAATGATATTAACAAAGCTTAAGAAAGATGCAGAAAGCTATTTAGGGGAAGAAGTAACAAAAGCTGTGATCACAGTTCCGGCTTATTTTAGTGATGCACAAAGACAGGCAACTAAGAATGCTGGAAAGATCGCGGGACTTCAGGTAGAACGTATTATTAATGAACCAACATCTGCAGCATTAGCCTATGGCCTTGATAAATCTGTATCCCAAAAGATCATGGTTTATGATCTGGGTGGAGGAACGTTCGACGTATCAGTGATCGAAATCGGAGACGGTGTAGTTGAAGTATTGGCAACCGCAGGAAATAATCATCTGGGTGGAGATGATTTTGACCAGAGAGTGATGAATTATCTGATCGGGGAATTTAAGAAAACAGAAGGAATCGATCTGTCCAAAGATCAGACAGCAATGCAAAGAGTCAAAGAAGAAGCAGAGAAGGCCAAAAAAGAACTTTCATCTTCTATGACAGTACAGGTAAACCTTCCATTTATCGCTGTAGGCAATGATGGCCCAAAACATATGGATATTACGTTAACACGTGCTAAATTTGAAGAGTTGACAGCAGATCTGATCGAACAGACAGCAGGGCCAGTTCATCAGGCATTATCGGATGCAGGAATCAGTACAAATGAGCTGCATATGGTGCTTTTAGTTGGTGGCTCAACAAGAATGCCAGCAGTATCTGAGAAAGTCAGACAGCTAACTGGAAAAGAGCCGAGCAAGAACATGAATCCAGATGAGTGCGTAGCCTTAGGAGCAGCGATCCAGGGTGGAAAGATCGCAGGAGAAGCTGGATTAAATGAAATCTTATTAATGGATGTCACACCACTTTCTTTATCCATAGAGACAGCAGGTGGAGTTGCTACAAGACTGATCGAGCGAAATTCTACGATCCCGACAAGATACAGCCAGATATTTACAACAGCAATGAACTTTCAGACAACTGTAGAAATTAAGGTTTTGCAGGGAGAACGTGCCATGGCAAGAGATAATCAGGTACTTGGAACCTTTAAATTAAAAGGAATCAAGAGAGCCATGCGAGGAGTTCCACAGATTGAAGTAACATTTGATATTGACGTAAACGGAATTCTGAATGTATCAGCGAAAGATCTTGCAACAGGTAAAGAACAATCGATCACGATCACAGCAAGTTCTAATATGTCTGATAAAGATATTGAACGAGCTATGGAAGATGCAAAAGCGTATGAATCAGAAGACCAGGAAAAACGTGACGCGATCGAAAGTTATAATGAAGGGCAAAATATGTTGTACAAAGGAGAAGCATATTTAGCCCAGCATAAAAAAGAATTATCAAGAGAACAGAAATCAGAATTAAAATCAGCGATCAGCGACTTGAAACATTCTATGAAGCGGATCAAACCACAGAATATTACAGAAGAACAAGGAAGAGCGATCAAAGAAGCATATGATCGTTTAGATCAACTGATCGGATAATTCAAAACAGAATAAAAAATACAAAGATGGGAAGATTAATGACTACAAAGGAATGTAGTGATAAATCTTCTCATTTTTTACTATAGACAAATGCATCATAAGGGTGTATGATGCAGATAGTTAGTTAAGACTAACCCAAGGAGGAACCGATGAGATATCAAGTAGAATTAAGTCAGGTAAAATGGAAAAAATGTATGCAGATGCAGATGGCGATGCACTGTGCACCTGTGCTTGCGGGATTAAAGCCATCCAATGCAGTAACTCTCGACTATATTGATTCAAAAGAATTGATTCAGTCACTTGCGGGAAGTGAGATCAAATGTGGACTGATCTATTCAGGGAATGGAAAATGTCTCTGGCTGCTGTATCGTGAACAGCAGGTCAACCAGTATCTGATGGATCCAGAAAATCAAAGATTTTTAAAACACTGCGGCTATTCATCCTTTCAGATTCAAAATATCCTTTATACACTTAAGAATCGTTACAGGCTTTATAAAGCAGGGCAGGCGGATTTTCCACATGAGCTTGGCTTGATTCTCGGATATCCATTATGTGATGTGATCGGATTTATCAAAAATCACGGACAAAATTGTTTATATTGTAGTTACTGGAAGTCTATGATAACCTTTCCCAGACAAAGAGGGTCTTTGAGGTTTATGATAAGTTCGTTTCCAATGGTAAAACTTGTGGAATACGGAAAAGTTTCAAAGAACTTGTTGACATGTACACAGATTATCGGACACCGAAGTATGCTTAACTAAAATAAAAACCAAAACACTCAAACAAGAACAAAAAGAAAGATGATCATTAGGAGGATAAGTCATGAGCGAAGTAATCGTTGCATTTTGGACAGGAACAGGAAATACAGCAGAGATGGCAGAATATGTTGCAGAAGGAATCAGAGAAGGTGGAGCTGAAGCAAAGTTGTTTCTGTAGACGATATTAGTGCAGCAGATTTAAAAGATGCAGCCGCATTTGCACTTGGATGCCCATCTATGGGAGTTGAACAGTTAGAAGAATCAACAATGGAACCATTTGTTGAAGAAGTTTGTGGATTCGCTTCAGGAAAAACAATCGGATTATTCGGATCTTACGGATGGGGAGACGGAGAATGGATGAGAAACTGGTAGAGCAGATGGAAGGAGCCGGAGCAACAGTTGTCGGTGGAGAAGATACGATCTGCCAGGAAGCTCCAGATGCTGATGCTCAGGACGAATTAAAAGCCATGGGTAAACAGCTGGCAGCAATTTAATTTTACAAATAAAGAATAAAATACACGGCCGGACGTATGGAGTATATGTCCGGCTGTATTAAAAACAGCAGATTATTTAGAAGGAGGGAATATAAAATGAGTATTGTGATCATTGGAGGACATGATCGTATGGTACGTCAGTATCGTACAATTTGTAAAGAACATAACTGCAAGGCAAAAATATTTACTCAGATGCCATCATGCTTAAATAAAAAAATTGGAAATCCAGATCTTGTTGTATTATTTACAATACGGTATCACACAATGGTACGTTGTGCAGTCAGTGAAGCAAAGAACAAAAATATCGAAGTTGTCAGAAGCCACTCAAGCAGTCAGGCAGCACTTACAGAAATCTTAGAACAGCATTGTGAAATTGCATAAATGAGAAAAAAATGCAAAAACCCCTTGACAGCACATGAAGTTAGCATATACTAACAAACTGTAAAAGAAAATTAGTCTGAACTAACAAAAGATAGTTAGAACTAACGATAATAAGATAAAACATAGAAAAGGGGATAATATCATGCCTTTAATTATGGTTGGAATTGGAGAAACATGTACAATTCAGAGAATCGGTGGAAGTGAAGAAACAAGAAGATTCTTAGCAAATCTTGGTTTTGTACAAGGAGCAGAAGTAACTGTATTATCAGCAATTGGAGGAAATGTCATTGTGAACATTAAAGACTCCAGAGTTGCAATTAATAAGGATATGGCTAGACATATTATGGTTTAATATGCCTGTTATATTGTGTTTATGAGTTACAAATAGTCATAAATGCAGAATAGATTTTTAAACAATGATAATGAGAAGAAAGGAGATATGACCATGACTTTAGGAGACGCAGCAGTTGGAAGCACAGTTGTAGTTGCTAAGATTGACGGAGACAGTGCTTACAAACGTCGTATTATGGATATGGGAATCACAAAAGGAAGCGAAATCTTTATTCGTAAAGTAGCACCACTTGGAGATCCTGTTGAAATTACAGTCAGAGGATACGAATTATCTGTAAGAAAGAACGATGCTCAGTGTGTATTGGTTAGAGAAGCCTAATACATAAGAGTTAGTAGCATCTAATAAAAGTTAGTAATATCTAATATCTAGAAAAGCTATTATTTAAGAGGGAAGTAATTCCCCAGGGAGGTAAAAAGAAATGGCTATTAATATCGCACTCGCGGGTAACCCGAACTGTGGTAAAACTACCATGTTCAATGCCCTGACCGGAGCTAACCAGTATGTTGGTAACTGGCCAGGTGTTACCGTAGAAAAAAAGAAGGTAAATTAAAAGGAAAGAGAAAAGGGGAAGACGTTACGATCACTGACCTTCCAGGTATCTATTCTCTTTCACCATACACACTAGAAGAAGTAGTCAGTCGAGACTTCTTATTAAATGAAAATCCAGATGTTATCATCGACTTAGTGGATGCAACAAACATCGAGAGAAACTTATATCTGACAACACAGCTGATCGAAACTGGCGTACCAGTTGTCATCGCTTTAAATATGGCAGACTTATTAGAGAAACGTGGAATCAAAATTGATACAGAACGTCTTTCTATGTTATTAAACTGTCCGATCGTTGAGACATCCGCATTAAAAGGAAATGGTCTTGATGAAGTTGTAGATGAAGCAATCAAAGTTGCTAAGAAGAATACAGTAGATCTTCCAAAAGAGATTTTCTCAAAAGACTTAGAAACAGCAATTGCTGAAGTTAAGAATGTACTTCCATCTTCTATCTCTGAAGACAAGAGAAGATGGTATGCAGTAAAATTCCTGGAAAATGACAGCAAAGTCGCAGAGAGCGTAGCACTTTCAGGAATGATGCAAAGTTGTAGAAGACAACAGAACAAAGATCGAAAAAGCGGAAGATGACGATATGGAAGTATCGTAACAGATGGACGTTACCAGTTCATTCAGAAGATCGTATCTACAACAGTGAAGAAGAGCGGAGAGAAATTAACAATCTCTGATAAGATTGACCAGATCGTTACAAACCGTATCTTAGGTATTCCAATCTTCGTTGCAATTATGTTTGCAGTATATTATTTATCTATATCAACAATTGGTACTATGATGACTGACTGGGTAAATGATGTATTTGTACCTGAAATGCTTCAGAAAGGTGCAGAGAACTTATTGGCAGGAGTTGGTGCTAGTGCGGTAATTCAGGATCTGATCGTTAATGGTATTATTGGTGGTTTAGGAGCTGTCCTTGGATTCGTACCACAGATGGCTGTATTATTCTTATGTTTATCTATCCTAGAAGATTGCGGATATATGGTACGTATTGCATTCGTAATGGACCGTGTATTTAGACACTTTGGATTATCAGGTAAATCTTTCATTCCATTATTAATTTCTTCAGGATGTGGAATTCCTGGTATCATGGCATCTAAGACGATCGAACAAGACAACGACAGACGACTGACAATTATGACAGCAACATTCATTCCATGTGGAGCGAAACTTCCAGTTATCGCTATGATGGGTGGTGTTATGACAAGTTATGCAACAGGAAGTTATAAAGCAGGTGGATTAATGGCACCATGTATGTACTTCATTGGTATCGTAGCCGTATTAGTTGCAGCAATCATCTTAAAGAAGACAAAACCATTTTCAGGAAAACCAGCTCCATTCGTAATGGAACTTTCCACAGTATCATATCCCATCTGTTAAGACAGTATTACTTCATGTATGGGAAAGATTAAAAGGATTTATCATCAAAGCTGGAACAATCTTATTCTTAGCTTGTGTTGTTATGTGGTTCTTAAGTGGATATGGATTTGTGAAAGGTTCCTTTGGAGCAGTTGAAGACCCAGCAAACAGCTTATTAGCAGTGATCGGTGGAGCGATCGCACCAATCTTTAAACCACTTGGATTTGGTAACTGGAAAGCAGTAGCAGCTTCTTTATCTGGATTCTCAGCAAAAGAATCTATCGTTACAACAATGGGTGTCCTTGCAAATGTATCTGGAGATGCATCTGAAGATGCTGTTACAGTAGCACAGGCAGTAAGAACATGGTTCCCTACAGCAGCAGCAGCATTCTCATTCTTACTGTTCAACTTGTTAGACTCTCCATGTTTAGCAGCGATCGCAACAATGGCAAAAGAACTGCAGTCTAGAAAATGGTTCTGGTTTGCAATTCTTTTCCAGAATGTATTTGCTTACGTGGTTACACTGATCGTATATCAGATCGGATCATTCGCAATGGGTGGTGCATTTACAGTAGGAACAGCAGTTGGTATCGTATTTTTACTGATCATGTTATTCCTGTTATTTAGACCAGATCCATACAAAGATCAGAAGTATATTCAAAGAGATCTGTTCAGGCATAGTCTGGATGGTATATAATAAAAGGGGCTGGATGTATAAGCATCCGGCTTCTTGCTTATAGAATTTCATATAAAAAAGATATGATATAAAGGAGGGATAGTTATGAATCCAGTAAGTATTATCTTATTGTTACTCATTATCGCATATTGTGTATTTATTATTTATAAACAGGTGCAGAAGAAGAAACAAGGTGGATGTGGAGGCAACTGTGCAGGCTGCTCTGGATGCAGCAGTTTTCAGGTAAATGATCAATCAGCCAAGAAAAAGGAAGGTAGTTAACAATGGGAAATTCAACAGGTTCTATGTTTTAATGTATTTACAAATTTTCATTGGGATTATATCTTATCGGAGTGATCGGATATCAGCTTTATAAACTGATTCCGAAAGTTACTGAATAAATAATAAAAAGGGGATAACATAAAATGGCAGATATTATTATTGTACTGATCCTTATTGTCATTGCAGTTTTTTGCACTCAAACAGACAAAGAAACATATGCAGGGAGAAAGTCCTTGCTGTGGCGGTGGATCAGGCAGTATAAAGAAAGCAAAAGAGAAACATTTAGATGGTCCTGTGATGGGAACAAAGATCATGAAGATCAAAGGTATGACTTGTGAACACTGTGTCAACAATGTGACAAATGCGATCAATAAAGTTCCTGGAGCTTCGGCAAAAGTATCTTTAAAAGATAACGAAGCAATCATTTCATACGATCGTGAATTAAGTAATATTGAGCTTAGAAATGCAGTAGAAGAAGCTGGATATAAAGTCGTATCACTTTCATAGACAGTAAAAAAGCACTTTTGAAATCTGTAAAGAAATAAAAAGTGCTTTCATTTTAAATTATTTATCCTGACTGCTTAGTGCATCAATGTGGGCCTGAGAATTTAGATGATCTTTAATTGCACGAAAACTTTCAGGACTGATCACATGTTCCATACGACAGGCATCTTCTGCTGCAATATCAGCAGGAACCCCAAGGTTTATAAGCATGTTAGATAAAACGGTATGACGCTCAAAAATAGTTTCAGCGATCTCATGTCCGGCATCAGTCAAAGAAATAAATCCATCAGAATCAACAGTGATCAGTTCAGAATTACGAAGATTCTTCATGGCAATGCTGACACTCGGTTTAGAGAAGTTTAAATAATGAGCAATATCAATGGATCTTACAGACCCTTTGTTTTGTTTCAAAATTAAAATTGCTTCCAAATAATTTTCAGCGGATTCTTGTATTTTCAAAAAGATTCCTCCTTACTAATATTATATCTCTGATTAAGAAGATATGTTTATTTTAGTTATTATTCTAACATAAACAAGATGGCTTTTCAATGGAAGCACATGAGAAAAAAATACCGCAAAAAACAAGAAAAAGTTGATAAAAAGTATTGACAAAACAGTTAGACAATGCTAACCTTATATATGTAATTAGATGAGACTAACTCATCAAGACGACCTTTATATAGTATAATCATTTATGTAGTATGAATGCGAGATAAAGTGTCATGCCATAGACTTTATCCCGCATTTATGCATACAATAGTAAGACAAGGTGGAAAACAGGATGTGTCAAGAGCAAGTAGAAAGAGCACTACAACAAAGTGGTAAGAGAATCACACAACAGCGAAAGATTCTTTAGATGTCATCCTGAATGGAGACTGGGAGTGCTGTAAAGAGATTTATTACGAAGCAGTCAAACGAGATCCCTCCATTGGAATGGCAACCGTATACCGCATGATGACAACATTAGAAGAGATTGGAGTCATCGAGAGAAGATGTGTATTTCGTGTTAAAGATGAAATAGAGCTTTAATTAAAATTTAATAATTTATAGAAAAATTAAGAAAGTATTTGGTTTCATTCAATGAAATCAAATTACTTTTTCTGTTATAGTAAGAGTATGAAAAAACAAAGAGGAGAAAAGTATTATGAAAAGAATGATAAATAATATACTTCTTATCATATGTATTTTTATATTTTGCATCAGTACATGGAAACTGTATGGATATTACAGATCGTATAAGAAAGCAAAAGATACATACAGCAAGATTGCAAAGGAAAATGTTAAGATATCAAAGAATGAGCGAAAGATTGATTTTAAGAAGCTGAAATCACAAAATCAGGATATTGCAGGCTGGATTTATATCAGGGGCACGACGATTGATTATCCGATCGTTCAGGGAAAGGATAATGAGGAATATCTACATCAGGATTTTAATAAGAAGAAAAGCAGTTCAGGAACTATTTTTTTAGATAACAACTGCAAGAAAGATTTTACTTCAGACAATAATATTATCTATGGACATCATATGAAGAATGGGACGATGTTTGTACAGCTTCTCAAATTCAGAGAGAAATCTTTTTTGAAAAAACATAATGAGATCATGATATTTACGCCAGACAGGACAATACATTTGAAGGTGATCAGTGCGTATGCACAGAAAGCCCAGAATAAGATTCCGGTTACATTTGCAAATGACAAACAAAAGAAAGCATATATAAAGAAGATTGAAAGTATGAGCGAACAAACGATCAAGACATCCAGGATTAATGACAGCCATATTTATACATTTGTGACATGCAGCTATGAGGGGGAAGACAACAGGACTTATGTACATGCTGCAGAAGAATAGTAAATATATTTAGAAAGTGTCAGGCATAAGATGAAGAAAATGAAACTAACCAAGAAGAATAAAAGAGAATTAAAAGCTATTTCAGCTGTTCTGATATTATTTGCAATTGTGTTCCTATGGATTGTTCAGACGATCGGATTACCAATAGAAACATATATAGATCGTGGAAAGATCAAGGTGATCGATGTCTCATCTTATAACGGAACAGTAAATTGGAAGAAAGTAAAGGAATCAGAAGATCAATCATGCAATGTTAAAGATTGGCTCTGGAATCGATCAGAATAAAAAAGGAAGCAAGGACAGTAGATTCAGTACTAATTTTCGCAATGCAGGGTATGCATCAATCCACAGAGGTATTTATTATTATTCTTATGCGAAGACAACACAGGATGCGAAGAAAGAAGCAAAGCATTGTCTAAGCCTTTTAAAAGAGCAGGGAATTACTCCAGAAGATCTGGATCTTCCAGTTGCATTCGATATTGAAGAAGAGGCAACATTTCAGACAGGTAGAAGTAATGTCACGGCAATCACAACAACATTTTGTGATGCACTGAAAGATGCAGGATATGAACCAATGGTATATTCAGGAGCCTCAGCGTTAAAAAGGTTTTTTGAATATCATAAGATCAAGTCGTATAAAATATGGGTAGCACATTATACAAAGGCAAACAGACCGTCTGTACCTTTCCGATATGATATGTGGCAGTATACAAGTAAAGCCTCTGTTTCAGGAGCAAATACGAGTGCTGGATATTGTGATCTTAATTATTATCTGGTTAAGAATGTAAAAATAAAGAACCCCTTTAGCTAAAGGAGTTCTTTTTTGATGTCATATAATATGAGCAGAAATTTCCATTAAAATAGAAAATAGAAAACAAACACCAACTGCGGCAAAAAGAAAAACCAGCGGATTTCTCTTTTGGCCATGAAGCACGGTATTGTTTATAAAACCATGTTTTCATATATCCAAGGCGGCCATTTAAATAAGCGATTGCAATGATCAGTAGAATACTTAATACAAGTCCGATCAGAGCCATTGGAATGGAGCAATGATCGTTGTAAGATCTGTGCTTGAGACATTGCCAGAAGCCGTGTTGGCAGCTGTATTAAAGATATCGGTTTTTGATAGCAGATAAGTCAATAATAGTGATGATCCATTAAAAACCATATGAGCAGTCATAGAAGATAGGATGGAATCAGAGGCTTCGATCAGGAAGCCAAAGACGATTCCAAGAAAAAAAGCATAACAAAATTGTTGAAAGTTCATATGGGCAATTCCAAAGAACAAAGCACTTAGCAAAATTCCTTTGATCGGATTAGCCTTGCGGACTCTGGAATAAACAACGCCACGAAAGATCGTCTCTTCTACAAGTCCTGGAAGAATGCTGTCGTAAGGATAGATAATGAAAGATTTTGCATTACCTTTTGAGTCATCGTTGTTGTTGTCATATCTTTAAAAAATAAATTTGCGATCAGTGTAATGAATCCGGCAACCGGACGGATCGTAAATGCTAGAAGTATGATAAGAAAAAACGATCCAATATGAATCGGATGAATCCGTAAGGTTGTTTTAATATCATCGCCACAGATCTTAAGATAGATCAAGGTAGCAGCCAGTAAAATAACATAAAATAATCCAGTAAACAGATCACTGTCTGTAATAAAAAATCTCAATCCTATGGAAAGACCAAAATACAGGATTACATAAAAAATGCTGAAAAAACCAGCTGATTTTATATAGTTCATAGAGTTACCTCATTATTTTTTTAAAATGCCATTATCAGTGATCGTGATCATACCATCTTTTAACAGGCGGCCAACAGCACGCTTGAAGGCGGCTTTGCTAAGACCAAGTTCACGTTCGATCGTAGCAGGTCTTGCTTTATCATTAAATGGAAGACGTCCATCATAGCTTTCAATCGTTTCCATGACTAATTTTGCATCACGGTCAATCTGCAGATAAGCTTTCTCATGAGGCTTAAAGATAATTTACCGTCATCAGCAACTTTGTGACACGAAGGCGTAGCTGCTCACCAATAGAAATCTTATTGTGAATCTCACGTTTTGGAATACGACCAAGGAACTGATCTTCAACAGCAACAAAAGCGCCATGGTCAGGATTGATATTATACACTGTAGCGTGTACCCAGTCATTCACTTTAAAATTATGCTCAGTAGATAGTAATTTACCAATCTTCATTGTTGCACAAAGACGATTACTTTTATCGATATAAAGAGATACAAGATATTCTTTGTTTGGACGGATATGACCTAACTGTTCTTTAAAAGGAAGAAACAGATCTTTTTCTAAACCCCAGTCCAGAAAGGCACCGATCTTGCTGACTTCTTTGACGCGGAGTGGACGGATCGCACCTAAAGTGATCTTTGGAATATGAACGGTTGCAATCGGACGGTCTTCAGAATCTTTGTATACAAACAAGAATTTATCTCCGATTTTGCATGTTCTGGAACCTGTTTGGCAGGAAGAAGAATACTTCCTTCTGTCACATCTTTTTGGTCATTAACGTATACGCCAATCCTTTCTTTTACAATGTATAAATCTTGAAATTTACCTAATTGAATCATAGTTATCCTCTTTCTTAATTTTTAGATTTGTCAGACACTTAATCATTGATTTTTGTCGTTTTCACACATTATAACACAGTTCTATAAAAAAGCGAAAGAAAAAGCCAGAAGACAGCATAAAATCGTGCTTTATTTGAAGTTTTTACTTGACTTAGATGAGGAAAGACTATAGAATTATCTTATGCAAATTCACAGACATAAACGAATATGTTTGATTTGAGATTAGGAGGAAAATTTAATGAACAAGACAGAATTAGTTGCAGCAATTGCAAAGAAAACAGAATTGTCTAAAAAAGATGCAGAAAAGGCATTAAAAGCTTTCACAGATGTAGTAGCTGAAGAATTAAAGAAAGGTGAGAAAATCCAGTTAGTAGGATTTGGAACTTTTGAAGTAACAGAAAGAGCTGCACGAGAAGGAAGAAACCCTCGTACAGGAGAGATGATGAGTATTGCTGCTTCTAAAGCACCTAAATTCAAAGCAGGAAAAGCTTTAAAAGATATTGTAAACGAATAGAATGTTCATTTAATATTATAAACTGCCGGTTCTCATAGATCCGGCAGTTTTTTCTATATGATTTTCTATGATGAGTTGGGAGGAGAATATTATGCGTTTGGACAAATTTTTAAAAGTATCAAGATTGATCAAGAGAAGAACTGTCGCGAATGAAGCCTGCAGTGCAGGGAGAGTGTTAGTAAATGGCAAAGCGGCCAAAGCCGGAACGAATGTAAAACCTGGAGATCGTATTGATATCCAGTTTGGAAATCGAGAGACAGCCGTAGAAGTTGTTTCTGTTGCAGAAACTGTAAAGAAGGATGAAGCGGCAGATCTGTACAAATTTTTATAGGTATTGTTTTTTTGGCTCCTTTCATAAGATGTATAAAACATTTTGGAAAGGAGCTAATTTATGATAGAGGAAAGACAACCTGTAAGAGCACATAAGATCAGTTTGTTAAACCGAAATCTTGGAGTGATCACAGGAGTAAAGGATGTTGTCTCATTTGACCTTAACGAGATCATTCTTGATACGGATCAGGGATTATTGATGATCAAAGGGATCAATCTTCATGTAAAGAAATTGTTGGTGGAGAAAGGCGAAGTGGAGATTACAGGTAAGATCGACAGCTTTTTATATTCTAATATGGATGAAGAACATGGAAAGAAAGAAGGATTTTTAGGAAGGTTGTTAAAATAATGCAAGAGGTTGTGACGGCACCGCTTATGTTCTTTTTATCTTCCATTTTGCTTGGGATAGGACTTCTTGGTATCTATGATATTTTGCGGGCATTTCGAGCAGTAATTCAACATGGATTATTTTTTACAGCAGTTGAGGACATTTTGTATTTTATGTTTGTGGCAGTCATAAGTTTCTGGTTCCTTTGTACATATAATCATGGGGAATTAAGAGGATTTTTTTATAGGGATATTTATAGGAATGTTTCTATATTATATAAAAATAAGTTCATATGTCATATCATGGCTTATATATTTTTTTCAAGGATAACCAACATTTTTAAAATTATATATGAGATAATTACAAAACCTATGATTTCTATTCAAAGAAATATAAAATGGAGATTGAAAAAAGAGAAAAAAAAAACGTTACAATGGCACTAAAAGAAACAAACTAAAAGAGGTGGTCAAGTGGCACGAAGGAGAAAACAAAATAATATGGACCAGAGAACGAGGTCATTCTGGTT
>ENA-OQDF01000339-OQDF01000339.1-human-gut-metagenome-genome-assembly--contig:-NODE-339-length-19212-cov-1.699659_pt1 | contig 19212 bp, 28 predicted proteins | sample MGYA00242769_ERZ504597 | MGnify/ENA primary metagenome ERZ504597 (study PRJEB26092, sample SAMD00036305) | human gut metagenome | host: Homo sapiens | study: EMG produced TPA metagenomics assembly of...
CGAACAGCATGATGCCCAGCTGTTCGGGGTCCACGCTCTCCACCATACCCTTGGCACCGTTGTCGAAGGTGACGATCTCGCCGTACACGGCGCGGTTCATGCCTTCGACGTGCACGATGCCGTCGGCAGAGGAGATGACCACACCGCCCTCGGCAGAGGTCTCGGCGGGCTTGTAGTCCTCAATGCGGGTCTTGAGGGTAGCCAGCGAGGGCTTGCCTCCATCATCTTGTCCAGCTGATGACGGCCGGAGTTATCGAACACGCGGTCGCCCACCTGCAGGACATAGCCGGACAGCAGGCTCTCGTCCACCGTCACGTTCAGGATGACCTCGGTGGCATCATACAGCTTGCGTACCTCGGCGCGGATCCGGTTCAGCTCCTCTTCCCGGGGCTTGCGGGCGCTGCGCAGCTCGGCCTTGACGATGCGGTTGTCCGCAAAAATTCACGACTGAATTCAGTTGCCATTGCCTGCACCTGCTTTCTCCAGCAGATCGTCCAGCAGACGTGCATCGTCCTGGGCGGTCAGATTGCGGGCCAGCAGCTTCTCGCACATCGCACGGGCCAGTGCCGTGGTCTGGGCATCGGCTTCCCGCAGCTTGCTCTGGCGTTCGGCCTCGGCGCTCGCCTTGCCGGCGGCCACGATGGCGTCCGCCTGCTTGCGGGCATCTGCCAGCAGCTGCTGCTTTTCGACCTCAGCCTGCTTTTCGTAGGCTTCGCGGCGGGCAGCGGCCTCATTGTCCACATTGCGCAGTTTTTCCTGCGCGGCGTTCATGGTCTCTGCGGCTTCCTTCTTGGAGGTCTCCGCATCGGCCAGGTTTGCGTCCACCATCTGCTGGCGCTTTGCGATCACGTCCTGAACAGGCTTGAACAGGAACTTGCGCAGCACCGCATACATGACGAGGACGTTCACGACGGTCCACAGCAGGTTAATATCCAACTTCAGCATTCGTCTGCGCCTCCGTTACTGACCCAGGAACAGGATGATCAGCAGTGCAACGACGAAACCGAAAATTGCAGTACCTTCTGCCAGAGCAGCGCCCAGCAGCAGGTTGGTCTGGATCTTGCCGGATGCCTCGGGCTGACGGGAGATTGCCTCCGTTGCCTTACCCGTTGCGATGCCGATGCCGATACCGCCGCCAATGCCGGTCAGCGCTGCAATGCCAGCGCCCAGAGCAATCAAACCATTCATAGTAATAATCTCCTTTTAAATTCAGTAAATATCAATGGATCAGTCTTCTCCGCCCATGGTTTCTTTCATGAACAGCGAAGTCAGGAACACGAACACGTAGGTCTGGATCAGACCGTCGAACAGGTCAAAATACAGGCTGAACACCGCCGGGACGAACACAGGCACCACGAGCTTGATCAGCTCCATGATGACGAATGCGCCCAGCACATTGCCGAACAGTCGCATGCACAGGCTGGTGGGGCGGATGGCGATCTCGAGGATGTTCATAGGGGTCATGACCGGAGTGGGGGCAGACAGACTCTTGAGGAAGCCCACGCCGCCGCGTGCACGGATGCCTGCACCCTCGATCAGGATGATGCTCATCAGCGCCAGCGCTGCGGTCACATCCAGATCCTTTGTGGGGGGCTTGACACCGAACACGCCGATCAGGTTGCTGAAGGCGATGTAGATGGCCACGGTCATCAGGTAAGGCACATAGCGCCTGCCCTTTTCGCCCAGCAGACCTTCAAAGAAATTAGTGCCTGCGAGGTAGGCCATTTCCAGCACGGCCTGACGCTTGCTGATATGGTCCACCTTCAGGTTTCTGGTAAGCAGGATCGAGCCGATGGTAACGATGGCCAGGATCACCCAGCTGATGACCACGGATTCCGGGATCTGCAGCGGGCCGACCTTGACGTATTCGACGGTCAGCTCTTCCATCAATGCTTTGGTCAGATTATTCAATTGTTTTTCCTCCTTCCTGAAGAATAGGGTTCCGGGGGTAAGACCGCCGCACCGCCCCGGCGGCGCAGCGTCCTTCTTATCGCTCGAAGAAAAGGCGCAGCTTTGTGAAAAAAGTAAGGAAGGTGTTTCGGCTCTGTCCGGGTCACACCCTCCCCTCCTGCACGGGGTCACTTCGTCTTTTTTTTCGTTTGTGTATGACAGTACGATTGACGAAAATTGGCAAGTGGCTTTGTGCACATTCTACATTTTAGGTGGTTCTACTGCATTAATATACAAAAAAGTTGTGCATCTTGTCCAATAAAACGTTCTTCACATGTACTTTTTCCACAAATTTCTTAGCCAATTCTTAGGTTTCAATGGCTTTTTCAGGGCATTCCGGGGAATATTTCCATCAAAAATGCCCCATTGTACATGCTTTATATGCCCGATATATAAAATTCGTATAGGTGTCTCGTCCGGTATTACACCCGCTCCTATACATATTTATTATAACTGCATATCTAAAATCTGTCAGTCCGCCTGTTTTGCGCCGCGGCGGAACACCAGCCGGAAGATGGCACGGGCAAGCGGCCCGCAGTACAGCATCTGCCAGCACAGGGCCATGGGCATATTGCAGCCCCATGTATGCACAAGTGCCAAAGCCGGGTTCTTTAAACAGCACCGTTGCGATCAGGCTCATCACCGGGCACATGATGCACACGATCATCAGCGAGATGGCATAGGTGATGAACTGCGGACGATCTGTGGGCCGCATGAACATAAACGCCAATCCGGTGGCCAGTTTCTCCACCACGAAAAATTCCAGCACGCAGGCAATGGGAACCATGATCGGCATCTCGTGCAGTGCCATAACAAAGGTGGCATTGGTGACACCGCCTGTGTTCAGCGCCACATTGTAAACGATCATGCCATAGACCATAATTGCAGCCATGACAATGGTAAAGAAGATACGTTCCGGTAAAGTTTTAGGCATTTTGATTCTCCGTTTCTTTTGTGTCTAAATTTTTGCCGCAAAAAAGCCGCCCCGCGAAACTTTCATCTCGCGGGGCGGCGGCGACTACCATTCATTGGCGCTATTTTAGCACAAATCGATCTGTCGCATAATACCCTGTGGACACTTTCTCCCTGTTTGCGCAATCCTCCACAAACGGCCCGGAACTTCTGGGCAGCTTTGCTGTTGACTTCCTCGGCAGCCCTTCCTGCAGGGCACAGAGTTCCTCTCCAAAGGGCCCGATCGCCCGGGCACACCGCACAGAAAGCGGCATTTTGCACGTTCTATCTGCTGTTTTTCAAGAACTGCACAATTTTATATTTCTATCCTTGTGCACTCTGCGAATAGACAAATCAATCAGGAATATGTATAATAAAGCCAGAAACCAGAGAAGTACAGCAGAAGCTCAAGAGAGAGCTAATCCCGCTGACTTGAAGCAGAAAGGAGCGAGACCGATGGTCGATATGGAACCCGCACAGCAGGGACAGGCTGTCGGGATTCGCTGAGAAGCAAAATAGAGGCTCACCACAAACGGGATGTTTCCCCCGTATAAAAACACAACAAAAATGAGCCAGTCTTGAGCATCAAAAATGCGATTACACGACAACCTGTCGATAAACTTAACCCCCAGCGATTCAAATAGATCCGCCGGAGATGATTCCTATGAAGGTATCTTTTGTACGGAGAACATTATTTGAATAGCAAAAAAGGAGTTCTACCAATGTACTAAGTAGTTTGCCCCTAGCGAATCTAACTCGAAAGAATGTGGTAATATGAAATTCATCTTCCGAATCTCGGTGCCGCACTCCATCAGTTAAGAGAAGGGTCAATCCAATGTACTAAGTAATCAGTCCCCTTGAAATAGATTCTCAGTTTCCAGTAGTTTCTAAGGAGAGTCACCCTATGAAACGTTTACTCCGAAAATGAGGAACCCCAAGGAGAAGAGGCTTATGACTCCGAAGAAGTAAGTATCCAGCGACGAGGGCTTGCAACCGCCTCGTCCGGCTGGTTTTATTTTGTGCTGTTTTTACCAATAGTCAACACCCGATTTGTGCAAATTTTACGCAGGAAGGTTGAATACCGTCCTTTGTTTTTGCACTTTTCTGTGGTATACTGTGGAAAAAGATGGGAGGTTCATTTCATGGAGTCGTTCGTTTCGGTTTCCACTCTGCTTAATCTTGTGCTGACCGTTATCTGGTTCATCTCCGGCATTCGGGATCTTCAAGGCAAAGACCCGTTCCTCGATCTGCCGTTCAACCAGTATCACCGTGACCCGGAGTACCGCGCCTTCTGGCAGAAAAAGAACGGCGTGTTTTACATGCTCAACAGCATCGCCTTTCTGATCTTAGCCTTCACACCTGTTACATCGCTGATTTACCGTATCATCTTCGGCATCGCCATCGTGGGAGACCTTCTTTATCTTGTCGCTTACGAAAGCTGGAACCATAGTGCGGATTGACAGCCGGAAAGGGGCCACCATGAATTTGAATCTTTCGGACTGGGATTGGCTGAACGCCGCGCTGGGTGTGCTGTTTTTGTACCGCGGCATCCGGGATCTGTACAATGGCACCGGCACCGGATGGAGCAGTGAGGACGAAAAGAAGCACTTCCGCAAATTTTACGGCATTGCTTCGATCCTTTGCGGTGCACTCTATCTGGTCAACACCTTTCTTCCCAGGGTCGAGCCGCTGCACTCCATTTTGATGGTGGCGGCGCTCGTGTTGTGCGCTGCCCTGCTGATCTCGTATCTGTGCTATACTCTGAGCAGGGACGACAAAACCAAAAAGTGAGGGGTTGCTATGGAAGTCATCTGTGCGATCTTAACCGCACTTTTCGGCATCGGGTTCGGCATTTTTATGGCGCTGCATCCGGAAGATGCCATTGCCCTGCGCTCCCGCAGGCGGTACACGCAGGTACCTGAGCCACGGAAGAGTACATCAAATTGACCCGGCTAGAGGGCATCGTAGTTTCGGTGCTCTGTGCCGTGCTTCTGGTGGTTCTGCTGTTCGCACCCCAATAATACTTTGCAGCTTTCCTCTTGCGGATTTTTTCTCACCCTGTTACAATGAGAAAAACGCAGGAGGTTTTTTTATTATGGTCAAGCATGTGATCCTGTGGCAGCTGAAGGACGAGCTGTCCGATGCCGAAAAAGCCGCCGTCAAGGCAGGCATCAAGGAGGGTCTGGAAGGTCTGGCAGGCAAGGTCCGGGCCTGTGGAAGTGCATGTCAACATCAACGGTCTCCCCTCTTCCACCGCCGACCTGATGCTGGACACCACCTTTGAAAGCGCCGAGGCCCTCAAGGGCTACTCCGTCCATCCCGCCCATGTGGCTGTGGCCGACGGCAAGGTGCGGCCCTACACCAAGGCACGGTTCTGTCTGGATTACGAGATTTAATGTTGACAAACCCACCGTTTTTGCGTATTATAGACATAACAATGTAAATTGGCTGTGAAGAGAAGAGTACGCACCGTCTGCGCCTGACAGAAAGCCCGAAGGATGGAACCGGGCAGGCCGCGCGATGCCGAAGATGGTCTCGGAGCTGCGCAGGTGAAAATTGAGCCTGCGACGGGTGCGCCCGTTACCGCGCTGCGCCGTGCTTTTTGGCCCGGCAAAAGGCTGCGCCCGCAAGGGTGCGGCGAAGCAAGGTGGTACCACGAAAGTTTCAGGCTCTCGTCCTTGTCCGGCTCAGTCCGGCAGGATGAGGGCTTTTTCGTCCCCCGCCAAATCAGGAAAGGAAGAGTATCAACCTATGAGTGAGCACAAGACATTCTACATTACCACTCCCATCTACTACCCCAGCGACAAGCTGCACATCGGCCACAGCTATACCACTGTCGCCTGCGACGCACTGGCACGCTTCAAGCGGATGCAGGGCTATGACGTCATGTTCCTGACCGGCACCGATGAGCACGGCCAGAAAATTCAGGACAAGGCTGCCGATGCCGGTGTGACCCCCAAGGAGTATGTGGACAAGATCGTAGCCACTGTCAAGGATCTGTGGAAGCTGCTGGACGTCAGCTACGACCGCTTCATTCGCACCACCGACGACTACCACATGGAGTCCTGCCAGAAAATTTTCACCAAGCTGTATGAGCAGGGCGACATCTACAAGGGCGAGTACATCGGCCACTACTGCAAGCCCTGCGAGAGCTTCTGGACCGACAGCCAGCTGGTGGACGGCAAGTGCCCCGACTGCGGCCGCGAAGTGTACGACGCACACGAGGAAGCCTACTTCTTCAAGACCAGCAAGTATGCCGACCGCCTGCTGAAGCTCTACGAGGAGAACCCCCAGTTCATCCAGCCTGAGAGCCGCAAGAACGAGATGATCGCCTTCATCAAGCAGGGCCTGCAGGATACCTGCGTGTCCCGCACCTCCGTGAAGTGGGCATCCCCGTGCCCTTCGACCCCAAGCCACACCATGTATGTGTGGTGGATGCCCTGAGCAACTATATCTCCGCGCTGGGCTACGGTAACGAAAAATATCACGACTATGACAAGTTCTGGCCTGCCGACCTTCACATGGTGGGCAAGGAGATCCTGCGTTTCCACACCATTCTGTGGCCCGCCATGCTGATGGCTCTGGATCTGCCCCTGCCAAACGGGTGTTCGGCCACGGCTGGCTGCTGATGAACGGCGGCAAGATGTCCAAGTCCGTGGGCAATGTGGTGGACCCTGTGATCCTGTGCGACCGCTACGGCGTGGATGCCATCCGCTACTTCCTGCTGCGTGAGATTCCCTTCGGCAACGATGGCATGTTCACCAACGAAGCCCTGATCACCCGCATCAACAGCGATTTGGCGAACGATTTGGGCAACCTGCTCAGCCGCACCGTTGCCATGTGCGAGAAGTACTTCGGCGGCACCGTGCACAATGTGGCCGGTACCGAAGCCATCGACACCGAGCTGGAGACCATGGTCAACGAACTGACCGCCAAGGTCACGGCCGACATGGACAATCTGACCATCCCGCAGGCCCTGATGGAGATCTTTGCGGTCATCCAGCGCGCCAACAAGTACATCGACGAGACCGCTCCCTGGGCGCTGGCCAAGGACGAGGCCAACAAGGCCCGTCTGGAGAGCGTGCTGTACCACCTGTGCGAGGCACTGCGCGTGTGCGGCATCCTGCTGAACGCATACCTGCCCACCACCGCACCCAAGATGATGGAACAGCTGGGTCTGGACGCATCTGCTCTGGACCTGGCCAAGACCACCTACGGCGTACAGGAGACCTACACCGTGCACAAGGGCGAGGCACTGTTCCCCCGCATCGATGTGGCAAAGGAAATTGCCCACCTGAAGGAAGAGGACGAGAAGCGCAAGGCCGCTGCCGAAGCTGCCAACAAGGCCAAGGCTGAAGCTGAGAAGAAGGCTGCCGCCCCCGCCGAGGAGAGCACCTTGGACTTTACCCACGAGGAAGAGATCGACTTTGACACCTTCTGCAAGGTGGAACTGCGCGTGGCCGAAGTGCGCGCCTGCGAGAACCTGAAGGAAAGCAAGAAGCTGCTGCACCTGACCGTGTTTGACGGCGAGCGGGAGCGCTGCATCCTTTCCGGCATTGCAAAGTGGTTCAAGCCGGAAGACCTGATCGGTAAGAAGATCGGCATTGTGTGCAATCTGGCACCTCGCCCCATGATGAAGGGCAAGTATGTCAGCGAGGGCATGATCTTTGCTGCTGATACCGCCGACGGCGGCTGCTCCATCGCTTTCTACGGCGACGACACCCCCGTAGGCAGCCGCATCCACTGAGCCGCCATGCAGGAAAACAAAACGCTTTCCCGCGCGGAATGGCTGGATAAGATCTTCGGCACGCCAGTGTTTGCCGTGCTGCTGGCTATTTTCTGCAATGTACTGTGGGGCTCGGCCTTCCCCTTCATCAAGCTGGGCTACCGGCTGTTCTCCATTGATTCCGGCAGCACCGCCTCCATCTTCTGCTTTGCCGGTGTGCGGTTCATGCTGGGCAGCTTTCTGGTGCTTCTGGGCAGTGTGCTGCTGCAAAGCCGCCTGCCCAAGTTCCCCCGCGGCAAAGTGGCAGCGGAGTGCTGTGCTCTGGGCCTGTGGCAGACCACGACCCAGTACGCATTCTATTACATCGCTGTTGCCATGCTCATGGGTGCCTTTGGCGGCATCCTGAACAGCACCCAGAGCTTTCTGGGCGTGATCTTTGCCCATTTCATCTACGGCAACGCGACCGCATGACCCCTGCCAAAACGCTGGGCTGTGTCATCGGCTTTGCGGGCGTGCTCATCGGCACGCTGGGCAACCACGGCAGCGGCAGCGGCTGGGGCGTGTTCTGCATGATGGCCGCTACCATCATCTTTACCCTGTCCGGCCCGTGGAACAAATCCGTGACCAAAAAAGCAGACAGCTTTGCCGTCTGCTTCATCAACCTGTTCGTGGGCGGTCTGGCACTGTTCGTGCTGGGCACTGTGCTGGGCGCAGTCTCCATGTGCAGAGCGCACTGGCGGTGGTGGTCATGCTGTATCTGGCCTTCATCTGCGGGGCAGGCTATGTGCTGTGGGCCCTGCTGATGAAGAACAACCCGGTCAGCCGCATTGCCATCTTTGGCTTCGTGAACCCGGTGGTCAACGTACTGCTGAGCGCCGTGCTCAACGGCGAACCCCTGTTCCGCTGGCAGTATCTGGCGGCGCTGGTGTTCGTGTGTGTGGGCATCTGGCTGGTGAACAAGGCCCCCGTCAAAAAGGAGGCAAATGACCGGCCCCATTTTTGACACCCACGCGCACTACAGTGCCCGCGCTTTTGACGCAGACCGCGATTTCCTGCTGGACAGCCTGCCCGGCAAGGGCGTGGTGGGCGTGTGTGAACAGGCCACCCACTCCGGGGATGCACCCAAAGTGCTGGAGCTGGCGCACCGCTACCCGTGGGTGGTGGCAGCTGTTGGCATCCACCCGGAAAGCCTGCTGCCCGCCGCCGACTGCGGCGAGGAAGGCCCGGCTCCTACGGTCTCGGTGTACGGCGGCGACTGGGCCGCAGAGATGCGCGCTCTGGCCCCGTATTACGAGGACCCCAAGGTGGTAGCTGTGGGGGAGTGCGGGCTGGACTACCACTGGCCTGTGCCCAAGGATGCCCAGCTGGCCATGTTTGAGGCACACATCCGGCTGGCGCTGGAACTGGACAAACCCATCATCGTGCACGACCGCAATGCGCACGCCGATGTTTACGCCCTGCTCAAAAATACCAGCCCAAGGGCATCGTCCACTGCTATTCCGGCAGTGCCGACGACGCGGTGTGGCTGGCAAAGCAGGGACTGTTCATCGGTTTTGGCGGGGCGTGTACCTTCAAGGGTGCCAAGCGGGCGGCAAAAGCCATCAGCGCCCTGCCGCTGGAAAGCATCGTGCTGGAGACCGACTGCCCCTACATGGCACCGGAGCCGGTGCGCGGCACCCGCTGTGACAGCTCCCTCATCCGCTATGTGGGCGAGTATATCGCCCAGCTGCGTGGCATCTCTGCCGAAGAGGTGTTCCGCACCACAGCCGAAAATGCCCGCCGGGTATACGGGCTGTGATTCGTTTTTCGCAAGTTGCACAGGTTTTTCTCTGTGCTTCTGTATAAATCAACAATCAAAATCCAAACTGTTATAAGGAGAACCTACCATGAAAGCACGTATTCCTAAGCACCGCGAGTTCATCATCAACTTCCCCGACAGCATCGACCAGAACAAGGCCAACGAGGGCTGGGCAAAGCTGCAGCAGATCGTTGAGGACTACAAGAAGGCCCACAATGGCGCTTCCGTCTACGCCCCCACCTTCATCGAGGACTGCGAGGCCGAGGTGAAGAAGCTGCAGGAAGAGTACGGCTTCGAGTACACGGTCGAATACGTTCAGTAATTTCTGATATTTAAAATCCCCTCTGTGCATCTGCGCAGGGGGGATTTGCTGTTTCAGGGGGAACCGCTTTTCCCTACGGTGCACTTCCCCGCAAAAATACAGCCCCGGCAGACTGCATGGTCTGTCGGGGCTGTGCTTTCCTGTCCGGGTCACTTTTCCACTTTACTCAGCAGGATGCGGTCGTTGTCCAGATTCCTGCCTGCGTTCTCGCGGAACTTTTCAAGCAGGTCGTCCACGGTCATCCGGCTGCGTTCCTCGCCCTTCACATCAAAGACGATGCGGCCGGAATCCATCATCAGGGTGCGGTTGCCCAGCTCCAGTGCCTGATGCATATTGTGGGTGACCATCAGGCAGGTGATCTTCTTTTCAGCCACGATGCTCTTGGTCAGCTCCAGTACCTTTTCGGCGGTGGCGGGGTCCAGTGCGGCGGTGTGCTCGTCCAGCAGCAGCAGCTTGGGGGTGACGAGGGTGGCCATGAGCAGGGTCAGCGCCTGCCGCTGGCCGCCGGAAAGCAGTCCCACCGGCTGCTTCATGCGGTCCTCAAGGCCCATATCCAGCAGCGCCAGCTTTTCGCGGAACACTTCCTTGTCCTTGCGGGAGATGCGGGAGAAGATGGCGTGGGGCGCGGTGCCGGCACGCAGATAGGCCAGTGCAAGGTTTTCCTCAATGGTCATGTTGGGTGCCGTGCCCTTGAGCGGGTCCTGAAACAGGTGGCCGATGACCTTGCTGCGCTGGTGCTCCGGCTCAAAGGTGATATCCTGTCCGCCCAGCAGGATGCTGCCCTCGTCGGCGATGAAGCCGCCGGTGATGGCGTTGAACAGGGTGGATTTGCCCGCGCCGTTGGAGCCCACGATGGTGGCAAAGTCCCCGGCTTCCATGTGCAGGCTGACACCGTTCAGGGCCACTTTTTCATTGACCGTGCCGGGGTTGAAAGTCTTGTGCAGATCGTTCAGCTGAAGCATTTCCATCTTACTTCCCTCCTTGCCGGTGGTCACGCGGCGGCGGCAGGCCCCATGCTTGCGCTGCTCAAAGGCGATTTTTTCCTTGATGGCCGGCATCGAAATGGCGATGGCCACGATGATGGCAGATACCAGCTTCATGGCGGCGGCAGGCACATTGAAGCGCAGGGCCACAGCCACGATAAAACGGTACAGGCAGCTGCCGAACACCACGCCGATGATCCGGCGCAACATGGTGCGCTTACCAAGCAGAGTCTCGCCGATGATGAGGGAAGCCAGTGCGATGGTCACCATGCCGGTGCCCACATTGATATCGCAGCTCTTCTGATACTGTGCCAGCAGGCCGCCGGAGAGGGCGCACAATGCGCCGGAAATGCACAGGCCCACCGTAATGGTGAAAGCCGGGTTAATGCTGGAAGCACGCACCATGGCAGCGTTGTCACCGGTGGCGCGGATGGACAGGCCCAGCCGGGTGCCCAGAAAGCCCAGCATCGCCGCACCGGCAAGCAGGATCATGGCCAGCGCGATGGCCAGCTTATACCAGCCGCCAAGGAAGCTCAGTGAGCCCTTTGCCAGCGAGAAAACAGTGTCGGTCTTGACCAGCGACATGGTGGAGGAAAAGCCCATCACGGCCAGATTGATGGTGTAAAGGCCGGTATTGACGATGATGCCTGCCATGATGCTCTCCACGCCAAGGCGGGTCTGCAAAAAGGCCGTGACAAAGCCGGAGCACACGCCTGCCGCCATGGCTGCGAACAGGGCCAGAATGGGGTGGCCGGTCAAAGCCACCTGACAGGCCACGGCGCAGCCAACGTGAAGCAGCGTCAGTGGAAAGGTCTGCAATGTTCAGGATGGAATAGCTCAGGAACAGTGCCAGCGCCACCAGGGCATAGATACAGCCCAGTTCCAGCGCCGTCTGTAGGACGTTGAGCGAAAAGATACTCGCCAGCATGTGTGTGCTCCTTTTATGTTTCTTTTTGATTGGACGATTTAAAATGGCCTCCGCTTTTGCTCTGGCCATATTCAGCGGAATTGGGTTTTTATTCGGGATTCAGAAAGCCTGCGGGCTTTCTGAATCCCCTTTTCACGAGTTGGGTCGTGACGGAAAACGGGCTCGCCCTCTCCGTCACCTACGGTGACACCTCTCCCAAAGGGAGAGGCCTTGGCAGAAAGATGAACTTTACGTGGACTGCCAAAGGCTCCCACTTTGGGGGAGCTGGCAAATCCGTAGGATTTGACTGAGAGGGCGAGCCTGCTAACCACGAAGATACCGGACTTATTTAATTTAGCTTCTTGTGATGCGGTGCACTGTGGGCAGCAAAACACTTCCTCAGAACCGCCAAAAGCTCCCCCTTCGGGGGAGCTGGCAAAACCGTCAGGTTTTGACTGAGAGGGTTCTTTTTTAAGAGAAGTTCTCTGCGGTGGTTACTTCCACGATCTCGGTGCAGTAGGGCTTGAAGGCTTCCTTCACGGTGTCAAGGTCAAGGCCCAGCGCCTCGCAGGTCTCGGTGTTAATGGTGACGATGCCGTTATCAAAGGTCTGGTAGGGCAGGTCTGCGGTAGTCTTGCTGTCGCAGAGGATCTCCGCCACCATGTCGGCAGTGGCTTCGCCCAGCTGGACGTAATCCACGCCGTAGCCCACAAAGGCACCGTTCAGTGCAAAGCTGTCGGCACCGGTGTAGTGCTGCACGCCTGCCTCGGTAAAGGTCTCGTAGATGGACAGCTCTGCGGTCATCACGGTGTTGTCGGTGGGGGTGAACACGGCCTTGACGCCGGAAGCGATCAGGGCTTCGGCAGCCATCTGCACCTCAGCGGTGGTGGTGCCGTTCTTCTCAATGTACTTGATGCCGTTGGCATCGCAGAAAGCCTTTGCATCGGCAATGGCCTGGGTGGAGGCATCCTACTCAGGTCGTACAGCAGGCCGATGGTGTCAATATCCGGGTTGACAGCGGTGATCAGGTTCATGATGGCCTCGGTGTTCAGTGCGTCGGAGGTGCCGGTGATGTTCTCCTCGCCGTCAAAGCCTGCAGCGGCGGGGTCGGTGACAGCAGAGTAGACAACGGGGATATCGGTATCCTCCACAGCGGCCAGCATGGTTGCGGCGGTGGGGGTAGCCACAGCCACGATCACATCCACGCCGTCCCCTACGAGGTCGGCACCGATCTGGTTCAGGTTGGACTGGTCAGCCTGTGCATTTGCGTAGTAGTCGGCGTAGTCGAAGGTAACGCCCTTCTCTGCCCCCAGCTCATCCAGACGGCTCTCCACAGATTCCACGATCTGGTTGAGGGAAGCATGATCCACATAGTTGACGATGCCCACCTTGAAGGTCTGGCCGCCCTCGGCTGCTGCGGAAGCGGCAGCGGAAGAAGCAGTGGAAGATGCAGCCACGGTGCTGGAAGCGGAGCCGCCGCAGCCGGTGAATGCCAGTGCAGAAACGGCGGAAGCAGCCATAGCGCCTTGAGGAAGCTGCGGCGGGAGATCATGGTAACGTTTTTCATAATAGCAAACTCCTTTCCCGGAGCGGGCGGCAAAAGTAAAAGACCCGCTCCTTTGCGGGACGGGTCTTACAAATAAAAAACGACCCTGTCCCTGTGTGTTATCCACAAGGACAGGATCGGGTAAGTTCGATTCTGCGGTGCCACCTTGCTTGCCCTGCTTTGCAAACTGCAGAGCCTCTCACGGAGAGCCAACACTCCCCTGTCCTGTAACGGAGACTTCCGTCCAAAGCTACTAAGGCTTGCTGCCCATTTGCCCGGCCCTCGGCGGCCCACGAAGCTCTGCCCCGCTCTCGCCCGTTTTCACTGTCCGGGCTCACTGAAGATGCGCTGTGCAGGTTCTCTTCCGCCTCATCGGTTTGATTGCATTATACACTTTATTGGCATAAAGTCAAGAGGAAATTTCAAAAATTTCTTTTTCTACAGCACAAAGTCATTCTTCCGTGCATCAGGCCCGCTTTGTGCGGCGCTTGCGCCAGACGAAGTACGCCGTGTACGCCAGCCATACCACAATGCCGCCCAAAGTCAGCGCACGGCTCAGCCGGATGCCGTCGGGCTGGTAGACAAAATCGATGCTGTTTTCACCTGCCGGGCACAGCACAGCCATCAATCCCTCGTCCACCTCCACAATGTCGGCCTCCTGCCCGTTGACATAGGCTGTAAAGCCGTCATCGTAAGGCACGGAGAAGAACACGAGGTTCTCTTTTTCCAGCGTGATCTCGGCGTGGAAGCCCGAATTGTTCATCTGGAACACACTGGCAGCGTGGCACGCGCTCGCGGCAGTCCTGCACGTAGGACTCATAGTACAGCTCCTCCCGTCTGCCTTCCGGCAGATGGGTGAGGTACTTGCCGTAGACTGCAGCATCCTCGTCGGTAAGCACCAGTGCACGCATCAGGAGGTTTGCGCGGGTGGCCTTGGCTGTTTCTTCGTACTCGGTCTGGGTGAGGTAATAGTCATAGGCAAAGCCCATGGCACGTAGTTCGTGTTGCGGTAGACCGCATAGCCGTCCTTTGCAAAGGCATATTCCCAGCCGTCGTCGGCTTCGTTTTCAAAGTCGGTCTGCTTTTCCGGCGTGGTGATAAGGTACTCCACACTCAAAAGGCCCCGCAGTGCATAATTGGAAAGCTCCGGCTCACTGCGCACATCCCGTTTGACCCCCAGCGCCGGGTAGAAGCTGAGGATGCTGGGGGCTGCCGTGCTGCCAAAATACTGCAGGCAGCTCTTATCCAGCCACATACCGATGTTGTCGTGGATCTTGTACGTATCCACGCGGTAATCGCCTTCGGGCAGGTCGTTTTTCAACAGCAGGGCGCTTGTGTCCTGCTTCACAAGGTCGCTGTCGGTATACCACTGGCCGAACTTGCCAATGCCGATGTGCACCACGCTGAACAGGAAGGCAAACGCCAGCACTGCCGCCGTCAGGCGCTGGGCAAAGCGGCTGTCGCCCCGCCACTTCTGGCAGAGATAGCGGTACAGCAGCAGGCCCAGCAGGCCAAAGCCCAGCACCGCACAGTACTGACCGGGGTTCTTGAGCACGCCGAACGACCAGCTGCCGGTGTCGCTGTCCTGCACCGGCACCACCGCAAAGGCCACCGTGGCGATCATCAGCCAGCTGATGCCGCGGGCCGGGCTGTCCAGATCGGTGTTGTGGTCTTCCAGCGCGTTCACGGTCATTGCGGCCAGCACCAGCACCGGCATATAGTACCAGCGCGCATAGTAGCTGGAATTGAGGGCGTAGAACGCACTGTTCAGGATGGGCACCAGTGCGAACACGGCGCAGGTGCCCACGATGCGCTTTTTACTGTCGCCGCACTTTGCTTTCCAGTAGGCCACGGCACCGGCCAGACTGCACAGCGGCAGATAGGCCGACATGCTGGTCCACTTGATCACGCCCTCCGACCAGATGGATGTGAGGTAAGGAGAATCCGGCGGCATGATCCAGCTGACGAGAATTGCAAGGTACTGCTGCACCTTGCTGTAGGTCAGAAAGCCCCAGCCGGAGGAAAGGTCGATGGTGCGCGGGTTCTGCAAAATGGAGAGCACCGCAGGCACCAGCAGGATGCTGCCCATGGCAGCGCCCAGAACGCTTTCAAAGGCCAGCAGCCCGAACTTTTTGCAGTGAGACGGAAGTCCCTTGTGCTGAGCTTGCAGATGAAGTAGATGGCCAGAAACACCACCTGACCGATGAAGAAGAAGTAGTTGTTGACAAGGTTCACCGCCACCCAGAACGCAAACCAGCTGCGACGGTCGTTGTAAAGGGCCTCGTCCAGCGACCACAGCAGATACGGGAACAGCGCCACCACATCTACAAAGTGGTTGAAGAACACATTGTATACCGTAAAGCCGGAGAAGGTATACAGACAGGCTCCCAGCACGGCGTAGTCGATATTTTTGACGTAGCGGCGCAGATACAGGTACGCACCGCCGCCCGCCACGGCAAACTTGAGCACCAGCAGCGGCACCATGGAGGTAGGGCAGCCACCCCTGCGGGAAGAGCAGCGAGAACCAGAAGAACGGCGAGCGTACAGGTAGAACGAATAGGCGTTCATCACGCCGCTGCCAAGGTCGGTAGCCCATGAGAAGGTATTGTGCACCGAGGTGAACGCACTGTCCGGGTAGCCTGTGCCCTTGATAAAGCCGTTCATATAGCGGTAAAAGCTGATCTGCTGGCTGTTGAAATCGCCTGCATAGTGGAAAAAGCCGCCGTCGATGATATAAAACGGCAGAAAGAACAGGGCCGCCGTGAGGGCACACAAGCCCACCGTCAGCCAGAATTTATCCTTTTTTTTGTCCCAGCAGCTGCGGCTGCCGGGCAGTACCAGACCGCTCCATGGTTTCCTCTTTTCTCTGCCAAAGCGGCAGAAAGTTGGTTTGTTCTAGTATAGCACGAACACTGCGCAGAAAAAAGGGCTTGACAACGCTCTGCCGGACAGGTATGTTGGAGAAAAAAGGAGGAAGCTGCCATGCTGTACCCGTTCAGCGCCCTGCTGGCGCGCATGAAATACATTACCCGCTGGAGCCTGATGCACTCCACCCGGGCCGAATCTCTCAGCGAGCACACCTGCGATACCGCCCTGCTGGCCCACATGCTTTGCCTGATCGCACGGCGTACACCGGCACGCCCTGCCGCCCCAAAACGGTAGCAGTGGCGGCGCTGTACCACGACGCGCCGGAGATCATTACCGGCGACATGCCCACACCGGTCAAGTACAGCAGCCCCACCCTGCGGGATGCCTACAAGGCGTTGGAAACCGAGAGCGTGCGCTGCATGACCGGCCTTCTGCCGGACGAGTTGAGCGAAGAGCTGTCCCCGTTCATCTCCGGGGAACTGCTCACCGCCGAGGAAAAGCGCCTGCTGAAGGCCGCCGACCGGCTGAGCGCCTCATCAAATGCACGGAGGAGCAGCGCAGCGGCAACCACGAGTTTGACGCGGCGCTGGCCCAGCAGAAAGCGGCCCTGCAGGCCATGCACTGCCCGGAAGCCGACTGGTTCATAGAGCACTGTCTGCCCTGTTACACCCAGAATCTGGATGAGCTGACCCGGCAGCAGTAATATTCCCCTTACGGAAACGGCACCTCGCGCACGTCGTCCGGGTCGATGCCCGCTTTGCGCTGCTCTTCAAAAACAGCATCGATCAGCTCGTCCAGATCTTCCAGATGGGTCAGGGTGCAGCAGTAGCGGCGCAGATTGGCCGCACCTTTCAGCCCCTTCATATAGTGCATGGTCTGAGAGCGGGCCTGCGGCATGGCGACGAACTCGCCCTTCTGCTCCACCATCTCCTCCACCTGACGGCGCAGCGCATTCATGCGGGCCTGCAGGTTGGGTGCCTTGGGTGCGGGCAGGCCTTCAATGGCGGCGTTCACCCGCTCAAAGAGCCACGGGTCGCCCAGCGCGCCCCGGGCGATCATCACGCCGTCACAGCCGGTGGCCTGCATCATCTCCACCGCATCCTCTGCCGAGTGGATGTCGCCGTTGCCCAGCACCGGCACTCTGACGGCATCCTTCACCCGGGCAATGATCTCCGGGTCGATGCCGGGGGTGTACATCTGCTCCCGGGTACGGGCGTGCACCGCAATGAGGCTGCGCCGGCCTGCTCACAGGCCTTGGCACACTCCACTGCAGTGATGTGGTCGGCATCCCAGCCCTTGCGCATTTTCACGGTGACAGGCCGTTTTGTATTTGCCACAACCTGCTCCACGATGCGCCCGCAGCGGTCCGGGTCCAGCATCAGCTTGCTGCCTGCGCCGCCGGAAACGATTTTGGGGGCCGGGCAGCCCATGTTGATATCCACAAAGTCGAACTCGTACTGTTCGATGGCGGCGGTGGCTTCGCCCATGATCTCGGGCACTTCGCCAAAGATCTGCACGCCATAGGGTGCACCGTTGGGTTCGGCCTTGAGCAGGCTCACCGTCTTGTGGTCGCCGTACACCAGCGCCCGGCTGGACACCATTTCGCTCACAGTAAGCCTGCACCGTGCTGGGCCATCAGGCGGCGGCAGGGTGCATCCGTAAAGCCCGCCATCGGGCCGAACACCGCCCGGTGCGGCAGGATGATATTGCCGATTTTCAAAGGTTCCATTGGTTGTTCCTCGCTGTTATCGAAAAAAGCTCCCCCGCAGGAGCCAGATTTTTGGGGTACGAACCCTCTCAGTCACGGCTTGCGCCGTGCCAGCTCCCCCGAAAGGGGGAGCCTTTTCATCTGCCCGAAACAGGCTTCTTGCGGGTGAAGAAATCGTTTATCTTCATAGCGCATAAAGCTCGCCTTCGGGAGAGCTGGCAAAACCGTAAGGTTTTGACTGAGAGGGTTTTTGCATGTTACATCTTCTCCGGCACGTTGATCTTGAACATGGTCAGCACGTTGAAGATGGCATTCTTCACGCCGATGCACAGAGCCAGACGTGCCTGCTGCACAGCGGGGTCTGCACCCTGAATGCGGCAGCTGCCGTAGAAGCGGTGGAAGGCGCTGGCCAGATCAATGACAAAGCGGTTGATGCGGCTGGGGTCGTACTTCTCGGCCGCCATGACGATCTCCTGCGGGAAGGCTGCCAGCATCCGGATCAGATCCATCTCGGAAGGCTCGGTGAGCAGGGTGGCATCCACCTTCTCGGCACCGGCAAACTGCACGCCCTCGCTCTCCATCTTTTTCAGGATGGAGCAGATGCGGGCATGGGCATACTGCACATAGTACACCGGGTTATCGTTGTCGGTCTTGACAGCCTGATCGAGGTCAAAATCGATGCCGCTGCCTGCGTCGTGCATATTGAACAGGAAGCGTGCGCTGTCGATGGGCACCTCTTCCAGCAGGTCGGTCAGAGTGATGGCATTGCCGGTGCGCTTGGACATCCGCACAGGCTGGCCGTCGCGCATCAGGTTGACCATCTGCATCAGCACAACGTCCAGATCTTCGCCGTTCAGGCCGATGGCATCCATGGCACCCTTCATGCGGGCCACATGGCGTGATGGTCTGCGCCCCAGACATCGATGGCCTTGGCAAAGCCACGGGTGGCCAGCTTATTGTAGTGGTAGGCGATATCGGCGGCAAAGTAGGTGGGGATGCCGTTGGCACGGACGAGCACTTCGTCCTTGGCCTCCTCCTCGGTTCCGTCCTCGGTCTTTTTCTTGTTCACCGTGCCGTACTTGGCAGCGTACTGGGCGCTGCGGTACATGATGGCACCGTCCTCCGCCTTATAGCATGCGCCCAGCTCCAGCAGCTTATCCACCACGGCCTTCACCGCGCCGGACTCGTGCAGGGTGCTCTCATGGAACCACACATCGTAGTCGATGCGGTACTTGCCAGATCGCGCTTGAGGGCAGCAATGTTCTTGGGCAGAGCGTAGGCCACCAGTGCGTCCTTCAGGGCGGCAAAAGCCTCGCTCTCGAACAGAGTCTCCTCATCCATTCCCTTGCAAGCGGCAACGTACTTGTCGCCGTTCAGCTCGGCAAACTCACCGGCCAGCACCTTGATGTCGCCGCCTGATAGCACTCGGCGGGCAGCGGATAGGCTTCCTCGC
>ENA-OQDF01000340-OQDF01000340.1-human-gut-metagenome-genome-assembly--contig:-NODE-340-length-19172-cov-1.823523_pt1 | contig 19172 bp, 22 predicted proteins | sample MGYA00242769_ERZ504597 | MGnify/ENA primary metagenome ERZ504597 (study PRJEB26092, sample SAMD00036305) | human gut metagenome | host: Homo sapiens | study: EMG produced TPA metagenomics assembly of...
CAATGGTTGAAGATCATATCCATTACGACACGCATGCCCCGCTCGTGCGTCTTCTCGATCAAGCGGACGTAATCCTCGTTCGTGCCGAAGCGTGGGTCTACCCGATAATAATCCGTCGTGGCATATCCGTGATAAGAGCCTCCCTCCATGTCATTCTCCAATACCGGGTTCAGCCAGATAGCGGTAACGCCCAGATCCTCGATATAATCCAAATGCTGCTCGATACCGGCCAAGTCACCCCCATGACGGGCGTCGGGCTGTTACGGTCTACCTTATAAGAGGTACGCATCGGGATTTGATCGTTCGAGGGATCTCCGTTTGCGAAACGATCCGGCATGATGAGATAAAGCACGTCGGAAGAGTCAAACCCCTTGATCCGATCGGCGTTCGGTTTACGGGCCTTCAACTCATACGAGTAATTGAAACTCTTTTTGTCCTTCGTGAACGTGATATCAAACCTGCCGGGCTTGGCGTTTTCCACGTCCAGATAGATCAATAGGTAATTCGGGCTTTCCAACGCTACCGAGCTTTTCAACTGTACGCCGGGATATTTCACGCTAGGGAGATATCCGGCGATATCCTTACCGTATACCATCAGCTGGAGTTCCGGGTTCTTCATACCACTCCACCAGAAGGTCGGCTCGATTCTAAGGTTATCGGCTGAAAGCGTACTGGAAGCGAAAAGGGCCAGTAAAAGGCTCAAGAATAAATGTCTGTTCATGATATATGTTTATTGATTTATATGACAAGGTTGTACATACGCGAAGATAGAAGGATTCCATTGATAATAACACGCTTTCGCCCGGCGAAAAGGGAATAAAAATCACGCGAACGTTTGCGAACCCTCGTAAATTAAGACTATCTTTACTGCCTAAATCTAATCAACTAATTCAAATGATAAAAAGTCTAATTGTATCCATGTTTCTGACAGGTTGCGTTTCCTCCCTGTCCGCACAACAAAGTTTTTGGAAAGAAGATTTCTCCGCCGGGAAATTACCCGACGGCTGGATGATTTGTCGATTCAACGAAATCGGCAAAGTGTGAATGGATTGTAACCGATCAGCTTATCCCGGCTCTTTCCAGTTCGAGCAACAAGCACCTCCCATCGCATCTACGAGCCGTGGCTATCATATGCAATTCCGGCCGGGCGTAGTCACCGGGGAGGAGATCACGAAGTGGAATCAACGGGAGGAATACCCGAACGGCTATTTCCAGACCAGCGCTATCGATTGCGCGGGAAAGAACGATGTGGTATTGAAATTCCAGCACCTGTTTCGTTGGAATAATTGGTTCACCGGAAAACGTGCCGGCCTTTGGGTAGCGTCAGCAACGACGGGGTGAATTGGAAAGAGTATAACGTGATGGATAAGATCCCCGCCGCTACCCAGCTTCATGCCCCGGTGAACGAGGAGATCAACATCAGCGAGGTAGCCGCGAATCAGAAAACCGTCTACTTGCGTTTCTTCTGGCGGGATATCTTCTCTTGGTATTGGATGGTCGATGATATTGAGCTGACAGAGCCTTTCGCGCATGACTTGGCCTTGGAGAAAGTGACCTCACACCAAGAAACCGGGAATACGTTCACGAAGGAAGACGTGTTGAAAGTGAAGCTGAAGAACGTTGGCTCCCAGCCCGTAGACGAGGATTTCACGGTAACCGCCTCTTTAAACAACGGTCAGAAACTAACCGCCACGGTAACCGCCTCCGGGCATCCGATCGCTAAACAAGAGGAATATGAGGTAGCTTTCCCTGCTACCGACCTAACCCAGATGGGCTCCTATAAAATAGAGTTCGCTATCCAATACCCGAAGGATGAGCGTTCGTCAAACAACATATTAAAAGCGAACCTGTTCGCCGCCCGTATGAACTTGGGTAAGTTGACGAAGTTCAATAAGATCAGCAACACGGAATATGAGTTCGTCTCCGGGTACGCTAAGGTTAAGTTGATGTTTTACCGGGATGATATCTTCCGTATCTGGTTGGCACCGGATGGGGAGTATACCAATCCGGCGGCAAACTCGATCGTTGTAGATTATGGGGTAAAGAACCCGAGAGTCTCCATGGCCGACAACGGCAGCTATTATAAGTTCACGACTTCCCAATGTGTCGTACGTGTCTATAAGAACCCTATTCGTTTCGCCATGTATGACAAGAATAACCGTGCCGTGATCTACGAGGAGGCCGAACCACTTGCCTTCGGACTAAAAACGACCCAAACGATGCGCCGTAGCGGTGATGAGGATTTCTACGGTTGCGGTATGCAACAAGGTAATTTCTCATACGCTGGGAAGGAAGCGGATATCGAGGTGACCGGTTGGGATGAGGATCAATCCTCTAACCCGGCTCCCTTCTATATGTCCACGAAAGGATATGGCGTATTCCGCAATACGTTGCCCCGGGACATTATGCCTCAACGGCACGGAGATGTTGGACAAGAACTATGATGATGGCTTTAAGCTGATGGGCTTCACCAGTCAGTTGACGCATAACGAGAATCGCTTTGACGCATTCTACTTCTACGGCCCTTCCTTGAAAGACCTATTGAACGACTATACGGATATCACCGGAAAACCTTTTATGCCGGCGATGTGGATGCTTACGATGGGAGATGCCGACTGCTATAACAAAGGGGAACAGCGCACCGGATGGCCTCAATCCACCCCGGACGTAATCAGCCAAGTTGCTGATAAATATGTGGAATATGATATGCCCCGTGGCTGGATCTTGCCGAACGATGGCTATGGTTGCGGCTATGTGAAATTGGATTCTGTTGTGACGGAATTAGGTAAACGAGGCTTCCATACGGGCTTGTGGACAGAGAATGGTGTGGATAAGATCGCCTACGAGGTTGGTAAATGTGGTACCGCCTGTGTAAATTGGATGTGGCTTGGGTTGGAGAAGGCTATGAGTTGCCTTGAACGGCTGTAAATCCGCATTCGAGGGGATCGAGAGCAATACGAACGAACGAGGCTTCGTATGGGCTGTTTGCGGTTGGGCCGGAACTCAGCGGTATTCTACGGTATGGAGCGGTGACCAAGTGAGCAACTGGGATTATATCCGTTACCATATCCCGACGATCACGGGTGCCGGCCTTTCCGCTATGAACGCCGCTACTAGCGATGTGGACGGTATCTTCGGCGGTTCCCCGAAAACTATACCCGCGACTTGCAATGGAAGGTCTTCACCCCGATCTTTATGACCATGAGTGGCTGGGCAGATGCCGACCGTCAGCCTTGGGTATATGGGCATCCGTACACGGATATCAACCGTAAATTCTTAAAGCTGAAGATGCGTCTGAACCCGTACGCCTATACCTATTGCCATGAGGCGCATATGACCGGTGTACCGATGGCTCGTGCGATGGTATTGGAATTCCCGGACGACGTGGTTACCCGTGATACGACTACCCAATACCAGTTCATGAGTGGTGAGTGGATGATGGTTGCCCCCGTATATACCCGGAAGAACGTACGCGACAGTATCTACTTCCCTGCCGGAGAATGGTACGACTATTGGACCGGAAAGAAATACGAGGGTGGCAAGTGGTTGGATAAATATGAGGCTAAACTGGATATTTGCCCGGTATTTATCCGTCAAGGCGCCATTATCCCGATGTATCCGGATATGAATTATGTAGGCGAGAAACCTGCGGATGTCTTGACCTTGGACTTATATCCCTACGGAAACACCTCTTTCAATTTATATGAGGATGACGGTCTCACCCGTGATTATAAGAAAGGCGAGTTTGCCCGTACCTTAATCTCTGTTTCCTCCCCAAAAGGTGAGAAAGGAACGATCACCGTGGATATAGCGAAAGCGAAAGGAGATTATAAAGGACGTTACCAAGAGCGTACTTACCTATTGGATGTCCGCTCAGAATCCAGCCCGTCAAACGTAACCGTAGCCGAAAAGCCCCTATCTGCATCTCCCCCGAAGCGTTCAATGCCGGACAAGAAGGCTGGTACTTCGATGCCTCGGATCGTATGGGAAGGGTTAAGGTACGGACGAACCGCTTGTCTACGAATCAGGATCAGAAGATTGTAATTGGTTTCTAACACTTCTATTTATTTTAAAGGTATATGAAAACACAATTGACTTTATGTATATCCGGGACATTGCTGCTTGTCGGAATGTCCGGTTGCGAAAAAACTCCGGAGCGTCCTATGAATGTTGTGTATATCTTAGCGGATGATTTAGGATATGGCGATGTGGGTTGTTATGGCCAGCAGATTATCAAGACGCCCAATATCGATCGGATGGCGAAGGAGGGAATGTTGTTCACGCAGCATTATGCAGGATGTACGGTGAGTGCCCCTTCCGTTGCTCCTTGATGACCGGATTGCATACGGGACATACGCAAGTCCGGGGAAACCGGGAGATCACGCCCGAAGGCCAACAGCCGATGCGGGAGGATACCTATACGTTGGGTAAATTAATGAAATCGGCCGGTTATACGACCGGTATCTTTGGTAAATGGGGATTGGGAAATCCGGGCTCTGTCTCCATTCCCAATAAGATGGGCTTCGATGAGTTTTATGGGTATAATTGCCAACGGCAGTCGCATTCCTTCTATCCGGATCATTTATGGCATAATGAGGAGAAGGTTCTTTTTCCTGAAAACGAGAACAATGCTTGCAAGACATATTCACAAGATTTGATTCATGAGCAAGCATTGAAGTTCATCCGGGATCATAAGGAGCAACCATTCTTTGCGATGCTTACTTATACGCTGCCTCATGCGGAATTGAATCTTCCGCATGATTCTATTTATAAGATGTACGAGAACTCATTCGAGGAGACTCCTTATATTGGTAAGTTTGATAAAGTGTATGGCGGTTATAACACCTCGGAGAAGCCCTTGGCCTCCTTTGCCGCCATGGTCTCCCGGTTGGATAAATACGTGGGGGATGTAATGGCTGAATTGAAAGAGTTAGGTTTGGATAAGAATACGATCGTGATTTTTACCAGCGATAACGGCCCGCATCATGAGGGTGGAGCTGATCCCGATTTTTCAAGAGTTACGGACCTTTTAGGGGGATCAAACGGGATGTATATGAAGGAGGCATCCGTATACCTATGGTGGCATGGTGCCCGGGTACGATCAAGCCGGAGCCCAATCGGATCATATAAGCGCATTCTGGGATGTCATGCCGACATTGGCAGAACTTACAGGTACGGTTTTGCCCGAGAAGACGGATGGAATCTCTTTCTTACCAACCTTGTTATCAAAGAAAGATCAACAGGCCCATGATTATTTATATTGGGAATTTCACGAGTTGAATGGCCGGGAAGCATACGCTCCGGTAAATGGAAACTAATCCGGCAACCGATCGTGGGTGAGACTATATTGGAACTGTATGATTTAAGTAATGATATACACGAGGATACAAATCTGGCGGAGAAATATCCCGATAAGGTAAAAGAACTGGCAGTCTTGATGGACACGCCGCATAGAGTCTCCGTACTTTAACTTTGGAAGAGAAAAGTAAACGTGCGAGAAGAGAATAAAGTGTAGGCGTAATATCTGTTAGGTAATGATAAAAAAGGCTTTCTTTCAGCGAGAAAGCCTTTTTGTATCTTTGGCTCTCGTAATTTTAAGACAAAAAGAAGTAAGACTATGTTAGACGTTCAAGCGATCCGAAAAGACTTTCCGATCTTGGATCATAAGATATACGATAAACCGCTGATATATTTCGATAATGGTGCTACTACCCAGAAACCTCGTCAAGTGGTAGAAAAGATAGAGAATGGATATTATAACGTAAACGCTAATATCCACCGAGGCGTACATTTCTTGAGCCAAGCGGCGACAGAGGCGCATGAGGAGGCTCGCAAAACGGTACAGCATTTCTTGAATGCCCGTTTCTCGAATGAGATTATTTTTACCCGGGGAACTACGGAATCCATTAATTTGATCGCTTCCAGCTTTACGGATGAATGTATGTCGGCAGGGGATGAGGTGATCGTGTCCGTGATGGAGCATCATTCCAATATCGTTCCTTGGCAGATACAAGCGGCCCGGAAAGGTATTACGTTGAAGGTGATCCCGATGAATGAGAAAGGGGAGTTGAATCTGGATGAGTATCGTAAATTATTCTCGGATAAGACTCGTTTGGTTTCCGTGACTCATGTGTCTAATGTCTTGGGTACGGTGAATCCGGTAAAGGCGATGATCGAGATCGCTCATGAACAAGACGTGCCGGTGTTGATAGACGGGGCTCAAGCCGTTCCGCATATGAAGGTGGATGTGCAGGACTTGGATGCGGAGTTTTATGTTTTCTCCGGGCATAAGATTTACGGACCGACGGGTATCGGGGTCTTGTATGGTAAAGAGGAGTGGTTGGATAAACTTCCTCCGTATCAGGGAGGAGGCGAGATGATCGCTACGGTCTCGTTCGAGAAGACAACTTTTAATGAACTTCCCTTTAAGTTCGAGGCGGGAACTCCGGATTATATTGGTAGTACGGCGTTGGCGGAAGCTTTGCGGTATGTAGACCGGATCGGTATAGAGAATATAGCTACTTATGAGGATGAGCTTCTACGATATGCGACCGCTGGATTAAATACGATTGAAGGGATGCGTATTTTTGGACAAGCGGATCATAAAGGAGCGGTGCTTTCTTTTTTGGTGGGTAATATCCATCATTACGATATGGGGATGTTGCTGGACCGTCTGGGAATAGCGGTTCGTACAGGGCATCATTGTGCCCAGCCTTTGATGCATGCCTTAGGAATCGAGGGTACGGTGCGGGCGTCTTTCTCCTTTTATAATACGAAAGAGGAGATCGATACGTTCATCGCAGGTGTGGAACGAGTTCGGAAGATGTTTTGAGTATGATGTATTATATTAAGAAATATCCGTTTTCACTGGCGATTATATTGGTCGTTATTTACTTGTCGTTCTTTAAGCCGCCGAAGATGGATGATATCCCTTTATTCCCGGGTGTGGACAAGGTGGTTCATTTCTGTATGTATGGGGGGATGTCGGGTATGCTATGGCTGGAGTTCTTGCGGAATCACCGGAAGTATGAGACGGTATTATGGCATGCTTGGATCGGGGCAGTTTTATGCCCGATCGTTATGAGTGGGATTATTGAGATATTGCAAGAATATTGTACGACGTACCGGGGTGGGGATTGGTTTGATTTCTTGGCGAATACTTGCGGGGTGATCGCCGCTACGGCATTCGCTTGGTTCGTGCTTCGCCCTTGGATTGTGAATGAGCAAAATAATGTACAACCTTGTAGAGACGGGGCGTGCTCCGTCTCTACAAAGCTATATATACGATAAATAATAAACTGGGATATGTTATTACCATATATGGAAACCGGGCGTATAGAGGCCGGGTGTGATGAGGCGGGAAGAGGCTGCTTGGCGGGTGCGGTATTCGCCGCCGCCGTGATTCTTCCGGAAGATTTTAAGAATGAGGATTTAAACGATAGCAAGCAATTAAGCGAGAAGAAACGGTATAAGCTTCGTCCTGTCATCGAACGTGAGGCGATCGCTTGGGCGGTAGGCATCGTCAGTCCGGAAGAGATCGATAAGATTAATATCTTAAAGGCTTCTTTCTTGGCTATGCATCGTGCGATCGAGCAACTGAAAGTACGGCCGGAACATTTATTGATCGATGGAAACCGTTTTACCCCTTATCCCGATATTCCGCATACGACCGTAGTAAAAGGCGATGGCAAATACCTGAGTATCGCCGCCGCCTCTATATTGGCTAAAACCTATCGTGATGATTATATGAATGAATTGGCCTTGGAATACCCCGCTTATCATTGGCTGGACAATAAAGGTTATCCTACCAAGGTCCACAGGGAAGCGATTCGTACCCACGGAATCACGCCTTATCATCGCAAGACATTCACGCTTTTACCGGAGCAGCTTACACTAGGTTTTTAATACGTATATAGCATAACCTTATGCGTATATACGTATGAGGCTATGCCTATATCGGTGTAGGCTTACACGTATATACGTATCGGCTCGTGCCTATATACGTGTGAAAACACCTATTTTTATTGTTGTTCCTTTGCCCGGTAAGCCATTGCGTACAGACGCATTTGCTTCACCATCGCTACCAACCCGTTGGAACGAGTAGGGGATAAATGCTCTTTTAATCCTACCTTGTCGATAAAGTAAAGATCGGCATCCAGTATCTCCTGCGGGGTATGGCCGGATAGGATATTGATCAAAAGGGATACGATACCTTTTACGATCACGGCGTCGCTTTCTCCTTGGAAAATAATCTTTCCATCTGCATAATCCGCTTGGAACCAAACCCGGCTTTGGCAACCCTCGATCAAGTTGCTTTCCGTTTTATATTTCTCATCGAGCGGGGGAAGGGAGTTTCCCAGATCTATTAATAACGCATATTTATCCATCCAATCATCGAAGACTGAGAATTCTTCGATTACATTGTCTTGAAGTTCATTGATTGTCATTTTATCAGTATTTTATCGATTGTATATTACTTCCAGTACGGTTTGACCGGCAGCTTTTAGAGTCTCACGGTCTATATTCTCCATATTATCTTTTTGAGTATGCCAATAACTGGCGAAACCTGTTTTAGACTCAGGGTCGTAGTTAATGATGTCGATACTCGGGATATTACGTCCGCTAATCACATATTGGTGATCGTCTGTGATGGCTCCACCTGCGGCGTTAATGAAATATTTGCCATATCCCAGATCGCGGGCCGCGCTCCATACCATCTCGACGATCGGGCTGCCGCACGTAAGGATTGTTGCTCCTTGAAAAACGTGGCGTTCTTGCCGCCCACCATATCCAATAAGATTCCGTATTCCGCCGTATAATTAGGGACATGCGGATTTTTTGCCCAGAACTGGGTACCTAGGCACCAGCTATCCGGTGTATAATCGGTTACGAATTCCGGCGTACCATAATCCTCCGCATCGAAGAAAATAATATCGATACCGATACCCGGGCTTTTTGTCCGATTTGGCGGGCGATCTCCAATAAGGCACCTACGCCGCTACCGCCATCGTCCGCCCCGTCCAATGGGGTCCGGTGCTTGGAAGGATCGGGATCGTGGTCCGAATAGGGACGGCTGTCCCAATGCGCGAATAGTAAAACACGTTTACTATTCTCCGGATCAAACGAGCCTATGATGTTTCTCGCTTCCAGCTTCGTTCCGTCGTAGGCGGTCAGTATCGCTTCCTGTTGGTAGACTTTGGCGCCAACGCTTCAATTCAGATGCTAAGTAATCCCCGCATGCTTTATGAGCCGCCGTGTTAGGTACACGGGGACCAAAAGCGACTTGGTTCGCTACATAGGCGTAAGCGCTGTCTGCGTTGAAATCGGGAACAGCTGAGGCGATCGGTTGTTTTTTGATCTCCGGCATATTACCTGTCTCTTTGGTTCCTTTGGCTCCACATGATAAAAGAGCAAAACTCAATAACGCAAAAAATAATCTGATCATAAATCTGTTTTGTTTATAATGTTTTTACGGAGGCAGTCGCTTGAACCTCGTCTAATACACGCATCAAGTTTCCACCCCATATCTTGGCGATATCTTCCTCTGTATATCCTTTCTCTATTAATTTAACAGTGATCTGTATGAAATCGTTGTCACTTTCGCAACCGATAATTCCGCCACCGCCATCAAAATCAGAGCCGATACCTACATGATCGATACCGGCGACTTTCACCATATGATCGATATGTTCGATCGCATCGGTAAGGCTCGCGTTTTTATAATCCTCATTGATATAGCGGTCGAGCAAGCAAACTTGCGCTACGCCTCCATTTTGGGCAAGGGCCTTTAGTTGTTCGTCGGTCAGGTTACGGTCGTGCTTGCACATCGCCATGGATGAGGAATGCGAGCAGATGATCGGGGCCTTGGACAATTTGATAACATCCCAAAATGACTTCTCAGAGGCATGAGACATATCCACCATGATACCTTGGCGATTCATCTCTTTCACAACCTCTTCACCAAACGGACTTAAACCGTCCCATTCTTTCTTGGTATGGTGGATGAGTCGCAAATATCGTTATCGTAGGAGTGGCAGAGCGTGATATAATTGACACCTATCGCCTTGAACTTAGCGATATTCGCCAGATCCTTACCAATGCCGTATCCATTCTCTATACCGATAAAGAACGCTTTTTTCCCTTCATTCTTCAAGCGGATGAAGTCTTGGTTCGTAACGGCGATGCCACATAAATCCTTATTCAATTCAGCTTGCTTGCGAATACCTTCGATCAACCTGTTACTTTTTGTACGGCTTCTTGTAAAGAGACCTCATCACGTTTACCTTGTCCGATGAAGGCCGCAAGGAACACCCCGTCCTAGTTTCCCTTCTTGCATCTTAGGGATGTTTACCCGGTTACGTTCCCGGTCCGCGATGCTGAATCCGGCACGTTTGAACCAGAAAGGAGTATCGGTATGTGTATCTACGGAAAGGAAATGCTTGTGCATCTCTTTGGCTTGGTGGAAAGTCTCGGCCTTTCCTATCAGATGGCGGAATATCCTTAACATCGTAGTGTCGCCTCCGTAAGTCAACGCTTCCGGATGCCATTGAACTCCCATGATGGATCGATTCGGATAAGCGTCGATAGCCTCGATAATACTGTCGGGCGCATAAGCGGTAGCCTTGAAGATAGGCGCCAACTCCTTGATCGCTTGATGATGAAGAGAGTTTACGGCTAAGGTATCTTTCCCTAGAATAGAGGCTAGCTGTGAGTTCGCGTCAACAAAGACACGGTGTGAGCCATACGAACTGGGTAAATCTTGCCTATGCTTGACAGAATGATCGCCACGTTGTGAGGGGATGTCTTGGTAAAGCGTACCGCCAAACGCTACATTCAACAGTTGCAATCCCCGGCATATGCCTAAGACGGGAATATTTTGATCGGTAGCCATCTTGATTAGTTTCAACTCATACAAATCGCGTACCGGATCGACTTCCTCCAGCTTTTCCCGAGGCTCCTCCTCATACCATAGAGGGTTTACATCCGCTCCTCCTATAAGAACTAACCCGTCTAAATTCGATACGATATTCCTGAGTACTTTACCGTCAGTAACAGCCGGGATGATAATCGGAGTTCCCCCTGCCTTTACGATGGATTGGATATAGGTGGCCCCTACCCGGGAAGCACCATTGGAGATACTGGCGGAAATCCCGATCAATGGGGAGAATCGTGCCCGCACGTTTACATCGCAAGAGTCTGTCAACTCATATAGCTTTTTTAAGTTGGGGACTTCCGATCCGGGTGTCTGTGCCTGTGCTCCACATAAGATACTACAGGCGCATATTGCTGTGTATAAGATATTTTTCATAATATGTAGTTGTTTTCGTTTGCTATTTGTTTGGAAAATCTTGTATAGCGGTCATAACCCTTAGCAAGTTCCCACCCCATATTTTCCGTATATCTTCTTCTGTATATCCTTCTTCTAAAAGTCGGACGGTAATGTTAATCAACTCATTGGTAGCCGAGCAACCGATCAGTTCCCCGTCTCCGTCAAAATCCGAGCCGATTCCTACATGATCGATACCGATTAAATCTACGATATGATTGATATGGCGGATAGCGTCGCTTAAAGAAGCTTTTTCCTCTTCCTTATTGATGAATCCTTTGTATAGGCAGATTTGGGCGACACCCCCTTGAGCGGCCAGCGCTTTCAGTTGATCATCCGTTAAATTGCGGGGATGATCGCAAAGCGCACGTGCGGAAGAGTGGGAGGCTATGATTGGCGTCTCGCTCACTTCCAGTACCTGATAAAAGGTACTTCCGCCGCATGCGAGATATCAACCATGATCCTAATCGGTTCATCTCTTTACCACTTCCTTACCGAAAGGACTTAGTCCTTTCCATTCCTGTTTTCCTCTAGCGGAATCACAAATATCGTTATCCCCATTATGGCATAAGGTGATATAAGAAACTCCCATCTCCTTGAACATTCGTAGGTTTCGACCAGCTTCCCTAAAGCGTACCCGTTCTCGATGCCGAGGCAGATCGCTTTTTTCCCTTGCGCCTTAATCGTCCGGATCTCTTGGGGGGTAGTCGCTATAACCATCGGTCCGGATGTAAGGTTTGCTGGCGTTTACTTGATTCAGCCGTTCTATCGCATACGCTGTCGCTGCCTGTAAGGATGCCTCATCTCGTTTACCTTGCGGGATATAGGCGACCATAAAGGTTGCGTCGATACGCCCTTCTTCCATAAAAGGAAGATTCACTTTCCCTCCTTCTTTCTCCCCGATATTAAATTCACCGGGAAAGATCATTGGGGTATCTGTATGGGAATCGATCGTCACGATCCGTTGATGGATCGCTTTGGCTTTTGCGAAACGGCGGGCATTCTCGATATGGTAAGCGAATAGGGCTTTCATGGCCTCATCCCCTTGCGGAGCCATGGCCTCCGGATGCCATTGTACACCGAATATCGTTTTCTCCGTATGTTCCATAGCCTCATTGATTCCATCCGGGGCGGTCGCTGTCGCTCTAAATCCGGGGGCGACCTCTTTTACCGCTTGATGGTGGAAAGAGTTGACAAGGATTTGTTCTTCTCCATTGAAAATAGTACGTAGGCGGTTCATTCCCGGTTCGAGTGTTACCGTATGCGACGGATATTCCCGAGCCAATGTCTGGCTGTGTTTCAATAGAGCATGATTGGCTTGTGAATGGATGTCTTGATAGACACTTCCTCCGAACGCTACATTCATGATCTGATGCCCCCCGCAAATACCCATGATCGGAATTTGTCGGTTAGCGGCCAAGCGAAGCAATATCAAATCGTATTCGTCACGTAACGTATCTACGTCTTGCAATTGCGGGATAGGCTCCTCATGCAAATAGAGCGGATTGATGTCTCCACCCCCGCTCATAACCAATCCGTCTAGTTCGGAAACCAGTACGGTCAATGCTTTCAGATCCGTGATCACCGGGATAAGTACCGGGGCTCCCCCCGCATCCAGCACGGCTTGCACGTAGGTCTCCGCTATACAGGAAAGTCCGTCTCTCCGGTTAGCGGATATTCCTATTCGGGGAGGTTGAAGGCTTTCTTTAGCCGGTATATAATTATCAACTTCTTTGTATAGGGCCTCTAGATTCGGACGACGGACTTTCATGATTTTAAGCATCTATGTTAGCATATGTAGCGTTTTCCTCGATAAACTCGCGGCGAGGGCCTACGTCTTCACCCATCAACATGGGCGAAGATTTGGTCAGCTCGGCTGCGTTGTCGATCGTGATCTGCTTTAACGTACGGTTTTCCGGGTTCATGGTCGTATCCCACAATTGATGGTCGTTCATTTCTCCCAAACCTTTGTATCGTTGTGTATGGATCGAGTTCTCGTTGCCTCTCCATATTTTAAGATGAACTGCTGACGTTGTTGCTCGGTCCAGCAGTATTCCTCAACCTTACCTTTCTTACACAAATAGAGGGGAGGAGTCGCCAGATACACATATCCGTTCTCGATCAAGGAACGCATACGGCGGAAGAAGAAGGTCAAGATCAATGTGGCGATGTGGCTACCGTCCACATCGGCATCGGTCATGATAATCACCTTGTGGTAACGCAGCTTCTCCATGTTCAACGCTTTCGGGTCATCCTCCGTACCGACGGTTACGCCCATCGCACGATAGATGTTCTGGATTTCCTCGCTTTCGAAGATCTTATGATCCATCGCTTTCTCCACGTTCAAGATCTTACCGCGCAATGGTAGGATCGCTTGGAAGTTACGGTCGCGTCCTTGCTTAGCCGTACCACCTGCGGAGTCTCCTTCGACAAGGAACAATTCGCAGATCGCTGCGTCTTTAGAGGAACAGTCCGCCAATTTACCGGGAAGCCCACCTCCTGTCAGCGGAGATTTGCGTTGTACCAATTCGCGAGCCTTACGAGCGGCATGACGGGCTTGAGCGGCCAAGATCACCTTGTCGACGATTATTTTCGCCTCTTTCGGATGTTCTTCCAAATAATAGCCTAACGCCTCACCGATCGCCATATCCACTGCACCGGTAACCTCGCTATTACCCAGCTTCGTCTTTGTCTGTCCCTCGAACTGAGGTTCGGCTACCTTGATAGAGATAACGGCGGTCAAACCTTCACGGAAGTCATCCCCTTGAATCTCCACCTTGGCTTTCTCCAATAATTTAGAATCCTCGGCGTACTTTTTCAACGTACGGGTCAGGCCACGGCGGAAACCGGCTAAGTGTGTACCACCTTCTATCGTGTTAATATCATTTACGTAAGAGAATACGCTCTCATTGTAAGAAGTATTATAAGTTAACGCCACCTCGACAGGGATACCCTGCTTCTCGGTAACGATATGGATTACGTCTGGAATCAGTTTCTCTTTAGAACGGTCGATATAGCGGACAAACTCTTTCAATCCCTCATCCGAATGGAATACCTCGGACTTGAATGAACCGTCTTCTTTCAGAACTCGCTTATCTGTCAGACGTAGCGTAATACCAGCGTTCAAGAACGCTAATTCACGCAAACGGGTAGCCAAGATATCATACTTGTATTCCGTGACCGTAAAGATAGAACCGTCCGGCTTGAAAGAGATCGTAGTACCTGTTTTATCCGTATTATCGATAACCTGTACGTCGTGCAACGGCTTTCCGCAAGAGAACTCCTGCATATGTACTTTGCCGTTCCTGCGAACTTCCGCTTTCAGATAAGTAGAGAGGGCGTTTACGCAAGATACACCCACACCGTGCAAACCACCGGATACTTTATAGGTTCCCTTGTCGAACTTACCGCCGGCGTGCAGCACCGTCAATACTACCTCCAAAGCTGATTTACCTTCTTTCTCATGAATATCCACGGGGATACCACGGCCGTCGTCGGTAACCGTGATCGAGTTGTCCTCATTGATTACCACGTCGATGTATGTACAATATCCGGCTAGCGCTTCGTCTATGGAGTTATCTACGACCTCATACACTAAGTGATGGAGACCTTTCTCGCTGGTATCGCCAATATACATGGATGGCCTTTTTCGTACTGCCTCTAACCCTTCAAGTACTTGAATACTATCTGCGGAGTACTCTGTAGAAGTATTCTTAATTTCTTCACTCATGAGTTTATCTTTCTTTAAAATCTGTAATTATCTATGTCCTCAAAAAAAATCTAACAAATGTAGTGATTTTTATCGAGATAGCGAAGTGGGGGATGTGAAAATAGCGAAAAAAGGACGGGTGTAGTAAAAAAGGAGAGAGATAAGCCATAAACTTATCTCTCTCCTTTTGATTGGTAGCCCATAGGGGAATCGAACCCCTCTTTCAAGAATGAAAATCTTGCGTCCTAGCCGATAGACGAATGGGCCAAAATGTCAAAGCTCTCACTTATAGCGTTCTAAGAAAGTGATTTCCCGATTGCGAGTGCAAAGATAGACGATCTCTCCGAACTGGCAAAACATTTCGAAGGAAAATTTAATGCTACTCACTGTTTTAACTTCTCTTTAGAACTTATATCTTCCAGATGAATTTCCAAGGCTTTAACGGAAATATTTATTTCCCAGATACATACACATAACGACGCCGCTAATAGCAATAAGCTATGCCAAATATCCATGCGGCGAAAACCTGCCACGATACATAAATGAAGAACATAGCGATCACGCAGAGCAGCAAACTGAGTATTCCTAATATTTGCATGGAACGGGTCAGATAGAGCCTTTTCCGCAGGTTCGCTATCTGGGCGATATCCTTGGGGTCATGGGTTTGCTGATGCTTTTCTTTCAAGGCACGCACTACGCTGGCGTATGAAAGGAAGCGATTCGTATAGCCAACAATATCAATGATATGGCGGAAAATAATAAAGAAGGGGTCGTTAAGTCCAACATAATTCTATACTTTAATTATATGTATAACGTTAATTTGAGTATCTTTGTTCTTAATCATCGTCGCAAAGATACGAATTATGTTGTGTAAAACGAGGGGGATTGTCTTGCATACGATCCCTTACAATGATAAATATTCTATTATATATATGTATACGGAGGCGTTTGGCCGGGCCTCGTATCTGGTTAGTCGTAGCCGAGGGAAGAAAAGCACGGTATCGAAGGCTTTGTTTATACCTTTGTCCGTTCTGGAAATGGAGGTGGAGCACTTGAATAAGCGGGACTTGCACCGGATTAAGGAGACCCGCATTTGTTTTCCGCTGAATGATGTTTGTTGTGATCCGGTTAAGAATGTATTGGCGCTTTTCCTCTCGGAGGTTCTTTTTAGGGGCGTGAAAGATACGGAGCCGGATCCCCGTTTATTTGATTATTTATACGAGTCCATACATCTATTGGAGTATGCGGATAAAGGTATCGCTAATTTTCATATGGTTTTCTTGTTAGGTCTTCTCCACCATCTCGGTATTTTCCCGAATATGGAATCGCATAGGTGGGATATTATTTCGATATGTTGAATGGGGTGTTTACGGATCATATCCCGATGCATCGGCATTATTTAAATAAGGTGGAGAGCGCTTTCTTTTCCCGTTTGCTGCGTATCAGTTTTGAGAATATGTCGCTTTATGGTTTTTCCCGGCAAGAGCGGGCCCGTATTATTCATCGTATTCTTGAGTATTACCGTCTACATCTCCCGGATTTTCCGGAAATCAAATCGTTATCGGTGATGCAAAGCTTATTTGATTGATCTATTTGATGTTATATTAGCTCTTGAAAACACGTACGTGTTTTTTGAAAAAGACGTACATGTTTTTCCGGAAACACGTACATGTTTTTTCGGAAATAATGAGAAGCTTCCGGATAGGCGGGAAAAACATCCGATAACGGTTGCCTATTTGAGGAAAAGATTATACTTTTGCAATCTCAAAAGAGTTGGTCTTGTAGTTCAACGGATAGAATAGAAGTTTCCTAAACTTTAGATCCGGGTTCGATTCCCGCGAGACTACTTTTGCCCTTCTTTCTTTTTATCTTATTTTATTAATAGATAGCGAGTTATATTTGACTTTTGAGTGTTTTGTATATCGTTTTTGTAAAGAGAAAATAAATAAAAGAAGATTTTTTCTTACCGCAATTCTTACCGCATCCTTGTTTTGTCGATAAAATATTGTCTATATTTGCGTAAGTTAAATAAACAGATATATTATGGCAACAGTAAAATTCTATTTGACACGTCCGAAGTCAGATAAGCCTACCGCTATTTTTTTTCTGATGAATTACGGTGCATATACTATTTTACCCGATGGGAAGAAAAAGTACTTACCGTTGAAGTATTATACTAATGAGACAATTTTGCCGGAAAGATGGGATACGAAAGTTGGTGCTCCGATCGCTCCTACAGCGAGGAATCACCGGATGAACGCTGGTGAGTATAGAGAACTGAAAGCGGCTTTGGATAATATCGAAGTTACGGCTAAAGATGTGCTACGTCGGTTGGAGAATGACGGTATCCTGCCAACGAATGAGCTACTAACAAAGGAGTTGGATAAGATATTTAAAGGTTACAAGGAGATAGAACCGGATAGAGATGTCAAGGATTTACTTTGTTTTTGTCAAATCCTTTATAGAGAAAACTGATAAGAAACCTAATACTGTGAAGGGGTATAAGCAAACAGCTCGTGAGATTGAGGGGTATATTGCATTAACAGGGAAAAGGCTACAATTTGAGAATGTAGACTTGGATTTTTATTTGTCATTTGTTGAATATTTAACGAATAAAGGTTATTCTCCAAATACGGTTGGTGCTCGTATAAAGGATTTGAAAATGTTTATGAATGAGGCTTATGAACGTAATCTACATACAAATATGGATTTCAAAAAGAAGCGTTTTAGTAAGCCTAAAGAGGAAACCTATTCTGTCTACCTCAATAGTGATGAGCTAAAGAAAATCTATAAGTGTGACTTAAGTGATGAACCTCGATTGGATCGGGTTCGGGATTTGTTTTTGATAGGCTGCTGTACAGGATTACGTTTTAGTGATTTGTCTTTGTTGAGTTCTGATAATATTGATAATGTAGAGAGTGTAATTACTATAAAGACTGTGAAAACCGGTAGGACTGTAGTTATCCCTTTGCATGCGATAGTTCGGCAGATATTGCAGAAATATGATAATGAGTTGCCTCGTGTTCCTTCAAATCAAAAATTTAATGATTATATCAAAGAGATTGCGAAGAAGGCTGAGATTAATGAGCCAATCTTATTGCAAAGAACAAAAGGTACTTAACTTATGCTGAAACGAAGCCTAAATATGATCTTGTAACGAGTCACACGGCTCGGCGTTCTTTTGCCACGAATGCTTATTTAGCAGGATTGCCACCCATTAGTATAATGAAGATAACGGGACACAAGACGGAATCTTCATTCATGAAGTATATTAAGATCTCGGAGAAGGAGAATGCTATACAGTTGAAAGGACATGAATTTTTTAATCAGATAGTAACTTGCTAATTGATTATTTTTATGGAAAATGTAAGATCGTATTGTGATGATATTCTAGATGTTATACATAAATTTGGGGAAGAGTATATCTAGTGACCCCAGAACTAAAATCATTGATGGGAAAGATTTGTTTGTTTCTGTTGATAATAATATCAATAACGATATTGCATACTCTGATGATTCGGACAATAGATCGAATGAGGCTTGTGTGAATTTGGGTTTAACTTTTGCGGTTGGTCAACATTGTGAGAAATTACGTGTAAAATATGTAGATGCGATAAAATCTCGATTGTTAGGGATGGATCCTAAAGCTAGAATGGTCTATGCGGAGGAAATATTACAGCGTTTATATGAAATACAGCTAAATCATCCCATTTTTCATTCCAAGTATTTCAAAAGTTTGTTATACCAATTTTCTTCTCAGATGTCACAGAAGCTTTTGAACGATATGATATTAATTTGCGAAATGTTCTAATTGATTGCCAAAAAAGGCATGGTACGTTCTTTTGCTATTGGTTAAAGTTCTTCAAACCCCATTCTGATACGATAGGGGTACAAAGATGTATTTATAGTGAAAGTGATATTATTGATGATTCGTCAGATGATTCTCAAGATGAACTATTGAATTACTCTCAAAGTGAACTGTCAAATGTTTCTGATAACGGTAGCGATAGATCATCAAGCTATGGTCGAAAGTGATATTCAGTGATAATTCGTTCGGAATGATTTCTCGAAAAAGAACCGTTGATTACTCTCAAAGTGAACTGTCAAATGTTTCTGATAAGGGTAGCGATAGGTCAT
>ENA-OQDF01000341-OQDF01000341.1-human-gut-metagenome-genome-assembly--contig:-NODE-341-length-19130-cov-1.796822_pt1 | contig 19130 bp, 22 predicted proteins | sample MGYA00242769_ERZ504597 | MGnify/ENA primary metagenome ERZ504597 (study PRJEB26092, sample SAMD00036305) | human gut metagenome | host: Homo sapiens | study: EMG produced TPA metagenomics assembly of...
AGACGTAAAGACGGAAGAAAAGAAAGAACATAAATGTCTACGCACAAAGCGCAAAAGAGACTGAAAGAAGAATAGACATAAGAAGAAATAAGTCTATCTAACGAACTCTAAAGAACAAACTTAATAAGTGACCTTTTAAGTTTGTTCTTTGCGTATTTTATAAGGTCTGATCTTAAAAACACATCTTAAGTGATTAGTGAATTAGTAGTTGATGTACAGCCCAAAGAGGTATCTATCGCCGTCTTGGAGGACAAGAGCCTTGTGGAGCTCCAAAAGGAGGCCCGCAACGTCTCGTTCGCTGTTGGTGATATCTATCTAGGTAAGGTTAAGAAACTGATGCCGGGCTTAAACGCTGCGTTCATTGATGTCGGTTACAAAAAGGATGCGTTTCTTCACTATTTGGACTTAGGTCCTAACTTCAACACCCAACAGAAATATTTAAAGCAATTGCTGAGCGATCCCAAAAAGGCGCCGGTACTGTCGAAAACTCAGATTCTACCGGAGATCGAAAAGAACGGGAGTATTAGCGACGTGCTGAAAGTAGGACAAGAGGTGTTGGTTCAAATTGCTAAAGAGCCTATCTCACGAAAGGTCCCCGATTGACTTCCGAGCTTCTTTTGCCGGAAGATATATCGTGCTGATACCGTTCGCCGATAAAGTATCTGTCTCCACCAAAATTAAATCAAGCGAGGAACGAGCCGTTTGCGCCAGTTAATCCAAAGTATCAAACCGAAGAATTTCAGTGTTATCGTACGGACATCCTCGGAGGGCAAGCGTGTCGCAGAGCTTGATCATGAATTGAAGACATTGATGAAACGATGGGAAGATAATATCGTGAAGGTGCCTAAACTCAAAGCTCCGGCTATTATTTATGAGGAAACGGCACGTACCGTAGCTTTGCTTCGGGATATATTCAACCCCTCTTTCCAAAATATTTATGTAAATGACAAGGAGGTCTATAATAATGTCCGCGACTATGTAAGCTTGATCGCACCGGGACGGGAAGAAATCGTACAGTTATATACGGGAGAGCTTCCTATCTTCGACAACTTTGCGGTCACCAAGCAAATCAAGTCGCTATTCGGACGAACTGTCACTTACAAGAGTGGAGCTTACTTGATTATCGAGCACACGGAAGCTATGCACGTTATCGACGTGAACAGCGGGAACCGTTCCAAAGGCAGCGATGCCCAAGAGAAGACAGCTATCGACGTAAATATAGCCGCCGCCGATGAGATCGCCCGTCAGCTCCGCTTACGAGACATGGGAGGTATCATCGTCATAGACTTTATCGATATGGCAGAGGCTGCAACCGGCAAAAGCTATTTGAACACATGACAAAGGCAATGGCAAATGACCGGGCTAAACACAATATCCTTCCTCTTAGTAAGTTTGGCTTGATGCAGATTACCCGTCAGCGGGTACGTCCGGCAATGGACGTGGATACGTCAGAAGACTGCCCATCCTGTTTCGGAACAGGAACGGTTAAGCCTTCCATCCTGTTTACCGACAGCCTGGAAGAAAAAATAGATTGCTTAGTAAACAAACATCACGTGAAGAAATTCACCCTGCATGTACATCCGTATGTCGCAGCGTATGTGAACAAGGGGTTGTTCCCCTTGAGCATGAAGTGGAAAATGAAGTACACACATGGTTTAAAAGTTATTCCCAATCAAAGTCTCGCCTTTCTTGAATACAAATTCTTTGATGCCGACAAGAATGAGCTTGACATGAAAGAAGAAAAGGAAATAATCAACAAATAACAAGAGAAGCCCCGGGCCTATTAAAACGGTTCCGGGGCTTTCTGTATTCTGCCAAACCGCCAAAATGTCACGATTCATGACACGTATTATTTATTTTCAAACCCAAACTTCTTTGGCACGGCATTTGTTGAATACTATGTGAATCCTTTAAACAAGGAGGATGACGGACGATGAATAATAACAATTAAAATATTTACAATCATGGGAAAGATTATTGGAATCGACTTAGGAACAACCAACTCTTGTGTTGCCGTATTGGAAGGTAACGAACCGGTTGTTATCGCGAACAGCGAAGGTAAAAGAACAACACCTTCAATCGTAGCTTTCGTAGAAGGCGGCGAGCGTAAGGTAGGTGATCCCGCAAAACGTCAGGCTATCACCAATCCTGAAAAGACTATATTCTCTATCAAACGTTTCATGGGTGAAACTTATGACCAAGTACAAAAGGAAATCAATCGCGTTCCTTATAAAGTAGTGCGTGGTGATAACAACACTCCTCGTGTAGATATCGAAGGACGTTTGTATACTCCGCAGGAAATCTCAGCGATGATCCTGCAGAAAATGAAAAAGACAGCTGAGGATTATTTGGGACAGGAAGTAACGGAAGCCGTTATCACAGTACCTGCTTACTTTAGTGACGCTCAACGTCAGGCTACGAAAGAGGCTGGTGAGATCGCAGGTTTAACCGTACGCCGTATCGTAAACGAACCGACTGCCGCTTCTTTAGCTTATGGTTTGGATAAGACGAACAAAGACATGAAGATCGCCGTATTCGACTTAGGTGGTGGTACATTCGATATCTCCATCCTTGAGTTAGGTGACGGCGTATTCGAGGTAAAATCAACAAACGGTGATACTCACCTAGGTGGTGATGACTTCGACCACGTAATCATCGACTGGTTGGCTGAAGAATTCGAACGAGAGGAAGGCGTAGACTTACGTAAAGACCCGATGGCTTTACAACGTTTAAAAGAAGCTGCCGAGAAAGCGAAGATCGAGTTGTCAAGTACGACTAGCACGGAGATCAACTTGCCGTATATCATGCCGGTAAACGGTATTCCAAAGCACTTGGTTAAGACTTTGACTCGTGCTAAATTCGAACAATTGGCTGACGGTCTGATCCAAGCATGTATCGAACCGTGCCGTCAATCCTTGAAAGACGCAGGTTTATCAACTTCTGATATCGACGAAGTGATCTTGGTAGGTGGTTCTACTCGTATCCCGGCTGTACAGGCTATCGTTGAGAAATTCTTCGGTAAAGCTCCGTCTAAGGGCGTTAACCCGGATGAAGTAGTAGCCGTAGGCGCAGCGATCCAAGGTGGTGTATTGACAGGTGAGGTTAAAGACGTATTGCTGTTGGATGTTACTCCGCTGTCTTTAGGTATTGAGACAATGGGTGGTGTAATGACTAAATTGATCGAGTCTAACACGACCATCCCGACCAAGAAGTCCGAGACATTTACGACTGCCGTAGACAATCAGCCTTCTGTTGAGATCCACATCTTGCAAGGTGAGCGTTCTTTGGCTAAAGATAACAAGTCTATCGGTCGTTTCCACCTAGATGGAATACCTGCCGCACAACGTGGTGTCCCTCAGATCGAGGTTACATTCGATATCGACGCCAACGGTATCTTGAACGTATCCGCCAAGGATAAAGGAACCGGTAAGTACAAAGTATCCGTATCGAGGCTTCCAGCGGTTTGAGCGATGATGAGGTTAAGCGTATGAAAGAAGAGGCTGCCGCAAACGCAGAGGCCGATAAGAAAGAGAAAGAGCGTATCGATAAATTGAATCAAGCGGATAGCATGATCTTCCAGACCGAGAAACAATTGAAAGATCTTGGCGACAAGCTTCCGGCAGACAAGAAAGCTCCGATCGAAGGTGCCTTGAACAAATTGAAAGAAGCTCATAAGGCTCAGGATATCGCAGGTATCGATGCTGCTATGGCAGAATTGAACAGCGTATTCCAAGCAGCTAGCCAAGAAATGTACAACGCTCAAGGTGGCGGCGCTCAAGGCGGTCCGCAAGCAGATCCTAACTTCGGTGGTCAACAAGCTGGCGGTAATGCAGGTAGCAGCAACAACAGCAAAGACGGTAACGTTACGGACGTTGACTTTGAGGAAGTAAAATAAAAAGAAGCGGTTTTAATCGCTCCTTTACTCCACATAAGATAGAAAAACGGCTATCGGGTCCTTCGGGATCTGATAGCCGTTTTTTATTTTAGCCCTATATATTCAATAAAAAAGCCATTGATATCCAATAATTATTAATAAGTTTGCACTCGCATAAAAACACTCATTTTAAATTACGATTAAGGGCAACGTACTAATTTTCGACTTATGCTAGCGAGATCTATACAGAAATATTACATATTTGTTCTACTTTTTCTGCTAGCCATTCTACAGTCCTCTTGTCAACAGTCGGGAAATAAATATCGTATATTAGTAGTCCATTCCTATGAAAGCGACTATGTAGCTTATAAAGACTGCGATCGGTTGATCCGGAAATCCCTCGAGAAAAAGGGGATTAATCCGTCGATCCAAACATTCTATTTGAACTGCGAGCAATATGCGGCACCTGCCGAAGAAAAACGGATGTACCTGTATCTAGATTCGATCTCCACTTGGAAACCCGATCTGATATTGGTCTACGAGGATCAAGCGACTTACACGTTAATGCAATGCCATCATCCGCTAATTTCTACAATTCCCATTGTATTTGGCGGCGTAAATTTCCCCAATAAGGCACTATTGGCGCAATATTCGAATGTTTCCGGATTCTGGGACGAGCCCGACTACGTCACGAACATCCGCTTGATAGAACATCTGTTGGGCAAGTCTACAATTTATATGTTGCACGATAGTACGTATATAGATAGGCACATTAAGGCTACGTTACATGAGCAATGTGCTCAAGTAGACATTCGGGTCGATAATAATCGTATCATGTATATACCGGTAGAGATCGCTACTTTGGAAAGGGTCAATCAAAGCTTAAAGCGGCCGGATAGTACGACCGTCAACATCGTGCCCGTACAAGGAGACAAGCTATCAGCTGTTTCTTGGTACATGAGTAAACACGTCCCTTACATCTACTATCTACAGGCCAAACGGGATTACCGGGTATTGAACACCAGCCGTTTTTCCAGTAAACCCTCTTTTACGGCGATCAACGAGGATCTAGGATATTCGAATAAACTTGTAGGTGGCTATATCACCTCCTTGGAAACCCAAATAGAAGAATCTACCGATAGAGCCGCGGAAATATTAAAAGGCTCCACTAGCGAATCATTCCCACAGATAACAAAGAGCAAGAAGAATTATGTATTTGATTTCAATGAAGTCAAATATTGGAATATCGATAAAAGGCTTCTTCCGAAGGATGCTATACTTTTGAACTTTCCTTTTAAGGACCAATATCCAAGATTATTCTGGAGCTTGATAATCCTAGTCAGCACGATGTGCTGCTTTGTCTTCGGTAGCTTCATCATCATGTATACCCAAGAATCCAAGGCAAAACGACAAGCGCAAAAAGCCCTATTACATGAAAAGGAATCATTAGCGGAAGCCTTGGAGAAAGCCAATGAGTCCGACCGGATGAAATCCGTATTCTTGGCTAACATGAGTCATGAGATACGTACCCCGCTAAATGCGATCATCGGCTTTTCAAGCCTAATCGCCGAACTGGATCTGACGGCGGAAGAGAAGGAGCAATACGCTAATATCATCACGACCAATAACGAGTTATTACTAAGTTAGTCAATGACATATTGGATTTGGCAAGGATTGAATCCGGAGGTATCGTCTTTCATAAAGAATCCTGCAATTTAACGGATTTAGTGAAAACCCTTTATAAACAACATCTTTCCGATGTCCCCGAAGGTATCGAATTCAAGGAGAAATGCCCCGATACGCCGATCTGCTTATATTCGGATAAGGAGCGACTTTACCAAGCGCTCGAGAACATACTGAAAAATGCCATAAAATTTACTTCCGCAGGCTTTATAGAGATCGGTTACGAGTATCCCGCTGACGCACAAGACGTCCGACTTTATGTGCAGGATACAGGCATCGGGATCTCTCCCGAGGACCAAGAAGCGATATTCGAGCGTTTCAAGAAGCTGGATGATTTCGTGCAAGGAACAGGTCTTGGATTATCGATCTGCCAAGCTATCGTAAAACAATTAAACGGGCGTATCTTGCTCAAGTCCGAAAAGAATAAGGGGTGCCGCATCTCCTTGGTTTTCGAATTATAAACCAACCTCAGAAGCCAAGAAAAATAGACATTTGTCTCTTTGATATCCAATTACTTTTTATACATTTGCACTTATTATATTGAAGCTATACACATGGCGAACACTTCTTATCGTTATCTTTTTTATTGTTGCTTCCATTGTTTTTATTGGTCGCAAATTCTTGCGAACGCTCAACCACGGAAAAACGCATCTTGATAGTACAATCTTATGAGCCGGACTTTCAAGCCTATAAAGATGTAGAAGAGACTTTTAAAAATGGATTCCAAAAGGAAGGCATTCATGCCAGTATCTTCACGTTCTATCTTAATTGCGAAGCTTATCAATCGCCAGAAGAGAAACAAAGAATATATACGGAACTCAATACGTTATCTTTATGGAAGCCTGATATCATAATCGTAAACGATGATCAAGCGACCTATTCCTTATTGGCTTGCGAACATCCTTTATTAGATAGCGTACCTATCGTTTTTACCGGAGTCAACTACCCTAACATACCCTTAATTCAAAAGTATCCTAACGTATCCGGATTTTGGGATAAGCCGGACTATCGGAAAAACGTCGAACTTATTGAGCGAATCATGGGAAAATGCGTGATTGTACGTGTCTCTGATAGTACAGCTCTTGACAAAAAGATCCTGAAAGATATGGATGAGCAAATAAAAGGGCTATGCTCCAAGGCTAGACCCGATTACCTTAAATATCCCCAGTATTCATCCCCATCCGATAAAAAGAGATCCTCTTCTTTAGTGCGGTTCCCAAAAGTACCGTTCGATTCCCTCTATATACAAACCATTCAACCCCGTACCAGTTCCAACTTGATCTGGGGGTTAGGTACAAGTACTTACAACAAGGCCTACCTTGCTACCAAAAGAGATTATACCTCGATAGCCTTAGGTAGGTTCTGCTCATTTCCCAGCTTCTCGGCGATCAACGAATCCGTAGGATATGACGGAGACTTCATAGGGGGATATATGACCCCGGTAGAGAGTCAAACCCAAGAAGCCTTACGACGAGCTGCAGCATACTCAAAGGCACACCGGCCAATAGCTTCCCACAAATAACGGAAAGCGCCAAAACTATCTGTTCGATTACCCGACTTTAAATAAATGGGGGATCGATTGGAAAGAACTGCCTCAAAACAGCATCTTCTTGAACATGCCCTTTGTGGTTCGTTATCAAACATATATTATTCTATGCGGGATTCTTCTAACCCTATTTATCCTATGGACGCTTTTCTATCAAAGAGTACAATACCGTCGCGAAGCCTCTCACAAGAAACAGGCTCAAGAAAGTTTACGGAAAGAGAAAGAATTCCTCTCGTTGGCTTTAGAGAGCGGTGATATTTTCGCATTCCGATACAGCAACGGCGTATTCGAGTTCGACCATGATTTCTATAAGTCGTTGGATATGCCGATAAAGCCGATCACCTCCACGCAATTCCAAGAGTCTATCCACCCTGAAGACCGGGAAGATTTCATCCAACATAAGCACCTGCTTGATACAGGATTCCCTTCCCGTAAGATCACCCGCCGCCGATATAATTTCAACGGCAAAGGGCATATATGGTGGGAATTCAGATATGCGCAAGCGAAGAATGGACAAGACTCCACCCGCAATAATGTCGGAGTAAACGGGCTCTGCTTAAATATCCAACAAAGTAAGGAAGTAGAGGAAGATCTTATCAAAGCCCGTATAAGGCCGAGGAAGCGGACCAAATGAAATCAGCGTTCCTCGCCAATATGAGCCATGAGATACGTACCCCGCTTAACGCCATCGTTGGATTTTCGGAACTGCTAACAAGCGATATGGAAATAAGCCCGAACGAGAGGGATGAGTTCATGCAAGTTATCAGTAAGAACAGCGACCTCTTATTGAAATTGATCAATGACATTCTCGATCTATCCCGCATCGAGTCCGGTAAGATGTCGTTTACCCTCACGAATTGTGACTTAAACGAATTACTATCCCATATCTACCGCACCCATCAATTGTTGATGCCCCAAGGCGTAGCGCTTAAAATACAACTGCCGGTCCTCCCGGCCATTATCCAAGCGGACCTACATCGATTAACCCAAGTGATTACCAACCTCATAAACAACGCCGCAAAATTCACGACGCAAGGATACATCTTGATTAAATACGATTATACGCAAGATAAACGTTGGATCCAGATCTCCGTGACCGATACGGGCAAAGGCATTCCCGCAGATAAGCAAGCCCAAGTATTCGAACGGTTCAACAAACTGGACGAGTTTGCGCAAGGGACAGGCCTCGGACTGGCGATCTGCCAAATTATCATCGAGCACTTCGGAGGATATATCACCCTAGAATCCAAAGAAGGGGAAGGTAGCACATTCATCGTGACCCTTCCCTACACTCCCGGATTATCGGTATAAGATTATTTTTTCTTGAAACGCAAGAACGGCAATACAATAAATAAAGGTATGCAACAGATCATTACCCAGATAAAGAAATGTTGGTAACCGATCTGCTCCTGTATCCATCCCGATGCCATTCCCGGTAGCATCATACCTAACGCCATGAAACCGGTACTGATGCATAATGCGAAGTCTTATATTCCCCCTCGGCGAAAAGCATCAGATACATCGTATAAGCCGTAAAGCCAAACCCGTAGCCGAATTGCTCGACAGCGACACAAGCGTTTACGACAACAATACTCTCCGGCATCGTATAGGCATATACAAATAGACAGATTCGGCAAGGAGATAGCCAATGCCATAGGCCATAACCAAGTCTTCAAGCCACTCCGGGATATAGCCAGGCCTCCTAAAACCCCTCCGAGCAATAAGGAGATCACTCCCACCGTACCATAAGCGAACCCGACCTCACCGGTACTGAGCGCCAGCCCGCCAACTTCCCGCCCATCCAGCAGGAAAGGAGAAGCCAACTTTACCAATTGGGATTCCCCCAAACGATACGTCAGCATAAAAAGCAAAGCCGGGACAATCCCTTTCTTGTTGAAAAAACTCACGAAGTATTGCCAAACTCCACCAAGATGGTATGAGGGGTGATATTCGTACGTTGCGCGTCACTCGCCGGACGGGGTAAGATATACTTATGCCACAAGGCCAAGGCGATAAAGGTACCGGCCAATACGAAAAACACCAGGCTCCAAGCAAAGGAAATCCGCCCGGTACTCTCCTCCAAAGTCCCGCCAGCATAACCAGCAGACCTTGTCCGGTTAGCATCGCCACCCTGTAGAACGTATTTCGGATACCGATGAAGAACGCCTGTTGCTCCTCCGTCAAGCCCAGCATATAGAACCCATCTGCGGCGATATCGTGCGTAGCGGAACTAAACGCCATCAACCAAAAGAAAGCCAAGGTAAACCGCAGAAAGAAATCCCCGGGAAGGACGAACGCCACACCTGCCATTCCCCCACCAATCAATAACTGCATGCCATAAATCCACCAACGCTTCGTTTTATCAAGTCTACGAACGGGCTCCAGATGGGCTTGATCACCCAAGGAAAATAAAGCCAACTGGTAAACAAGGCGATATCCGTATTCGAGACGCCCAAACGTTTATACATGATCACAGAAAGCGTCATGACTACCACGTAGGGCAAGCCTTCGGCGAAATAAAGAGACGGGATCCAAGCCCAAGGACTACGTTTTTCCATAATCAGCAGGAATCAGATGATTAGAAGTCAATACTAAATCCATCCGCATCCTTCCACGCCGGGAACTTAGCCCGGAACTCATCCAGCTCGCTCTTCTTCAAGGTACATGTCCGGGTGATTTCCTCCCGTTTTCCGGCATCAGCCAATTTCTTTCCTTTTGCGTTATAAATCATGGAATCCCCTCTGAAAAGAAAACCTTTCCCATCTACCCCCACACGGTTCACGCCACAGACATAAGCCATGTTCTCAATGGCACGGGCATGCAGCAATGCCTTCCACGCCTTCTTCCGGGCCTCGGGCCAATTGGCCACATAAATCAAAAGATCATATTCGTTATTTACGTTGCGGCTCCAAACCGGGAAACGCAGGTCATAACAAACCTGCAAACAGATATTCCAGCCTTTATAGGGCACGATCAGCCGTTTGTCGCCCGCCGAGAAATGCTTGTCCTCTTCCGCCATACGGAACAAATGACGCTTATCGTAATAATACTCCTCTCCTTCCGGAGTGATGAAAAAGCCCGGTTGTAGAACTTCCGTTATCTTTCGCGATAAAACTCCCGGCCACGGCCAGTTTATATTTCTTAGCCCATTCCTTTATAGTCGGTACGGTCTGGCTCTCCATCGTATCGGCTTGTTTCTCCACGTCCATGGAAAATCCCGTGGTAAACGTCTCCGGCAATACGGCTAAATCGGTTCTTCCACTAACACGGCGCAACAGTTCGCCGTAATAACCCAAGTTCTCTTCACGGTCTTCCCAAATGATATGGGATTGTATCATGCTGATACGTAAGTCTTCAGTCATAGAATAAAGATATTAAGGTAATAAAAAGACATATTGTGACAAGGAAACAGTTTCATGGTGAAGAAACAGTAGTTTCTTCATAGCAAAACTTTTGTTTCTCTTAGGGAAAACTTTTGTTTTCCTATAGTAAAACTCTTATTTCTTCACCATAAAACTCCTATACCTGTACGAAATTCTCAGGATGGCAAGCGGTAACTCCCCGATACATCTCACGTATCGTATGGATATCTTTATCCACATCACCTGTCGGATAAAAAACACCCTTCGTACCCACCTCTTTCTTTCCATAATCAAAATAAGCCACCACGATCGGCACGTTCGCTTTCAAAGCGATAAAATAGAATCCTTTTTTCCAGTCCTTTGGCCCGCTTCCGGGTACCTTCCGGTGTGACGCCAATTGAAACCGCTCACTGGTCTTGAAACGTTCCACCATCTGATCGGTCACCGACGTACGTTTACCACGATCCACCGGAACACCTCCCAGCCAGTTAAACAGCAAATTAAAAGGGAAAAAGAACCACTCTTTCTTAATAAGGAAACCGGCGTTACACCCGATCGAGGTATAAAAAGTTCCCTACGATAAATCCCAGTTACTGGTATGCGGAGCCACACATACGATACATTTCGGCAAATCCACGCCATCCACCGGGCCCAGCTTCCACCCCGCCATACGGAGTATCGCCTTACTAATTGCCTTCTTCATGCCTATTTGTCCTTGCTCAACTCTCCTATCTCGTCGGCGATAGCGTTAACCTCGTTTTGCAAGTCCTCTCTAATTTGCGATAATAATTCCGTACGAGAGCCTTGTTATCCTTGCCGTCGGGGTGTCCGGCACGAACGATATAACTATCTTGCATATCTAGGATACGAGCCATCAAAGCATCCGCTTTCTCTTGATTTACTCCGGGTATATACAATTTGCAAACCAGCGCTTCCGTGAACAATTCACCAGCCACGTAGCTGATCTCTTTCTTTAAAATTCTTCTTTTAGCCATAATTATTTCATATTTAATTATCCACAAATATAGAACATATGTTATTAAATACCGAGGAAAGGCCAAGAAAAAACATAAAATGAATTATCTTTGCAGCGGTGAAATCATTGATTATAAACAAATCAAATATGAACGAAATGATAAAGACGCCAGAGTTTCTCTTTGAAGCAGCTGGGAAGTCTGTAATAAGTGGGAGGTATTTATACCGTACTATCGACTAAAGCTCATACGCTTCAACAAATTTTTAACGACAAGTAATATTCATCGGTCCGGATGTGTGGGCAAACACAACCGCTCCCGATTTTACGGAAGACGCATCTTTGTTTGAGGATTGGAGAAAGCACGCCGAGGCAGTAGATCACTTGAAAGTTAAGGTTGGTCGCTGGAACGTACCGGGTACCCCCCCTGTTATACTGGTAGATTTCAAGTCCTACTTCAGTGAACGAGACGCCTTTTTCTATTCTATGTGGGAAATTTCCGAGTTGACTCCATCCACGCCTACGGCGATTACGATGAGTCTTGTATCTTCGCGTATGCGGTCGGTAAGGTAATAGAGAGTTTCTATCACTTCTACAAACTGGAAAACAAGAAAGTCGCCGCCCTATTCAATGAATGGATGTTGGCGATGGGAGCGCTTTACATTCAAAAGCAAATCCCTGCCATAGCGACACTTTTCACGACGCATGCCACATCGATCGGACGCTCTATCGCCGGTAACAACAAAGCGTTATACGCTTATATGGACGGTTACAACGGCGATCAGATGGCTAAGGAGCTAAACATGGAGCCAAGCATTCTGTAGAGAAGCAGGCCGCCCATTACGTGGATTGCTTCACGACCGTAAGCGATATCACGGCCCGTGAATGTAAACAGTTATTGGATAAGGCACCGGATATCGTTACCCCGAACGGCTTTGAGCCCAACTTCGTACCCGAGGGTAAGGAATACGCTAAAAAGCGGAAGGAGGCACGTCGTACATTAATTAATGTAGCGGAGAAATTATTGGGCTGTTCCATCGACCCGAACGCTTTGCTGGTTTCCACCAGTGGCCGCTATGAATACAGAAATAAAGGTATCGATGTCTTCATCGAGGCGATGAACCGTGTACGTACGTCCGGACGCCTGCAGCGTGAGGTCGTCGCCTTTATCATGGTACCGGCTTGGATACGTGCTGCCGTGCGGATTTAAAAGAGGCGATCGAGCAGGACATAAAGACGACCTCTCCGCTTCAAATCCCTTTCATTACGCACTGGTTGCATAATATGCCAGAAGATAAGGTCTTGAATTATATCAACCACGCCGGCTTCACGAACGCGGCATCCGAAAAACTAAAGATCATATTCGTTCCTTGTTATTTGGACGGTAAAGGAGGTATTTTCAATAAGACCTATTATGATATGCTGATAGGGATGGACGCTACCGTATATCCTTCCTACTACGAGCCGTGGGGATATACCCCGCTGGAAAGTATCGCTTTCGGTATACCGACGATCACGACCAATCTGGCCGGTTTCGGTATGTGGGCGAAGAAAACGGTATCCGGAGATAACCTTAGCGAAGGCGTAGAGGTTATTAATCGTACGGATTTCAATTATTTTGAGGTAGCGGACGCTATCATGAACTCCATCCTGCTCTCAGCCAAAAGGATGCTACGGACATCGAGGAAATCAAACAGCGTTGTTTCGATCTCGCTCGAAAAGCTGAATGGAGCAAGTTTATCGACTATTATCTGACCGCATTCGATATCGCCATAAAGCATGCCGAGGAAAGAAACAGCTAAATATTGCTCATAATTAATAAGATAATGCTATCTTTGCACTCGTTTTTAGACAAACACTTTAAACTTCACGATAATGAAAATTAAGGCGAATAACGCAAACAGTCCTATTTGGAAGGACGTCTACTCACATTCCAAGCTTCCACAACAGTTGGAACCACTTAATGAGATCGCTACGAATCTTTGGTGGGTATGGAATCATGAAGGCGCTAAACTATTTGGCAAGATCGACAAACAACTTTGGAAATCCACAGAAGGTAACCCTGTACAGCTATTGCAAAGCCTTTCACACAAACGTATGGAAGAGATCTTAGCAGATAAGGAGTTAATGGCTGAAATCCAAAAGGTATACGCTGATTTCAAAGCTTATATCAATGTAAAACCCGACAAGACACAACCGTCTGTAGCCTACTTCAGCATGGAGTACGGTTTGACCAATGTATTAAAGATTTACTCAGGTGGTCTGGGAGTATTAGCCGGTGACTACTTGAAAGAGGCCAGCGATAGCAATATCGATTTATGTGCCGTAGGTTTCTTGTATCGTTACGGATATTTCACACAGACTTTGTCCATGGACGGTCAGCAGATCGCCAATTACGAGCCGCAAAATTTCAACGCCCTGCCGTTGACTCAGGTATTGCAGTCGAACGGAGAGCCAATGGTATTGGAAGTTCCTTATCCGGGCAGAACCGTTTACGCTCATATCTGGAAAGTTAGCGTAGGTCGTGTACCTTTGTACTTAATGGATACGGATATTCCTCAGAACAGCGAATGGGATCGTTCCATCACGCACCAATTATATGGTGGCGACTGGGAGAACCGTATGAAACAAGAGTATTTGTTGGGTATCGGTGGTATCATGATGCTGAACAAGTTAGGTATCAAGAAACAAATTTATCACTGCAACGAGGGACACGCCGCTTTGATCAACGCTCAGCGTTGGTAGACTATATCCAGAACGACGGCCTTTCATTCAACCAAGCGTTGGAGGTAGTTCGTGCTTCCGCCCTCTATACGGTACACACTCCGGTTCCGGCAGGTCACGATTACTTTGACGAGGGTTTGTTCGGACGTTACATGGGTGAGTTCCCCGGCAAGTTAGGTATTAGCTGGCAAGATTTCATCGACATGGGACGTGAGAACCCAGGTTCTAACGAGAAATTCTCCATGAGCGTATTCGCCTTGACACTTGCCAAGAGGCTAACGGCGTAAGCTGGTTGCACGGTAAGGTTTCTCAGCGCATGTTCGCCCCGGTTTGGAAAGGTTACTTCCCGGATGAACTGCACGTTGGTTATGTAACGAACGGTGTACATATGCCGACTTGGGCCGCTACCGAGGTGAAGAAATTCTATGCGGATAAATTAGGCACGAAGCTTTTCGAGGATCAATCAAATCGCAAATGTTGGGAAGGAATCCAGAATGTATCCGACGAGGAAATCTGGAATCTCCGTATGACCTTGAAGAATAAATTGATTGATTACATCCGTGTTCAATATAAAGATAGCTGGTTGAAGAACCAAGGTGATCCTTCCAAGGTGGTTTCTATCCTAGAGAAGATCAACCCGAATGCCTTGCTGATCGGTTTCGGTCGTCGTTTCGCTACTTACAAGCGTGCGCACTTGTTGTTCACGGACTTAGACCGTTTGGCTAAGATCGTTAACAATGAGAAATTCCCGATTCAGTTCGTATTCACCGGTAAGGCTCACCCAGCTGATGGTGGTGGTCAAGGTTTGATCAAACACATCGTAGAGATCTCTCGCCGTCCGGAGTTCTTAGGAAAGATCATCTTCTTGGAGAACTACGATATGCGTTTGGCCCGTCGTTTGATTTCTGGTGTAGACGTATGGTTGAACACGCCGACTCGTCCGTTAGAGGCTTCCGGTACTTCCGGTGAGAAAGCGAGATGAACGGTGTATTGAACTTCTCCGTTCTTGACGTTGGTGGTATGAGGGTTACGTAGAAGGCGCAGGTTGGGCATTGACCGACAAGCGTACTTATGAGAACCAGCAATACCAAGACCAATTGGATGCGGCTACGATCTACCATTGCTTGGAAACTGAGATCATCCCGACTTACTACGCTAAGAACAGCAAGGGTTACTCTCCGGACTGGATCCAATATATCAAGAACTCTATCGCCAAGATCGCTCCGGATTATACGATGAAACGTATGTTGGACGATTATGAGGATCGTTTCTATCACAAATTGGCTACTCGTTCCGCTCATATTTCCGCTAACAACTACGAGATCGCTAAGCAATTAGCTGCTTGGAAAGAGGAAGTTGCGCAACATTGGGATAGCTTCCAAGTGGAATCTTTCACTTGCGACCAAGATTTGACGGTGAATGGCCCGGTTGTAGGAAAAGAATACAACTTCAATTTGGTAATCGACCGTCATGAACTACAAGGTATGTTAGGTGCTGAAATGGTTGTCATGAAGGAAGATCCGGAGAAACACACGCTGTCACCAATCAATACCGCTCAGTTCGAGTTGATGAAGGAAGAAGGCTCCAAGTTATTCTTCAAGTTAACGACCACTCCTTCCGAGGCTGGTAACCATAAGATAGGCTTCCGTGTATATCCTGTAAACAAGGAGTTGCCTCACCGTATGGACTTCGCTTATGTACGCTGGATTCAGTTATAATCGGCAACAAGTAAAACAAATAATCAAGAAAGAGGATGCGTCATGCACCCTCTTTTTTTATGCCATACCCAGCTATGCTTTACAGCGACTAAAACCTATGGTTACGAGCCGTAATGCATAGGGTTTCATATAGTCCGTTGAATACCCATGAATTAAAAAAGGAAGCCACACGACAGGCAGCTTCCTTTTTCAATAGGATACGAATATTTTCAAGCTTAGAAAGCGTAGTCCAAACTTAATCCGAACACCTTGTTGGTGCGGCTATACACATTCTGCCCAGGAAGTCCCGTGCCGCAGTAGTTGTCCATCTTCTTGGTATAATCGTGGTAAGTTGTCCACATATATCCCACGTTCAAAGCCATTTTTTCGCTCAACATCACTTTAGCACCAAAGCCCAGCGAATAAGAATCGCAGGAGAAACTAACATCACTTTGGAAATTATCAGACAAACCATAATCTGTAATTTGAGCGCCACCGCTAATGGTCAATCTCTTGACAACATCCCACTCTATACCAAACAGATACTCATTCGTACCTCTTTCCAGTTCCTTCTGCTTTCCACCGGCCATTCCCGCCTTCTTGTCATCGAAGAAGTGATACTCAACAGAAGCCTTCAACATGGGCAAAACCGATAAGAAGCTGCCACCGAAAGCATGGAAGGAATATCGTTCGGCGTATTTACACCATGCTTATAAGGGCCAACCAAATCTTCCGCACTGTCGGGATAATCCAACTTCTTGGTATTGTTTTCGATGTTCAAGTTCGTCTTAAACTCATATTTAGCTCCGAAATTGAATTTACCATATTTGACATCAACACCCAAAACCGGTGTCAACCCCCAACCTGTCTGATCGCAATCCAAAGCCAGGTTCATTAAATCCGCTCCACCAAAATTCTGTTTTAATTTTGCATCCAGATACCCGTCATAGTTTCCTGAGAAATAGTTCATCCGGCCTCCGGCAAAAGCAGAAGCCAATCCGTGATCTTGTATGATAGGCCAAGTTGTAGGGAATAAATATACTGTTTTCCGTCCATCGCACTGTTAATAGTATACATATCCGGCGTGACGATGGGACTTTGACCGCCAGTCTTTATATATTTCGCTACACTTTCCTTGAAGATACCGGCCATAGCAGCCGATTCGAACATTGGCAGGCCATCGTCAAACGAAGCCTTACCACCTCCACCCGTAATGGCAAAGAAACCGGAGATCGTCCAATCACCTTTTTTGTAAGCCGCAAAAACACTCGGAATCACAGGAGCGGCTGCCTTTCCTTTGTAATACTTTTTATAGGGAACGTCGCTCACTGTCGGCACCTTATTCACTGGGTCGAAACCATTGTATGTACTGAAAGAGGCATCGATATCCCGGGTCTGGAAAGCACTTTGGATACTCACACCAACGCGGAAACCGTCTGTCGGCAAAAAAGAAAGACCCGCCGGGTTTGACAAAGCGCCCGTCTATATCAATTGCAGCACCTCGCGAAAGTGACCTTAAAAAGGCTGCATGCTGATTCGTATTCGTCAAATATCCTCCAGCGAAAGAAACCAAAGGCATCATCATCAATGCCGCACCTAATACTACTTTTTTCTTCATGTTTTACTTTTCTTGATTACAAAACGGTCGCAAAGATAAATACTTTTTTCAAACACTGCACACTTTTAATAAAATGTGCCGCACAAAACAGCAAATACTGTGCAAACACATAAGACTAATTAACAATAGAAGAGCCGCAAAGGTAGTAACGTGAAATCAGGTATTAGTTATAATCAAAAAGAATCATCCTAATCAGAAAAGGATATATACAGCAAGTACTAAAGAAGATATACTTACTTACCCAAAAAGATATACTACAAGTGCCAAGTAAGTATAACTTCTATTTTTCCGAAATAAATCGTATATTTGTCTCTATAACTTAATTCTTTAAACCGTATAGATAAAATGAAAAGACTAGCATTACTCGCAGCTCTCTTACTGCCGCTATCCATGGTTTTCGCCCAACAGAACGTAGGATTCAAGACCGATAAGGTAGAACCTCTCGTGATCAACCCAGACAATAGCGTTACTTTCTATGTAGAAGCCCCAAAGGCGAAGTCCGTCTCCGTAAAAGGAGACTGGGAAGCAACGAGGGCAATGGCCAGATGACGAAAGGGAAAACGTACATGGAGCTATACGACTCCCCCACTGCCATCCGAAATGTACACCTATCGTTTAAACATAGATGGTATTTACAACATCGCCCCAAACAACCCATTCTCTTGCCGTGACGTAGGCACCTTGTTCAGCCTGTTCTATATCAACGGGGGAAATGGGGATTATTATCAAGTACGTGACGTGCCCCATGGCGATGTAACGACCACGTGGTATCACTCGGATATCCTCGGGAGCGAACGTAGGCTTAGCGTTTATACACCTCCTTTTTACGATAAGAACATCCAGTCTTATCCCGTTCTGTACCTGTTACATGGCAGTGGCGGCGACGAGAACGCTTGGCTGGAGCTTGGCCGTACCGCCCGTATCATGGATAACTTGATTGCCGAAGCAAGATACAGCCAATGCTTGTCGTTATGCCAAACGGCAATCCCAGTAAACAGGCCGCTCCCGGCGAAACGCCCGATAACCTGAATTACAAGCCGGCCATGAGCAACAGCTTCCCCGGTTATAAGGATGGCTCGTACGAGAAGAGTTTCACCGAGATCATTCATTTCATCGATAACCGTTACCGTACGATCCCGGATAAGCGACACCGAGCCATAGCCGGACTTCGATGGGTGGTTTCCATACATTATATATATCATTGAATTATCCGGACTATTTTAACTATATAGGACTTTTCTCCGCTGGGCTCAGCGCAAATGGTGTAGACCCCAATAGCCCGATGTACACGAACCTCGACGAGAAGTTAGGAAACCTCAAGAGATCCGGTTATCAATTGTTCTGGATCGGTATCGGAAAGGACGATTTCCTGTACGACGCGAACCAGCAATTCCGCCAGCGAATGGATAGCTAGGTATGAAATACCAGTACGTAGAATCCACTCGAGGGCATATCTGGGCCAATTGGCGGGCTTATCTCCTCCAATTCGCTCCTATGCTTTTCAAATAAAAGACATGAGCAGATGAATCATAATATACCGCAATACGACTTCTATAAACACAAATACGGCGATGAGCTACTTATCGACGTCGTTCCCTTGAACACGATCAAGAAGTATCTCAAGGAACAACCCGTACATATATTGACGTATTA
>ENA-OQDF01000342-OQDF01000342.1-human-gut-metagenome-genome-assembly--contig:-NODE-342-length-19126-cov-1.831939_pt1 | contig 19126 bp, 25 predicted proteins | sample MGYA00242769_ERZ504597 | MGnify/ENA primary metagenome ERZ504597 (study PRJEB26092, sample SAMD00036305) | human gut metagenome | host: Homo sapiens | study: EMG produced TPA metagenomics assembly of...
CACGGCGATGCCGACCACAATGCAGTATCGGGTGAGTGTGTTGACGGTGTCGATTGGTCGGCCAGCGACAAGCCGATGTACACCACGGCACGGTCCTTGCCGTTTTGCTGGAAGGTCACCGGCAGAATACGCCATGGTGCCCTCGCCGTGACGATGGCGGCATGGTTGGCATTGGCAGTGGGGTTGGCCAGTACCTTGGTGATGGTGTCAGAGGAATTGGAGTTTCCGTTGGCCGGATCGTTCTGGCTGTCCGCACTGTCGGACTGCACCGTGATGATCTGCTTGGCCACCGCCTGCGTAGTGAATGCCTGACCGAGCGTGATGCCATTGGTATCGCCATAGGTAGGCAGAATCGGCACCGATACGATACCGTCCTGCATCTGCGGCATCAGCGGGGTCACGACCAGAGGATTGCCTTCTTTGTCTTTGGTTCCGTCGGTGTATTGAATCTGCAGAAAGTACGAGTTCGGCCCCGATGAGTCATTTTTTGACAGCAGATCGATATTGTTGACCACCAGTTGGCTTTGCGAGCTTAACTGGGTGTCGGTTTTCTGCAGCATGTAGTTGTTCACCAACGCGCGGATGGAGAAGGAAATCACCGACACGCCGATGAGCAGCACGGCGATGGTGCAGGCCACCAGCTTGCTGCTCAACGAGATACGGTCGATATGCCGCATCAGCATGTTTTTCTTACGCTCGCGCTGCTCTTGGAAATGGGCGGCGAACGGCGACATTGCAGGCATGGGATTCGTGTTCGGGGCGGCGTTCGGCGTGCTGCTCGGCGGTACGCCGCCTGACTGCTTATCGGGGATACTCATGAGATTGCGATACGTTATGGATGGAGGCGATTAGTTCTTCGGTTCGCGAATCATGTATCCGATGCCGCGCTTGGTTTCGATCAGCGGAGTCACCTTGCGCTTGCCGCCTTCGCCGTCGTCGACCTCGATGCCGTCGACTTTCTTGCGCAGGTAGGAGATGTACGATTCGACGATGGCTGCGTCGCCGCCCCAGTCGTATTGCCAGACATGGTCGAGAATCTGTGCCTTGGACAGTACTCGGCCCTCGTTGTCCATCAGGTAGCGCAGCAGCTTGTATTCGGTAGGGCTCAGGTCAACCGGCTGCCCTGCACGGGTCACGTCGTGGGAGTCCTCGTTGATTTCCAAGTCGGCGACGCGAATAATCGGATCGTCTTCCACCTGTTCGCGGGTACGGCGCAGAATGGCGCGGATGCGAGCCACGACTTCCTCGAGGCTGAACGGCTTGGTGACGTAATCGTCACCGCCGACGGTCAGGCCCATGATCTTGTCTTGGGTGTCGTCACGAGCGGTGAGAAACAGCACAGGGGCGTTAATGCCTTCCTGGCGGATGCGACGGGTGACGGTGAATCCATCGATGTCAGGCAGCATGACGTCCAACACGATGAGGTCAGGCTGCACTTTTTCGATAACCTCAATGGCTTCGGAACCGGAAGCGGCGGTGTTTACCTCGAATCCGGCGAAGTGCAGGGAAGCGACCAGCAGTTCTCGGATGGACGGCTCGTCGTCGACAACAACAATCGATGCTTCAATAGGCTTACTCATGCTTCCTAGAGTGTCGCGCTCTTCTGGGCGTTTCCTGAATGTCATCTTGGAGTTCGGCCTTGGAATCCTTCTTGATCTCCTTGCGCCGATGAATCACCACCATGACCACGATGATGATGACCAGCGCCACCAATACCACACCCATGATGATTATGCCTACGATCACCGTGGACGATGAGGTGGAGGCTTTTTGGATTTCACGATTTGATCCATCATTGCCGTTGCCGCGCCAGACCAGCTCGGCGGGTTTTCCAGTAACGGCTGCTGTGCGGCTTCGGATAGCTTATCGACGGTTTTGTTATCGAGAAGCCACTTATCGGAGTTCTTGGACACGACGACCACCAGGTTGCCGTCATTCGAGGCCACGGCAAGCATCACTGTGTTCGGCTTGGGATTCATGGACTCCATCACGGTTGCCGCCCAGTCTCCCGGTTTCTGTTGACTATTGAAACTGGAAAGATACAGCAGATGCACGTGTACACCGGTTTCCTTCTCGGTTTTGGCGATGGCATCCGTGACTTCGGCCGCATGGGAGCCCAGGAGATTTTCCGTATCCGTGATGTTCTCGGTGATGGTCACGCCGCTGTCGGTGCTGCTGCTGGAGCTGTCAGAGCTGTCGCTCGAGTTATCCCCATAGGCATTTGCGGTTATCCACATTGCGTTCATCGCTACTGCAGCAAGGGCGCAAATGGCGCAAACAAGCCATTTTCGGACCATATTCCCGAAGGCCGAATAGGACGGCTCCGAAGCTAGGACCACAATAGTTGTTTTTCCGTCTTCCCGATTCGTTGTTGACATATCCTCCACCTTAACGGCCGGTATTGGCAATCGGCCGCCATACATACCATTAACCCTCTAGAAAAGGAGCAACGATGCCCCAATATCAGGTAGATTCCGAGCGAATCCAATCATCCTCGGCCGCAGTGGCCACTTCGATCTCGCAAATCAGGCAGGCCGTGGGCGGCATGTACACCAATCTCAATGCCTTGCAGGACGCATGGCGAGGTTCGGCGGCCACCCAGTTCACCGCGGTAGCCGAACAGTGGCGTGCGGCCCAACAGCAGATGGAGCCTCACTCGAGTCCATCCAACGCTCGCTGACGCAAGCCTCCACCGTGTACGCTGACGCCGAAATCCAAGCTTCGCGCCTGTTTGCCAGCTAGTTTCTTGGCTCCCCTCAAGAGGGGAGCAGAATACAAAAAAGGGACTCCCGAAGGAGTCCCCTTTCAGCTCAATCAGCTAGCGATCGTTTGCGGATCAGTAGCCCATGTCGGCACCGGCGGCCGGGGCAGCAGACTTCGGCTCCGGCTTGTTGGCAACGACGGCTCGGTGGTCAGGAACAGACCAGCGATGGAGGCGGCGTTCTGCAGAGCGGAGCGGGTCACCTTGACCGGGTCGGTCACACCGGCGGCCAGCAGGTCTTCGTAGGTGTCGGTGGCGGCGTTGAAGCCTTCGCCATCAGGCAGGGAGCGGACGGTGTTGATGACCACGTCACCGGACACGCCGGCGTTCTCGGCGATCTGCTTGATCGGGGCCTCGATGGCGCGGAACACGATGGCGGCACCGGTAGCCTCTTCGCCGGTCAGGGAGGTGACGGCCTCGGTCTTCTCGGCCTTGGCAGCAGCCTGAACGAGGGCCACGCCACCGCCAGGCAGCAGGCCTTCCTCGATGGCGGCCTTGGCGTTACGCACGGCATCTTCGATGCGGTGCTTGCGCTCCTTGGCCTCGACCTCGGTGGCAGCGCGACCTTGATGACAGCCACGCCGCCAGCCAGCTTGGCCAGACGCTCCTGCAGCTTCTCACGGTCGTAATCGGAGTCGGTGTTCTCGATCTCAGCGCGGATCTGGGCCACGCGAGCGTCGATGTCTTCCTTGGAGCCAGCGCCCTGAACGATGGTGGTCTCGTCCTTGGAGACGATGACCTTCTTGGCGTGGCCGAGCACGGAGGTGTCGACGGACTCGAGCTTCAGGCCCAGTTCGTCGGAGACAACCTGAGCACCGGTCAGGATGGCCATATCCTGCAGCATGGCCTTGCGACGGTCGCCAAGCCCGGGGCCTTGACGGCGCAGGACTTGAAGGTGCCACGGATGTTGTTCAGGATCAAGGTCGGCAGTGCTTCGCCGTCGACGTCCTCAGCGATGATCAGCAGCGGCTTGCCGGTCTTCATGACCAGCTCGGCCACGTGCACGATGTCCTGCTGGGATGAGACCTTGCCGGAGGTCAGCAGAATGTACGGATCTTCGAGCACTGCGGTCTGGTCGTCAGCGTTGGTGACGAAGTACGGGGCGATGTAGCCCTTGTCAAAACGCATGCCCTCGGTGAAGTCGAGGTCCAGGCCGAAGCGGTTGTTGTCTTCAACGGTCACAACGCCGTCCTGGCCGACCTTGTCCAGAGCCTCAGCGATCTTCTCGCCGACCTCAGGGTCAGCGGCGGAGATGGTGGCGGTAGCAGCGATCTGGTCCTTGGTCTCGACGTCCTTGGCGGCAGCGACGAGTTCCTTGACGATGACCTCGGTGGCCTTCTCGATGCCGCGACGCAGGGCGATCGGGTTGGAGCCGGCGACCACGTTCTTCAGACCCTCGTGAACCAGGGACTGAGCAAGCACGGTTGCAGTGGTGGTGCCGTCACCGGCGACGTCGTCGGTCTTCTTGGCGACTTCCTTGACCAGCTCGGCGCCGATGCGCTCGTACGGGTCTTCAAGGTCGATTTCCTTGGCGATGGACACGCCATCGTTGGTGATGGTCGGAGCGCCGTAGGTCTTGTCGAGCACGACGTTGCGGCCCTTCGGGCCAGAGTGACCTTGACGGTGTTGGCGAGCTTGTCAAGGCCCTCCAGCATGCCCTGACGGGCTTCCTCATCATAAGAGATGATCTTTGCCATGGTTGCGTATTCCTCCAAATGGCTAGGTATACCGGTTATCACTCGCAAGCGTCGAGTCGTGACGACCAGCCGTCAGCTGCCGATTATCACTCTCGACCTCCGAGTGCTAACCCAGACATTAGCACTCGCGCCCGCCGAGTGCCAACACCATCGGCGGCGATTGCGCTTTGGGCATGAAAAAGCCCCAACCGTCGAAACGGTCAGGGCCTTCAATGCACATCCTTGCGTGCGTGTTGCTCACTCGGAGCGGGCTTCACCCGAAGACAGCTTGACAACATCCTTTGCCTGCGTGCCTTTGCCGGACGAAGCGGGCGTATACTCCACGCGATCGCCTTCGTACAGCATTTTGAACTTATTGGTGCTGCCGTCGTCCTTGATTTCCGCGTAGTGCACGAAAACGTCCTCGCCGCCGTCGTCCGGCTGGATAAACCCGAACCCCTTCTTGGCAAGGAAGAACTTCACGGTACCTTGTGCCATATCTGGTCTTTCCTTTGTTCCCTTGGGCGTCGCGACACAAAACCTATAGGGAACGTAGAAAGAACCGCATCGCGCTCCCCCTACCTCGCGACTAGATGACGATTGTACAGTGACGAGGGAACAATCTCAACCGCAGTGGCACATTTTCGGTACGAATTATTCCATAGGCGTGAGAACGCTCACAGTTTTCGATGTATTTCTCGCCGATATCAGGGGCGCATCAACAACGCTAGTTGAGCAACACCACCGTAATGGGAACGGCGAGTCCTTGCACCTGCTCCACAGCCGAAATGCCAAGCGTGGTCGCCACATCCTCAGCGGTGGCCTTATCGGTCTCATTCTGATACCACACCACGGAAGAAGCCGGCAATGTGCCGCTCGGATTGGTCGCCTCGACACTGGTGTAACCGGCGGTCTGCAGCACATCGGCCTGCTGACCCGCATATCCTTGGATTCCTGTGGCGTTGACCACACGCACCTGCGTGGCCTTATTCACAGTCGCGATGGCTTCGGACTGCTGAGACTGCTGATCGGAGTTTTGATTCTCATTCGAGGATGTCGTGTCACTGTCGGTATCGGACTTTGCCGAATCCGAAGTCGAGTCCTTGGACGAATCGGTCGAAGTGGACGAGGAATCATCCTTGGCTGCTGTTCTTGGTCTCAGCCTTGCTGGACGAATCGGACTTGGACGTGGTCGCCGTCTGGGACGATCCTCCCACTACATTCTTGTATTCTCCGGAAATCCATGCCCAGGCCCCGACACCGCACAGCGCGGCCACCAGAATAACGACGATGAACGGGCAGAGGCGGGCCATTACCGAACGAGCGCCACGGTGAACTCCCACCGGTCCCTTCGGAGGATTGTCGAAGGAATCCGGTTCATAGGATTCGTAGGTCATCGTGTCGCGTGCCATAATCGCCCTTTCTTCCTATCAAAACTACCCATGAGTGTAATCGGCAAACAACTCATCAGTCCACCACACCACGCCCCATGCACCGGATATGCACGTTTGACTACAGTGGTGAGTCATGATCAAACCATTGAGCGACTGGTAGAGCCAGGGTGGCCCATGCCTTGGCCGACGTGGAGCCCACCATCCACCATATGGGCGATTTTCTTCGTGCGGAAAACGCCGCCGGGCGCCCGTGGCTGCCGGCAAGCCACAATATTCTGCGCGCGTTCACCATCCCGTTCGATTCCATCAAGGTGCTGATTGTCGGCCAGGACCCCTACCCGACCCCGGGTCACCCGGTGGGTTTGAGCTTCTGCGTGGCGCCAAATGTTCACCCGCTGCCGAAAAGCCTGATCAATATTTATAAGGAATTGGTTGACGACCTTGGGGTGCCCATGCCCACCAACGGCGATCTGACACCGTGGACGGAACGTGGGGTGATGTTGCTCAACAGATGTCTGACTGTCGCGTCGGACGGCCAAATTCACATCAGGCAAAGGCTGGGAGGAAGTCACCGAGGCCGCGATTCGTGCGTTGAACGCGCGCACGGACGCCGACGGCAAGCCCAAGCCGTTGGTGGCGATTCTCTGGGGGCGTAATGCGCAAAGCCTCGAGCCATTGCTGACCAATGCCTTCATTATCAAATCGCCTCATCCGAGTCCGCTGTCCGCTTCCCGCGGATTCTTCGGCTCCAAACCATTCTCCAGAGCCAATCAAGCCCTAGTCACCATGGGTGCCGACCCGGTGGATTGGACTCTTTAGGCAGGCCAACAGTCATTGTGAGTAGTTACAGTGGGGGGCATGACTTTGTTCCCCACGCAACCGAACATACCTTCGCCGACCACCGCCGCACGACCGGTCACCGTTCCCGCGCCCGGCGTGTCGGCTCCGCTGGGTGCCGATGACGCCAAACGCGCACGTATCCTGGCCGACGCCATTCGGGCGAGGTTCGCCCAGACACTGGTGGGTCAGGATAATCTACGCGAATCGCTTATCGTGACCTTGGTGGCCGGCGGGCATATTCTTATCGAATCCGTGCCGGGCTTGGCCAAGACCACGGCCGCCCAGACGCTCGCCACCTGCGTATCCGGCTCGTTCAAGCGCGTGCAGTGCACTCCTGATCTCATGCCATCTGATCTGGTGGGCACGCAGGTCTTCGATTTTGCGTCGCAGAAGTTCACCACGCAGATCGGTCCGATTCACGCCAATTTCGTACTGCTGGACGAGATCAACCGTTCGAATGCCAAAACCCAGTCCGCCATGCTTGAGGCCATGGCCGAGGGTGCCACGACCATCGGCGGCAGCGTATCGCCTTGCCCAAGCCGTTCATGGTGATCGCCACCGAGAATCCGATCGAGGAGGAGGCACGTTCAACCTGCCCGAAGCCCAGATGGATCGTTTCATGATGAAGCCGTCATGACCTATCCTTCGCCCGACGAAGAGGCTCGGATGCTGGCCATGCTCACCCGCCGCGGCTCCGATATGATCGGTCCCGACACCATCACCGGCGAACGCATTTCCGTGTCCGACGTTGATTTTTTGCGCAAGGCGGCACGCCGCGTGCATGTTTCCGACGCGATCATGCGTTATGCGGTCGATATCACCGCCACGTCACGAGGTGCCGGCTCCCGCCCCATCAAGGGACTGTCATCCTTGGTGCGTTTGGGTGCCTCGCCGCGCGCCACCATCGCCTTGACCCGTATCGGCCAGGCGAAGGCGTTGCTGTCCGGGCGCGACTATGTGGTGCCCGAGGACCTCAAGGCGTTCGCTCATGAGGTGCTGCGCCACCGTATTATGCTGACGTTCGAGGCACTGGCCGATGGCGTGGTCAGCGATCAGATCGTCGACAAGATCGTCGAAACGGTTCCTGTTCCGTGAGTTCCGATTCCGTTCGCAAGAAGATCGAGGCCCTTGGCACTCAGCTGAGCCTGCCTACCGTAAGGAAGGCGTTTGGGCGCGCTGGAGGGCGAACACGCATCCGGGCGCGTGGCGGCAGCGGCGATGCGATGGATGTGCATGCCTATGAGCCAGGCGACGAATCCCGTCTTATCGATTGGAAGACCAGCGCCCGCCAAGGCCGCCCCATGGTGGTCGAGCGCGAGCGCCTGTCGACGTCACGGGTCTGGTTGCTGATGGACGTTGGCCTGGAGATGACTGGCGTATGCCCTTCCGGAGAACGCGCATGGCAGGTTGCCGCAAATGCGCTGCGTATGTTCGCCGCACTGTCGTTGCGCCGGTCGGACGATATTTCGCTGGTGTTCGGCGATGAGTCCAGCATCACCCGCGTACCGTTCAACGGTGGGTTCGCGCAGTTCGAACGCACGCTGGACAAGGCGCTTGACCGTGATTGGAATCATCACCGTAATATCGACGCGCTGCTGGAATATGCGCGCCGTATCAAGGATCGCGAGGCATTGATCGTATTGGCCACCGATGAGCATGCGATGGAGGAGCGGCATATCACCACGATCCGTCGTATTACCCGCACCCATCCGATGGTGCTGATCGATGTGGCGACGATGAATCCGTTCAAGGCCGTCTCATCCCGCCACGCTCCCACCGACGGCTTGAGTGCACGGCGTGTGCCGGCATTCCTGCGCAACGTCAAGGCAGCGGCCGAGGTCGATACTCATCGCGCGTATATGGCCGCGGCTTTGGAACAGGAGCTCACCCGTGCCGGTTCCCATATCATTCGCGCCGCATCCAGCGAATCCATGTTCGATCGTTTCGTCGCCCTGGTGTCCCGGGCATTGGCCCGCACCACACGCAATAGACTGGGCACTGCACCCGAACTGGTCGGACTGACTTTGGCGGGTGATCTATGATGCACAGCATGTTCCCCATCATCCCGCTCGCCACTGATCCCGGCGATCTCAGGCCCGTGGAGTCGTTGGCCTTGACCACTCCCCTGGTGGTGGCCATCGTCGCATGCCTGTTGCTGGCGGTAGGTCTGATCGCGTTGATCATCATGCTGGCTCGCCCCGCACGCAAACCTCGGAACAGCGACCGTGCGCGTGGCGCTCATAGCAATGCCAGCTCCAAGGCCGAGTGGCGTGCCCGCATCGACGATGTGGTGGCCCGTCATGAATCCGGAGCACTGCCCCGGCATGAGGCTTTCGTCGAATTGGCCGTCATCGCCCGTGATTTCGCCGGTGCCGCATCAGGCAAGGAGCTTAGTTCCAGTACGCTGACCGATTTGGCGTACCTGAATCGCACGCCCGCGAATCGCCAAGGATTGGACGCATTGAAGCAGACCATTGGCGCGTTGTATCCACCGGAATTTGCCGATGATGCCCGCAACCGAATCGCCCAGACGACCAGCGTGCAGCAGGCCGCCGAGTGGGTGGCGAATCTGGTGGAAAGGTGGCGTTCATGATGCTGGCATGGCATTGGCCTTGGGCCGCTCTGGCCGGCGTCTTGGCAGCGCTGGCGATTATCGTGCTGATTGTCGTGTTCGCCCGCCGTACGCCGCGACGACACCCCTGTATTCTCGATGGACGACGATCTCAATACCGAGCACGCTTCCCGTCTGTTCCGTCAATGGCGCGCTTTGGGCCGTCTCGCCATCAGCGTGCTGGTGCTTGCGCTGGCGCTGGCCATTGTGCTGGTGGCTCGCCCCAGCCAAGTGGATGCCGGTGACGAACGCGCTTCCAGCCGAGATATCGTCCTGTGTCTGGATGTGTCGGGATCCACGCTCCCCTATGATCGCGAGGTCATCGATACCTATTTGGAACTGGTCAAGCATTTCGAGGGGGAACGTATCGGTTTGAGTATCTTCAACTCGACCTCACGCACGGTGTTCCCGCTGACCGACGACTACGAACTGGTCACCAAACAGTTGACCTCCGCCAGCAAGGCGCTGAAAGGCGTCGAGTCGCAGGATGACATCGATAAGATGTCCGATGCCGAATATCAGGACATCGCCAATTGGCTCGAAGGCACGCAGAACCGCAAGGACGCCACCTCCTTGATTGGCGACGGCGTGGTGTCTTGCGCGGCGATGCTCCCCGGTTTCGCTTATGGCGAAGCCAATCATGCGAATGCCGACCGTCAGCGTGCGGCATCCATCGTGCTGGCCACCGACAACGTCGTGTCAGGCAAACCCACCTATTCGCTGACCGAAGCGTTGGACTTGACCCAGCAGACCAAAATCACCGTGGACGGCCTGTATTCCGGGCCGAAAGCCAGTGAATCGGACCAAACCACAACGGATATGAAGTCCGCGATCGAGTCGCATGGAGCATCTTCCTCACCCAATCGAACTGGCGGCGTCGATAGATGAGCTGGTACGGGATATTCAGTCGCGTAGAGATACGGATGTGGAGAACAAGGCGAAATCCTCGATGGTGGACGCTCCCGGTCTGTGGACGCTTGCTCTGGCCGTGATACTCATTATCTGGATCGTATGTGCATGGAGGTTGAGGCGATGAACGGATTCACCTTCTCCCCCGCCTTGCTGGGTCGCCGACGGACTGCTGGCGGCCGGGCTCGCCGTACTGGCCATTCTCGAAATCGTGTTGTTTGTTCGCCGCCGTGCTTCCAGTGACGAGACCGTGTGGGCTTGCATACGACGTACGCTTATGCTGCTCATCGTCGCGGTGATGGTACTGACTCCCAGCGTGGTATCGTCTACCACCTCACAGGCCATCAATGCCACCGACGTCATCGTGGCGGTGGATACCACCGGGTCGATGGCGGTGGCCGATGCCACATACGGGTCCGAGAAGACCATTACCCGCATCGATGCCGCGCGTCAGGCCGTGCATGATGTGACCGCTGCTTACCCGGACGCCAGTTTCGCGGCGTTACGGTTCGGTGCTTCGGGAACACTTGATGTGCCGCTGACCCCGGATGCGCCGGCCATCGATAATTGGGCCAACACGTTGGCGGTGGAAGCCACATCCGTGTCGGCGGGCTCCAGTCTGGATGCTCCGATCGATCAATTGCTGCTGACCGTGAAGTCGATTCGTGAAGCGCACCCGGATGATGCGATTGTGCTGTACCTCATCACTGACGGCGAACAGACCTCGAATGTGACGCGTCGTACGTTCTCGTCACTGCGCCAGTATCTCAATGATGGGTTTACCGTGGGCGTCGGCTCGACCGAGGGCGGCAAGATTCCCGTCATCGCCGATGGCGTCAGTGCCGGCGATTCCAACACCACGGACCACTGGGTGGTCGACCCGGATACCGGCGAACCCGGCATCTCCAAGATGGATGAGAAGAACCTTAAAGACATTGCCGACGAGATCAGTGGCACGTATGTGGCCGTGAACGCTTCACAGACTTTGGCGGATTCGGTTTCGGCCAAGTCGTCGAAGCAGTGGCGCATGACCACCACGGTCAGGGAACGCACACGCACCACGCCGGTGGTATGGCCGTTGGCCATTGCGTTGGCGATATTGCTTGCCATGGAAGTCGGTGCATGGATCGCAACCTCAAGGAGACTGCTGTGAGAAACAGTAACGAAATCCACGAGAACGATGGCTCGGCGAATACTCGGATGCGGGCGAAGTGTCCGCTTTGGGCACGTATCGTCCTGGCTTGTGGCGCCGTATTGCTGTTGCTGGTTGCCGGCGTGGCGGCAGTAAACCTGTCCGCTTCGATTACGTTCAATCAGGCCACCGCATCATTGAACGCCAATATCAAAGCGGCTCAGGACGAGTCCACGGATATCACCACGCTCAAGGCGCAACAGCAGCAGACCGACGCGCAATTCGACGAGGCCGGGCGAATGCGCACGCTTCTGTTGCCGCAAGTCAAGGACGCCATCGACACCAATGCTTCGATTTCTTCCGAGCTGACAAAGATCACCCTGAAACAGGCCGAGGCGCAGAACAGAGGTTCCGATTCCGGGCAAGCCCAGTCGGCACAGCAATCCGAGAATTCTTCATCCAATGCCAAAAAGGGCGGCGCGTTGACCGACGAACAGAAGAAGCAGGTCGAGGAGCTGATGAAGGCCAATCAGCAATCCACCGATACCCAGTCGAACACCACCCAATCCGAGCAGAAAGCGACGCAGAACAAGGGTACCGGGGCTACCAAGCGTGGTAAGCAGTCGTTCACAGTTGTTCTTTTTTCTCACACCCTCACGGGTCATGGCTTTATCGCGGCTGTTTCCCGGTTTCGGCTGTCGGCTTTGGCATTTATCCAATTTTCGATAGGCCATGGCTGATCCAAGGTATGTCCAAACAGGCTATTTGTGGATAATCGTTACGACTATGCACAACACTTGGGGATAACTTCACCCAAAATCGGCAAGCTAGAACCACATTGGTCGTTCCGGCTGGACAAGCATGAGTCTTGTCCTTTTAGCTGGATATATGAATACCTACACCAGCAACCCAGCACCCATCGATCCCACCGGCGGCTTTGCCGGCAATACGGTGACGCCGTTCGATTACGGCACTTGCCCTTGCCATGCGGCGGTACAGCGTAGTCGCGACCTCGTGTCCGTCCAGCGTGCGGCCACACTGGCGCAATCGGACCAGACGGCGGTGGCCGTGAACCGCTCCAGCAACATCGTGTGGACCGGTAAAGCCGCCGATCTATTCCGATCGCGGCTCAGTCGCACCGCACAGTATTCGGCCAGTCTCGCGCAAGACATGGAGACCACCCACCGATTGGCTTGGGGGTCGTCATGAGCGAGCACGATTACTGGCAAGTGGAATCGTCCGTTTACGGCGGAGTGGGATATGCGCCAGCCACTCTTGAAGAATATGCCGCCATAGCCAAGGCTCTCGATGACGAGGCGGCAGGATTTGCGGCCATAGCCACGGCTTGGGAATCGGCCGCATTACAGTTGCAGTCACATCGGCATAGTGCGCCGATGTGCGTTACCTTGCAGTCGGGCGATCCGAGCGCCGTTGTTCCCGGCCATGTCACTGCACCATATGCCGCGCTGGGCAATCGGTGTTATGACCATGCAACGGCATGTCAGCGGTTGAGCGATGATCTGCGTGGCGCGGCCGATCTGCTGATTCGCGCACACTCTCTGTATTCTCAGGCGGAGATGACGGCTCGGCGCATGTTTACCGAATTATTGCAGGCCGGCACACAGGCCAAACCGGGATATGCCGCGGTGGGTGTTGCCGCTGTGGCGGCGGGCGGCTTTCTGGCCGGCTGGACTATTGACGGCAAACCGAACCCGGCATGGATGTCCACGTTCACCTATCCGTTCCAGGAAGGAGTGCTTAGCGGCGCGGGCGGAATCATTGGCGGCGTACCTATCGGCAAGAGCATTGCGCACACCGATGAGGTCAACAAGGCTGCGGGGAAAATCGCCAATTTCTCCGGCCCGGCGAAAGACGTCGTCCAAGGCAATCATCTGGACGTGCGCGAGGTGCAGGCGAATGCCGACGTTGTCCGCGCAAGCGGATCGGTGGCCGAGTCAATGGAGAATCTGCGCAGGCTCGCCGAAGAGCGGCTCGGCAAAATCGAGCTGAACAGCGGACTCGAATATGGGACCATCGCCATTCAACGCTATGAACGATCTGATGGAACCAACTCCTGGCTGGTCACCATCCGGGTACCGATGGACAGCCTGACTCACCATTGGCTGGGCGCAGAACGTGGAACTGATGAGCGCCGATCAGGAGCGCCGCAGGAAAGCGGACAGCGCTCGCATGGTTGCCGAGGCGATGCGTCAGGCAGGCATCGGCAAGGATGAGCCCGTGGCGCTGATCGGCCATTCCCAGGGTGGTATCGTTGCCGCCACGCTTGCCTCGGATTGGGCGGAGGAATATACCATCGAGCATGTGGTGACAGCCGGATCGCCGGTGGCCAATCATCCGATTCCGCAACGCACGTGGGTCACCAGCGTGGAAATCGATGATGAACTGGTCGCCGCACTGGATGGTGCCGCCAACCCGGTCACCGATAACTGGCTCACCGTACAAGGGCATGTATCGCCCGCGCCCGCGGCAACACCATCCACAGTGCATTCGGACGCTCATGCACTCCCGGCGCAACGCCCATCACCGGTCTGACCCCATATGACGCCGCACCCGTGGCTGGTTCGACCAACGGCAGGGAGTTGTCGCACTGGATCAAATACCATCAGGCCGCCTATCAGAACGCCACCGACCTCGCTCCCCCGCCGTGCAACGCCACGAAGCCCATTTCCAGGAAGTTATCAACGGAGAGCTCAAGGAAACCCGCTACTACCAAGGCCGCATGACCCAGTCCGCGACCATTGCCCCTAGCGAGCGAACCACCGAGTTCAGCACGTTCGGCGGTTAAAAGTAAATACCACACTTGACAGAGTTGTCAAGAAAGGAGTTAACAATATAATGACGAGTAGGAGATGGCTCATCAAACTGATGAAGCAAGCGGCAGAACGCAAGAATGTCACGTTTGAAAGTATCAGGCAAGGAGGGAGTCATGAGATATTCCAACTCGACGGACTTATGATTCCCCATCCCACGACATAACGAAATCGACAACAACCTCGCGGACATTATTTGCAAAGAAGCAGAAGCCAAACTCGGGAAAGGCTGGTATCAGCAGTGAAAACATATCAGGTCATCGTTCGTCCTGGCGAAAAATACTGGATTCTTGAGATTCCCGGTATCGGTTTCACGCAGGCAAGAACAACAGCAGAGATTGAAGTATGGCACGCGACCTTATCACCGTCATGACACAAGATGCTGATTTCGCACTCACCGTAGAGACAAAGCTGCCGCAATCCGTGCAGGAGCATCTTGATGAAGCTCGGCGACTGCGCAAGGAAGAAGCGGAATGCAGATCGAACGCAGCGCGGGAAACTCGCGCCGCAGCACAAGAACTACATGGCATGGGTCTCGCCCTACAGCAAATAGGCGATATACTCGGGGTCTCACGGCAACGGGCACATCAACTTGTCAATGCTTAGCATCAATCGGCTACCCCACAATGCAATCACCGCAGAGACGCGGCTAGCGCCACTTTCCCGGGATTGTTGCGCCAGCATGCCCGAACCCCCCTCTATCAGCGCAACATTCCGGGAGAGTGCGCGCAAAGAGTGTCAGGCGCGTCGCTCGATGAGTGCGCGGCCGGATGCGAGGCGGTCGAGCACACCGGTTTTGGCGATGGCCAGCATCAGACACCAGGCCATCACGCCGCTGATAAGCACGCCGCCGGTGACCTCGGAAATCATGTGCACAATGCCACGCGGGCTGACGAATGACACACCCACGTAGCGAAACAGCATCAGATATGTGCCGTATTCCAAGGCGACCAACGCACCGGATGCAATGGAAATCGGCAGATTGAACATGCGGTAACGGGTCAAGGCGAACGGAATCTCAGCGAAAACACCTTGCAACAGCGCCGAGATAATCACGAAGCCCAAATCGAACTGGCTACCAATCACCGTTTCGACCAGCGTGCCGATAAGGTTCACGTACAGCGCCGCTCCGGGTTTGCGCAGAATCAGCACCGCCAGCGTACCGGAGAAGTACCAGACGGCGTGCACGATGCTGGCGAAACCGGGCAGAATCGCGCCGAATACCGAAGAGATCGGCATGTACGCGAAGTTGAATCCCCAGAAGATCACGCCGCAGGCCGCACCCAGCGTGGCACCGACCGCGATATCCAACGGCTGCCATTTCAGTGACGATACGGCAATCGGACGTTTCGGAAGAGTATGAATGGTGGTTGCAGGCACGGTGATCTCCTAGCCTTAAAGGCCGCACACAGTAATCGAACCACGGGCGTTCCTTGACCTGTGCGGCTCGGGCGGGAACGCCGCACCACAGTATAGCCGCTCGGTTCACGGCTGGAAGTACCCTTGGAGGTTATGAAGCTTACCGATATTTCCCCCGCAATCGCATTGACCCCACTCGACGGCCGTTATCACAAGGCCACCGCCCCGCTCGTCGAATACATGAGCGAACCTGCCCTGAACCGCGAACGCATGCGTGTCGAAGTCGAATGGATGATTCTTCTGCCAACGGCTTTGAGGGCAACGGCAACCAGCCGATCGTTGACGGCGTCAAGCCGTTCACTGCCGAAGAGCAGGCCTTCCTGCGCGCCATTCCCGAGGACTTCGGCGCCGAAGGCATCAAGCAGCACGCCGCTCATGAGGCCATCACCCACCACGATGTGAAGGCCGTGGAGTACTACATCGATGATCAGATCGACAAGGCTCCGGCCGAGCTGACCAACATCAACGACGAGCTGAAGACCCTCGTGCACTTCGCCTGCACGTCCGAAGACATCAACAACCTCTCCATCGCCCGTTGCGTCAAGAACGCGATGGAAAACGTGTGGACCCCGGAGTTCAAGCGCATCATCGACCACCTCGCCGGCAAGGCCGAGGAATTCAAGGATATGCCGCTGCTCTCTCTCACCCACGGCCAGCCGGCCACGCCGACCACACTCGGCAAGGAGCTCGCCGTCTACGTCTACCGTCTGAACCGTCAGCTCAAGCACATCGAAAACCAGGAGTACCTGGGCAAGATCAACGGCGCGACCGGCACGTTCGGTGCCACTTGGCCGCATGCCGGATGTCGACTGGATCGCTGTCTCCCGCGAGTTCGTCACGAACCGCATGGGCCTGACCTGGAACCCGCTGACCACGCAGATCGAAGCCACGACTGGCAGGCCGAGCTGTACTCCACCGTCTCCCACGCCAACCGCATCATGCACAACCTGTGCGTGGACGTGTGGATGTACATCTCCCGCGGCGTGTTCGCCCAGGTGCCGGTCAAGGGTGCCACTGGTTCCTCCACCATGCCGCACAAGGTCAATCCGATTCGTTTCGAGAACGCCGAAGCCAACTTCGAGATCAGCTGCTCGCTGCTCGACACCCTCTCCGCCACGCTGGTGGAATCCCGTTGGCAGCGCGATCTGACCGATTCGACCACCCAGCGCAACATCGGTTCCGCGCTCGGCTACTCCTTGCTCGCCCTGACCAACCTCATGGGTGGCCTTGAGTCCATCCACCCGAACACCCACGTCATCGAGCGTGAGCTGGATGAGAACTGGGAGGTGCTTGGCGAGCCGATCCAGACCGCCATGCGCGCCTGCGAGCTCAAGGGCCTGCCGGGCATGGATAAGCCGTACGAGAAGGTCAAGGAGCTTATGCGCGGCCACACCATCAACAAGGAACAGGTCGAGCAGTTCATCGACCAGCAGTCCTTCGACCCGGAAACCGCCGCTCGCTTGAAGCTCTGACCCCGCCACCTACACCGGTGTGGCCAGCCAGCTCGTCGCTTTCGGCCGCTGAGATAGGCGCGATGCGAGTCTCTCGAGTCCCTCGAGTCCCTCGAATCCTTCGCATCCACCACACTACTGCGCTGAGTCACAAACCGAACCGCAAACTGAACCGAACAAGGACAGGCGTCAGGTGACCATTTCATGACTACTGAACAGGATCAGTCCACTACGGAAGATCGCCCGAACAAGGCGACCTCCTCCACTACCGACCGGCCGATCGCCTCTGGTGACGGCCGGTCGGCCAGTTTTGCTGTCAGCGGCCGGACAGCCGGCAACCGACGACAGCAACGATTCCGGACCATACATCGACGACATCGCTCCGCGCCGCACGCGCGACTTCGGCGACCTGACCCGAGCCGGTCTGTCGCTGTTGATGGCCGCCGTGGTCATGGTGTTCGCCGTGTATCTGGGCGGCATGACGCGCGGCGTCGAATCCGACGCGCATACCGCCGCCCAAGCCATCAACTGGCTGGCTGCTTTCCCCTCCACCGTACTGACGCAGCTGGCCACCACGGTCATCGTAGTTATCGTGCTCGCTCAGTTGCTCTTGGCCCGCGAATGGCTGCAAGCTGCGGTGTCCGCGCTGGCCATGTTTGCCGGATACGGCATTGTGTGGGTCATATCGACGGCAATCAGCAGTCTGAACGATTTCACCCTGCCAATGGCACTGGTCTCAGCCGCCACCTCATACGGCTCCGGGCTGTTGCCCGACATCTACGCCGGCATGGCGTCCTTCCTGACCGCCGCCGGGCCACGCCGTACCCGCTCCACGGTCAAATGGAGTTGGAATATCCTGTATGCCATCGCCGCGGTGATGGTGGTGCTTTCGTGGCATTCGGTTACCGGCATGCTGGTTTCGATGGCCGCCGGTCGCACGGTGGGCATGCTGATCCGATTCGTGGTCGGCACGCAGAACAAGGGCGTGTGGGGCCAAGATCTGGTCGCCGCCCTGAAAGGCATCGGACTGGACACCGCCTCGCTGATTCGGCATCAGGAGCCCGGCGTCGGCCACGGTTCACTGGCCGTCACGCTGGACGACGATCTGGCCGAAGGCTCGCGCATCTACGATCTGGATACCACGGACAACCGTCGTTTCATCGTTTCCGTCATCGACGCGCAGACCCATACCGTCGGCTATCTGAAGCAGTTGTGGGACTGGGTGCGTTTCACCAGTGTGTCCATCCGACGTGACCGTTCCGTGCGCGACGCGTTCAGCATCACTTTGCCATGCTGCTCGGCCTGCACAATATCAAACTGCCCGCGCCCGCCCCCTACGGCATCGCCGATACGGACGAGTCCGCGATTCTGGTGCTGGATGCGCACACCATCGAGTTGCCCGCCAACCTGAACACGCTTACCCAGCGGACGCCGTAGCGTATATGCGATATCTGTCCGTGGCGAATCGCCGTGGATATACGCACCGACGCATCACGCCTGATACGCTCGCCCGGCTCGAAGATGGCACTGCGGTTATCGCCGGCTGGCTGAATGGCGACAGCGCTTCCGGCCCGGCCAATACCGCACTTGACAAGGTTCAGCTACTCGCGTTGTTCGCCGCACTGATCGGCGTGAACCGGCAGTCGCGCGCCCGCGAAGCTTGGGAGACACGACGTTGACCACGTTGGCCCCGTTCATTCAGAAGTCGCGGTCCCCTCCCCCACACGCGCATTGGCACGTGGGACAAGCAGCTGCTCAAGGAACTGCGAGACCACATCAACACCATAATCGATGAGGAGACCGCCGAATCCGCCGAGCCGGTGACGCTGGCCCGCTTCTCTTGGCGTTCGATGATCACCATGCTGCTGGTCATCGTGGCTGTGGTCGTGGTCTTCACCCAGCTGAAGCCCGAGGAAATCATCACCGCGCTGACCAACGCCAACCCGTTGATGGCGGTGGTGACGCTCGCGTTCGGTGTCTGCGGCTGGATCGGCTCGTCGATTTCGCTCGGCGCTCTCATGGATCGCAACAGGCGAGATAATACGGGCGTGTTCATGAGTCAGGTTGCCGGAGGCTTTGCCACAGGTGTCCATGCCGGCCGG
>ENA-OQDF01000343-OQDF01000343.1-human-gut-metagenome-genome-assembly--contig:-NODE-343-length-19119-cov-1.892902_pt1 | contig 19119 bp, 26 predicted proteins | sample MGYA00242769_ERZ504597 | MGnify/ENA primary metagenome ERZ504597 (study PRJEB26092, sample SAMD00036305) | human gut metagenome | host: Homo sapiens | study: EMG produced TPA metagenomics assembly of...
TTTCTTTCTTTCTCTGTTTCCGGTTTTTTATCATAAACCCAGGCGTAATTATACTGTAGTTTCACCTGGTTTAATGCTTCAAAATCTTTGTCTGTAACGATCGCCACTCCAAACTTTACAGAATCAAACATCGTATCATTATTATTCTGAAATAATGCACTGTAATCCGAAAGAGCCACAAGTCCCGTAATCCGAAATGCCTTCTTTCCACTCTTTACCCAATCTCCGATTTCCAGACTGTTATTCTCTGCATACATACGGTCCACGACAATCTCACCGGACTTTTCCGGCATCCTTCCTTTCATCAGACATACCTTATCTACATCTTTCCGGTTCTTAAAAAACCGCACAGTGCTTCCGTTCGTCAGCTTTTGTTCTATATAAAAATTCTCATATATTTTTACATCCGATTTTTCGATGTCTTCTTTCTGAGTTGTAGTCAGCTTCTTTTTCGTCCGGAAATACCCATCTTCTATATTATATTTCTGAAAGCTGTCATCGTATGCCCGGATCATACTTCCATCTGCCACCAGAAATCCGGATACAAATGCAATTGTAATCGCCATCATAACGAAGACAACTAAATACTTCCAAATTCACTTTTAAGTTCCCGTAGTAACCTTTTTCTTAAAGGACTTTTCATTTGTCATGTCCCCCTTACCATTCCAGATCGATTGCCGGAATCTTCACTTCATTTCTGTAATTCTTCCGGATCATTCCATCTCTGAGCTTCACTACTCTGTCGGCCATGTCTTTGATCGCATCATTATGTGTAACCATAATAATCGTATTGCCATATCTCTGATTGACCGTCTCGATCAGTTTCAGAATTTCCTTTGATGTATGGTAATCCAGTGCGCCGGTCGGCTCATCACACAACAGAATATCTGGATTCTTGACGATCGCACGTCCGATTGCAGTTCTCTGCTGCTGTCCTCCTGATAACTGATTCGGCAGTTTTCTCTGATGTTCGTAAAGTCCCAGCGTATGTAATAATTCATCCACATCTAATGGCTGCTCACTTAAATATGCCCCCACTTCAATGTTCTCGCGGACCGTCAGATTTGGTATCAGGTTATACATCTGGAATATGTATCCCAAATGCTTTCTTCTATACATAGAAAGCTTTTTCTCTGTCATATCTTCCAGACGTTCACCTTCGATTGTAATACTGCCCTCGTCCGCACCATCAATTCCTCCGATGATATTCAGTAATGTTGATTTACCAGACCCCGATGGCCCCAGTAAGACACAGAATTCCCCTTTTTCTATATTCAGATCCAGCCCTTTCAACACATTTACGCGGCTGTCTCCTGTTCCAAATGATTTTTTGATTCCTCTTATTTCCAGAAACATCGTTCTCCTCCATTAGTTATTTTTATATAACTAATGTTAGTTTAAACTTATTTATTTGTCAACGAAATCATTTTCGAAACTCTTTTACAGGACTTTTCAGAAAAACCGGGTACATACATATTAAGAAAGGATGGCGTCCTGCGTACACCATCCTTTGCATTCCCTTCTCCGGGATCCAGATTACTTTTATACATTTTATTATATCGAAACAATTGCCTTGAACTGATCGCAGTCGATCTTAATATCAAATTCTCCTCCCAGTGCTTTCGCATAGTACTTACGATTGCAAGTCCCAGTCCGTTACCCTCGCTGGTTCTTGCCTTGTCGCCTCTTGAAAACCGTTCGATGATATCTTCTTTTTCAAAATCCATCTCATAACTGGATGTGTTCGTAATCTCAAAGACCATTTTCTGATCTGTTCCAGCTTCCTTTTTATACGTCTTGACAAATACCCTGGTTCCTTTCGCTGAATACTTCAGCGCATTTTCCACCAATTCTGACAGATCCGGTAAAAATATGAATTATCAGAATAAATTGCCGTATCTTCTTCCGTAAGCTGAGTTACAATTTCAGCCCGCTTTCTTTTATCCGGTCATCCATATCTGCAAATATCTGTTCCATCAGACGATTAAGCTCAAAAGTTTCTTTGTGAAGTTCTACATTCCCACTGCTCGCTTTTGCAAGCGAAAACAGGCTGTTGATCATCTCACCAAGCTTTCCTGCTCTTGTCGATATCACGTCTACATAGTCCCTCACTACATCACTTAATTCTTCTTTTTTGATCAGTTCCAGATATCCGACGATGGAAGTCAGCGGTGTCTTCAGATCATGCGATACATTTGTGATCAAGTCTACTCTTAACTGGTCACTTCTCGATACCTTTTCCAGACTCTTCCGTTCAATCTCCAGCGCCTGTTCCAGACGCTTCTGAAAGAAGCTCTCCGTCTGCTCCATGATCTGATCCAGTTCATTTCTCCAGTATCTCTGGATTACTTCCCGGCAGCAGATATATTCTATAAACACCGTTGCTACCATCATATATCCGGCTGCATAATTCCATCCCCATCCGCTGCTGTAACTGATAAAGAAAAGATATGCCGCTGCTGCCGACAGCTCTACCGCCAGTATATTCCGGAATCTTTTTTCCGACTGTTTTTCTTTCGCCTTCCAGGTCTGATAATAGATACTGTCTTCTGTATCCTGCAGATAGGTCTCTGCACTCCCTTTCTGACTCCAGTTCCGATATCTCAATTTCATATACCTGCGTACGAGCAGGCAGATTCCCGGCTGCACCAGGATATTGCCAATCAGGCAGATTCTCCATACGCCCCATGTACTGAAATAATATCTGTTCACTAACACCACAAAGAACAGGAAGCTTCCAATTATAAACAGCAGAAATCCAAATACGCAATCATAATATTCTTTTATAAACTTTTTAATTGCTTTTACCATATTTTTCCATTTTGTATCCAATTCCCCACACCACCTTTACATATCTTGGCTTCTTCGCATCAATCTCCACTTTTTCCCTGATATGACGGATATGTACCATTACAGTATTCTCTACAGTATAATCTGCTGTTTCCTGCCAGACATTTTCATAGATCTGCTCCGCCGGAAATACCTGCCCGGGATGCGCCATCAATAGCTCCAGGATCTTATACTCCGTTGCCGTCAGATGCACTTCTTCTCCTTCAACAAAGATCACTCTCTGTTTCTTATCAAGTACCAATCCGCCATTCACAATCTGATCCGGATCTTTCTTTTTTCCGCTTCCATGTTACTCCATACACGGTATCTGCGTAAATGTGCTTTCACTCTTGCAATCAATTCTGCCGGATTATATGGCTTTTCGATATAATCATCTGCCCCAAGCGTAAGTCCCGATACCTTATCACTTTCTTCTGTCTTGGCCGACAAGATGATCACCGGGATCCTGCTTTTCTCACGCAGTTTCATCAGCGCTGACAGACCATTGAGTCTTGGCATCATCACATCCAGAAGGATCAGGTCTACATTCTCCCGCTCCATGATATCCAGTGCTTCCATACCGTCATAAGCTTTCAAAGTCTCATAGCCTTCATATTTTAACAGTTCACTGATGGAATAGACGATTTCTTTGTTATCATCTACTACTAATATTTTTTCTGCCTCCATTTCTTTCGTCTCTCCCCTCTTTTTCTTTACAACCATACTATACCGCTCATGATTTAAATATTTCCCGATACAATTCTTAAAAATTTCTTATAATTCATCCTCACTGTGCAGGGACGAATAAAATGCAATTCCAAGTATCACCGCTCCTCCGGCCAGTTCCCTGACTGTCGGGATCTCTCTTAAGAACAGAAGTGCAAATACGATGCCGTACACCGTCTCCATTCCTGATATAATTCCCGCTGTCTGTGCTTTCACACCCTTTTGCGCCGTCACATATAAAGAATATGCAATTGCCGTACACAAAAAGCCAATCGTTACAACTCCTGCAAAATCCACCGGACGCCAGTCCGCTTTCACCAATCCCAGTGCCGGAAGCAGTGCAACAGCTGCTGTTCCCTGTTCATATAGACAGATTGTACGTCCTTTGTATCTGTTGGCAAAATACCGGTTCGACAATGTCATCACTGCATATGTAAAGCTCGCAATCATTCCCCAGATGATTCCGACCGTCACTTTATTCTCCACAGAAAACTCCGGAATTGTGATCAATACTCCCAGCAGAAGGATCAGTGCATTCAAAATATTCCTGCCACGAATCTTCTCATGAAATAATAACGGCTCTAAAAACGTCAGAAACAGCGGGAATGTAGAGAATGTAATCGTTCCAATTGCCACAGACGATGTCTGGATGGATTGAAAGAAGCTTGACCAGTGAATTGCCATCACCACACCTGTCATGATCATAAGACCATAATCTTTCTTTGAATCAAGCGTCAGCTTATCCTTGCAGACCAGAGATATTGCCAGCAAAAGCAGTGAAGAACAGATAACTCTTCCCATTGCCACCTGTACTGCCGGTACCTGTACATACTGACCGATCACTCCTGAAAAGCTGAAGCACATAAACTGCAATATGCAGCAGGATCACACTTTTTCTTGTATTTTTACTCAACGATTCCTCACTCATAATACCCTCCTGTTAATCTATTTGTTTCTTCTCTTATTTTGTTGCTTCCTTGTTTTTCATAATTACGAACTATGAGAAACACGCTTCGCGAGTTTCTCAAGTTATCGCGGCAGTCGCCAAGGTCTCGTGCAAGCACGGACTTTGGCTCGTTGCTCGCGTAAATAAAAAGGAAAGCCCTAGTTTACCGATTCTTCAGAAACTATGACTTTCCTCTGTGTTCTTAAGTATATAAGAAAACACGCCCATGACACGTTCTCCGTATTACTTAATATTATAGTGGACCTGGCGGGAGTTGAACCCGCGTCCGAAAGCCCATCCATTCGAGCATCTCCCATCACAGTCATTATATTAACATTCCCTCCATGCGGCACCTAATGACAGGTTCCTCACTTTAGTAGCTTCATAAGTTCTTCCATCTCCTCAAAGCTTTGAAACGAAGTGCTCCGCCTGTTTGAAGCCGGTGACCCGGACAGCGGATGATCCGGGGCCGACTGCGGCCTAATTAGGCTGCGTACGCTAATTCTGTATTGTCTGCGTTTATATTTAAGTGGAACTTTTAACGTAGTGTCCCGCTACGGATGGCTTCTCCAACTTCCAGACCCCCGTCGAAACCAGTACAAGCCCTAAATCTAAATGCTTTCTTCTGTCTGCAGACTGTCTTTACGTAAATTTAATTATAATCTCAAGTCATTTTATTTGTCAAGTCTCTTATGTAATCTAAAAAACAAATCTAAAAATCATCTAAAAAGAAGACGTACATGAAATTATATCATATACATCTCTTTTCGCTGCAAATCAGTATAATATCGTAAACATTCTCCTTACTCTACATCCTTCAATGCTTCGTAATCTTCCTCACCGGTACGAACTTCACAACTTCTGTACATTGTAAACAAAAATCTTTCCATCTCCGACATGACCAGTGTAAAGTGTTCTCTTCACAGTGTCGATTACTTCTCTACCGATATACTTCCGACGATAACTTCTACCTTAACCTTTGGAAGTACCGTTACATCCATCTCAACTCCACGGTATTTCTCACCTGCACCTTTCTGAACTCCACATCCCATAACCTGGGTGACGGTCATACCTGTTACACCAAGATCATTAAGGGCTGTCTTCAGTTTCTCATATCTTGAAAGTTTTGCAATGATGACTACTTTATGTATACCTGTTGACGGATCTACAGGTGTGGTTACTTTGACAGATGCTGCTCGCTGTACATCTGACGCTTCATCATAATCATTTTCACCAAGCTCTGTATTTTCATTGACACTCATACTTCCTTCTGTGATATCCATCAAGCTGAATCCTGCATATGCAGATGCAAGACCATGCTCTTTTGAATCCAGACCAACAATTTCTTCTTCTTCTGATACCCTCAGTCCAACGGTTTTATCAATTATTTTGAATACAATTGTCATAGTCACAATTGTCCATGCCATAACACTTACAACACCAAGAAGCTGTAATCCAAGCTGATGGAACCCTCCACCGTAGAACAGACCTTTGAGTGTACATTCCGGTGCTGTCTTTGTTGCAAAAAGACCAACTGCGATTGTTCCCCAGATACCGTTTAAACAGTGAACTGCAACTGCACCGACAGGATCGTCCACATGAGCTACATTATCACAGAACCATACTCCAAATACTACCAGCAGCCCTGCTACAACACCGATAATAACGGATCCTGCTGCATCTACAACATCACAAGGTGCTGTAATTGCTACCAGACCTGCAAGCGAAGCATTCAGACACATAGAAACGTCTGGTTTTCCATACTTGACCCATGTAAAGATCATACATACAACAGTTGCTACTGCAGGTGCGATTGTTGTTGCCATAAAAATTGAAGCAAGCTGTGATCCGGTTGTTGCTGCCGCACCATTGAATCCATACCATCCGAACCAAAGAATGAAACATCCAAGTGCACCGATTACAATGTTGTGTCCAGGGAATGCATGTACTTTTGTTACTTTTCCTTCTTTGTTTCTTGTAAATTTACCAATTCTGGCACCTTCCATTGCAGCTCCGATAAAAGCGGTTGTACCGCCTACCATATGGATCGCACATGATCCGGCAAAATCATGGAAGCCTAGACTTGCAAGCCATCCGCCTCCCCAGATCCAGTGTGCTTCGATTGGATATACAACAGCTGAAATAACAGCTGAATAAATGCAATAAGATAAGAATTTTGTTCGTTCTGCCATTGCTCCGGATACGATTGTTGCCGTTGTTGCACAGAACACTAAGTTAAATACAAAATTAGACCAGTCAAAATTTGCATAATCTGTAAAAATTCCAAGTGTCGGAGTTCCGATAAATCCACCAAGTGCATCTTCACCAAGTAAAATTCCAAATCCAAGTGGGATAAATACACAAGTTCCGATACAGAAATCCATCAGGTTCTTCATAATAATATTTCCTGCATTCTTCGCTCTGGTAAATCCTGTCTCTACCATTGCAAATCCTGCCTGCATGAAAAACACCAATGCTGCACCGATCAGAAACCAGATTCCAAATACCTGTGTACCTACAGCATCCTGTATGGCTGATAATACTTCTTTCGTCATAATAGTTCCTCCTTCATCTTGTCAAAAAAAAGCGCCTCGAAATATTATTTTCGAAGCGCCCTTGCTTTATGTCCCGTAGTTTAACGCTCAGAACTTTCTTTGTCAAGGAATTTTCTGATATTTTTCTGTTGTTATATATAATTTCGTTCAATTATCACAACCAGATTTTATTTTTCTCATATTTTTTCCACAATTTCACAGTCCAAGGATTTCTCCAAGCACTTCAATGATAATCTCATTGGTACAGGACTTACAAATCCCATCATATGTAAGGAAATCTCATCCTGTTTCTGGCTCTCTGTCAGTTCCGGATTGCTGTTTGTCTCATTAATGAGCTGTACCAGATGCGGAGTCAGCTCCTCATAAGTCTCCATTGTAGTCTGTGTGACAGATCTCTTAATTCTTCTTTCTTTGTCGGTACCATTTTGTCCTCTCCTGTCTGTATTCTATCTGAGTTTCATCTTGAAATCGCGTTCTGCTTCACGCTTCTGGTCTTTCTTTGCGATATCCTGACGTTTATCATATAATTTCTTACCTTTTGCCAGACCGATCTCTACTTTACAAGACTTCCTTTAAAATAGACTTCAAAGGCACGATCGCCATTCCTTTTTCTTTTGTCTTACCGATCAGTTTGTTGATCTCTGATTTATGAAGAAGTAATTTTCTGACTCTGAGCGGATCTTTATTGAAGATATTCCTTTTTCATAAGGGCTGATATGCATACCATATATGAATACCTCTCCGTTCTCAATACGGATGAAGGATTCTTTTATACTGCATTTTCCCATACGGAGTGATTTCACTTCTGTCCCGTGCAGAGCAATTCCCGTTTCGATCTTATCCAGAATAAAATAATCATGATATGCCTTTTTATTATTTGCAACCATCTTGTCATTACTCTTCGCCATCTCCGGCACCTCCCTAATTTACAATCTTAAAATCAATCGTACGCATCAGACGGTCTGCATCCAGCACCCGGACTCTTAGTCCTTCGCCTAGTTTATACACTTTCCGTGTATGCATCCCCATCATCTCATAGCGTTCTTCATTATATTCATAGTGATCATCCGTCATATTCGTTACATGAACCAGACCTTCTATCGTATTCGGAAGTTCCACATACATGCCCCATTTTGTTATTCCTGATATCACACCTTCAAATTCTTCTCCTATATGCGCCTGCATATATTCTACTTCTTTAATTTGACTGTCTCACGTTCTGCTTCATCTGCACGACGCTCCATCTCACTGGAACGCTTTGCCACTTCCGGAAGGATAGACCGATAATGTTCCATCTTATCCGCATTCATTCTTCCCCGCAGATTATCTTTGATAATCCGGTGAATCTGAAGGTCCGGATATCTACGGATCGGAGAAGTAAAATGTGTATAATAATTAGCTGCCAGTCCAAAATGCCCATCATTCTCCACCGTATATTTTGCCTGCTTCATGGAACGTAATGCCAGTCGGCTGATCATTGCCTCTTCCGGAGTATCTTCTACTTTTGCAAGCAACTTTTGGATTTCTTTTGGTCTGATTTCATTTACTCCTATGTGCATAGAAATATCCAATATTGATAAACGTTGCCAGCGTACGGATCTTTTCTTCATCCGGTGTTTCATGGGACCGGTATAAAAATGGAAGTTCCTGCCAGTAACCGTCTTCTGCCACCGTCTCATTTGCCAGAAGCATAAAATCTTCAATGATCTTCGTCGCAACATTTCTGTCATATGGTCTGATATCGACCGGCTTTCCGTTCTCATCCAGAATCATCTTGGTCTCCGGAAAATCAAAATCAATCGATCCTCGTTTCTTTCTTCTGGCTCTTAAAATACCGGAAAGCTCCTGCATCCGTTCAAACATCGGAATCAGTTCCCTGTATTCTTCTGTTTCAGCTTCATCATGATCAGTCAGGATCTTTTTCACACTGGTATAAGACATCCTGCGGTTCACATGGATTACCGTCTCGGCAATCTCGTGGGCAATCACTTCTCCTGACGGATCTACCGTCATAATGCAGCTCAATGCCAACCGGTCCTCACCTGCATTTAATGAACACATTCCGTTCGAAAGCGTATGTGGAAGCATCGGGATTACACGGTCTACGAGATAAACACTGGTTCCTCTTTCTAAAGCTTCTCTGTCAAGCGCACTATTCTCCTGCACATAATGTTTGTACATTGCAATATGCACACCCAGAATATAATTTTCACCGTCTTTTACCAGTGACACGGCATCATCCAGATCCTTTGCATCTTCCCCATCGATCGTGACCATTTGCCAGTCGCGCAAGTCTTTTCTTCCATTCATATCCGCTTCACTGACCGGCTTTGCTACGCGTTCTGCCTGTCTTAACACTTATCCGGAAATTCTACCGGAAGATCATACCCCTTTACGATTGACATAATATCCGTCCCAGGGTCATTCAGATGTCCGATGATCTCCACGATCTTTCCTTCCGGTTTTTTCCCATTTTCTCCATAAGAAGTCAGTTCCACTACAACTTTATGTCCGTCCACTGCTCCTCTTGATTTTTCAACCGGTACAAATATATCCTGATCCAGTCTCTGATTATCCGGAATTACAAATCCAAACTTTTTGCCCGGCTTCATACGATACAGTCCGACCACTTTCGAAAGTCCACGCTCCACGGATCTTCACAATCTTTCCTTCACGGCTTCTTCCCTCCGGCTCTTTTGTCAGCACAATCTCGACATGGTCTCCGTCGAACGCCCCGCAGATATCATCTTCTCCGATAAATACATCTGCCGAACCATCTTCATCCAGTACAACAAAACCGAATCCCTTAAGGCTTGCGCGGAATACACCGGTCAGACGCTTTGCATGTCCTTTACAGTACTTCCTCTCTTGAAAGATAAATCTTTCCTTCCTGTTCCAGTGATTCCAGTATCTGGCGCAGCTCATCCCTGTCTTCTTTTACCACACGCAGAAGCATGGCCAGTTCTTTAAATTTCATCGGTGTATATAAATCGTCGCAGATCAGGTCATAGACGACTTTTTTTCTCTTATCAAATTTCTTACTCATATTCATATACTCTCCTGCATCGTTGAAAAAGGGACACCCCCATACAGGAGTGTCCCTTTCATCTTCTAAAAATATGCTCTATCCTATGCAAATACTTTTAAATTCAACACTGCTGCCAGTACAATAAACAAAATCGCAAGGAATTTTGTAGACTTCACCAGTGCACCTTCCATAGAACGTCCCTTGTTCTGTCCCCAGTAAGTATCAGCGATACCACTAATGGCACCAAGCCTGCTGACTTACCTTCCTGCATTAACACGACTATGGTTAATGCGATACAGTCTATTGCAAATATTATCATTAATACAATCTTTAAAATGTCCACTATTCACACCTCCTGCGGATAAACCACATTTATTTTATCACAGGGTTTCTTATAAGGCAAGTGAATCTTTCAACTCATCCGTCTTTTGTACAAATGGGTTCTGATACTCAGCCACATCTCCCAGTCTTTCTTCAATCCTCAGCAATTGATTATATTTTTCCACCCGTTCTGACCGGCATGGAGCCCCGGTCTTAATCTGCCCTGCCTCTGCCGCTACTGCAATATCTGCAATAAAGGTATCTGCAGTCTCTCCTGACCGGTGTGAGATCACAGTCTTATATCCTGCATTCTGCGCCATCTTCACTGCTTCAAAGCTTTCTGTCAAAGTCCCGATCTGATTTACCTTGATCAGTATCGCATTGGCTGCTTTTCTCCGTATTCCTTTCGCAAGCCTTCGGGTATTCGTCACGAACAGATCATCACCGACTAACTGTACCCGCTCTCCGAGCCTGTCTGTCAGAGTTTTCCATCCTTCCCAGTCATCTTCATCCAACGGATCTTCAATGGATACAACCGGATATTTTTCTATCATTTCCTCATAGTAATCAATCAGTTCTTCTGCTGAACGGACAATCTTGTACCCTTTTTTCTTCGCCTCACCGTCGAAAACATATTTCTTAAAATTCTTATCATATAATTCCGATGCAGCTACATCCAGTGCGATCGCAACTTCTTTTCCCGGCTGGTATCCTGCTTTCTCTACCGCTTTTACCATCAGGCGCAAAACCTCATCCGCATTATGAAGATCCGGTGCAAATCCACCTTCATCTCCCACTGCAGTACTATATTCCAGCTGTTTCAAAAGCTGTTTCAGTTCATGATATACTTCTGCACACATCTGAAGTCCATTCTTAAAATTTCCTGCACCTACAGGCATGATCATAAATTCCTGAATATCGATCGTATTATCTGCATGTCTTCCTCCGTTCATGATATTCATCATCGGAACCGGAAGTTTCTTTACATTCGTACCGCCAAGATACGAATACAGTGGCAGTCCAAGCGCCCCGGCCGCTGCTCTTGCAGTCGCAAGAGACACGCCAAGCATGGCATTGGCTCCGAGATTGGACTTGTTCTTTGTCCCGTCAAGCCTGATCATCGTCTGATCGACTGCCACCTGATCCAACACATTCATACCTATCACTTCCGGTGCAATCCTTGCATTAACATGATCTGCTGCCTGTTGTACGCCAAGCCCTCCGTACCGTTCTTCTTTATCCCGTAATTCCAGTGCTTCATGCTTTCCGGTCGATGCACCGGATGGCACACTTGCCCGACCGCAGAATTCATCTCCTGCCAGCACTTCCACTTCTATCGTCGGATTTCCTCTTGAATCAAGTATTTCTCTTGCGTATACATCCGTAATGGGTAAATACTTATACATTATTTCTATCCTCCTCTTATGAAGATAGTATGTTCCGATGCGGAATAAACCATTCAACATTTAATACAGTTCTTTATAAATCTCTGCCATCTGCTGCCATGTCAGTTTTACATAACTCTGATTCAGGAGTCTCTGCTGTGTCTCTTCTACAGTCTTAGCAAAACTCTCGATCTCTTCTTCCTTCATTCCATATTCATGCAATGGTTTTCTTGCAATGATCTGATCCAAAAGTTTTCCAATCTCCACATATACCAAGTCTGCATCGCACTCTAAAACATTGCTTAAGAAACTATTTAATTCCTTAATCCTGCCATCCGGATCCAATTCCTGATATTTTGCAAATACCGCTGTAAGGAACTGGTAATTTGCTTCTCCGTGTGTAACATGATAGACACCACTTAACGGATAAGACATGGCATGTACCGCTCCCGTTCCGGCATTGCCAAATGCAATTCCGGCAAGGTTACTTGCCGTCAGGAAGTCATCCAGCAGATTCATTCGGAATGCTTCTCCATGTTCTGCAATTTTACGGAAGCCTTCCATGATCATCTCCATTGCCTTCATACTGAACATCTGTGTATACAAAGTAGCTTTCGGAGACACATAAGATTCAATCGCATGGATAAATGCATCGATCGCACTCGTTGCAAAAAATGAATATGGAAGTCCTGTCAGCAATTCCGGAATCAATACCGCACGGTCTGCATAAATCCGTCGACAGCAAGCCCCATCTTGGTATGCAGCTTTGTAAATTCTGCGATTGATACATTCGAGACCTCAGAACCCGCACCACACGTAGTTGGTACTGCGATCACGTTTTTGCTCTCTTAAGCGGAACCTTTCTTCCAAAGATTTCTTCCGCACTATAATCTCCTGCGAGCACCAGGATCTTAGCCATATCGATAACTGCTCCTCCTCCGATTGCAATAATTCTGTCACAGTCTGTCTTACGGAAATCTGCCAGTAATGCATCAATCATCTCGTCCGTAGCTCACCTTTTCCATATTTGCTTTTATATTCTACATGTGCCTCTAATCCAAGCGCTGCAAAATACGCCTCATACGTGCTTTTACTTGCAAGAATAAAGTCTTTCTTTCCTATATTATATTCTTCTGCAAAATCTTTTGCGTGCTCAAACTTCTGGACTTCCGCCTTCTGCCAAAAAAGTTTCATTTTTTCTTGTCCTCCCCGTCATTTTTCTGAATATTTTGCCTCTTAATAATATATCACCAATCCGTTGACTTTTCCATATATGAGCGTTACAATCATTGAGGATATAAAAATTTAATAATTACAAAAGGAAAACTGGGGAATTTTCAAATGAAAGAACATTTAAAAAACTTTACATTACTCACTGTCAGTACGTTTGATCATGGCAGTGGGTATCTACTTTTTCAAGTTCGCCAACAACTTCACGTTTGGCGGTATCACCGGTTTTGCGGTACTCGTTGCCAAGTTCACTCCTCTTTCGGCCAGTGATTTTCCTTCATTGCGAATATGCTCCTTCTGATCATAGGGCTTTTCGTTCTCGGAAAAAATTTGCTGCACAGACTGCATACAGTAGTATCCTACTTTCTGTCACGCTGTCCGGACTGGAACGTATCTATCCAATGAGCCACCCGCTACCAACGAACCATTGCTGGAACTGATCTTCGCGATTGTACTTCCTGCCATCGGTTCGGCCATTCTGTTCAATATCGGAGCATCCAGCGGGGGCACGGATGTTATTGCCATGATATTGAAGAAATACACCAGCGTTGACATCGGAAAAGGCTTGCTTGCTTCCGATATCTTATTCACAATCGCCGGTTTCTTCGTATTTGACATTAAGACGGGTCTTTATTCACTGCTCGGTCTTACGATGCGTTCGACACTGATCGACAGTCTGATTGAAGTCTGAACCGCTCGAAGTATTTCCACGTGGTATGCAGCGAGCCGGAACCAATCTGTGAATTTATCAAAAATGACCTGAAACGAGGTGCAACAATCGTACTCGCACAGGGTGCCTTCACAGGCGATGACAAATATATCATCCTGACTGTACTTAGTCCAAATGAAGCAATCAAGCTTCGTAATTTCATAAAAGCTCATACAACTGGTGCATTCTTACTGATATCCAATACCAGCGAGATTATAGGAAAAGGGTTCCACTCTGTGTAGTGAAACCCTTTACTTTTCTTCTCCGTTTTTTCAATATCCAACAGATCCAGAATCGAATGTGACATCATATAACGGTAAAATTCCATTGCCTCCCCTGACGAAATATTTTTGCTTTCCTTAATAAGCCAGTATTTTAATCCATTCACCAATGATATTGCATGAAATTCCAAAAATATCTTCTCATCAACATGCGGCATATCTCTTAAATGCTTTAACGGATGATTCTTAACCAGAATTTCTTCCATATTAAAAATCTGTCCATACAGCATCTCCTCAAAAGAATTCTGACCAGTCACTTCAAATACTTTTTCGTAATAAGTCTTATCTTCTTCAAATTTCCGAAACAGCAGCTTTAAGGACTCCATTCCACGTTCCTGCTCCATAAGTTCTGAGACTTCTTTAAATACATCTTCCCACAGAAGCCATTCCATCACTTCATATTTATCCTGAAAATAATTATAAAATGTCGGACGGATCACTCCTGCTGCATCCGTGATCATCTTGATCGTCAGTTTTTCAAATCCTTTTTTCGCTACCAGTTCTTTAAATTTTTCTCCCAATAGTGCTTTTGTCAATTCACTTTTTCGCTCCATCTCATCACCTTAATTTATCTCGGATATCCTGTAATAAATAATTATAGTCCTGTTATCCGGCAAAATCTACTGTCAATTTGCTCCATTTTCACATATAATAATGGAGAATTACATCAAAACTGGCAAGTAAAAGGAGCGCTCCTCCAATCCAGTATGCACGCCTGTTTTCTTTCAATCCTAATCTGTATCCTGCAAATATACCGATCACAGCTTCCAGAACCGTCACCGGAAGTAACACCAATGACTCCTCGATCATAGCTGTATCCAAAAAACCGAGCCCCATTCCGACAAAGAATGCATCCACACTTGTCACCATGGCTAGAAGCGTTGTTTTCTTCCATTCAATCTCGTCTTTTCTCCGTTCCAGTACATTCTTTTTCTTTATCCCTTTGATAATCATATAGATTCCGATTGCAGCAAAAATCAGTACCGTCAGACCTTCCCATCTGTCAGCCGCTGTCTTCGTCCTGGTAATGGATAATAACGGAAGTAATGTGATCAGATTGCCCAGAACAAGCGTTCCCAACTGGATACCGCCAAACAGGATACTCAGCAGAATCAGGTTCTTCCATCTGATTTTTGAAAATCCAGCCCCCATATAGACCGCTGCTACAAATACATCAATCGATAATCCAACGGATACGATCAATAATTCTATCACTGACATTGCATCACCTTCTTTCTTTTCTCCTATTTTAGCCTATTTAGAATTATTTTTGAAGAAATAAATACCGGACAACTGCCGGAATCCTGCTACATTTTTCTTCATATGTATAAAAAAACGGGAAAGCTACGCTCTTACGTAACCTTCCCGCTTTCTGCGACATATATAGTATCAACTTTAGGATGTGTCTCTTATATTATATCCCGATTAGTGATGGAATAAACGGATTCCGGTAAATGACATCACCATATCATATTTATTACATGTTGCAATTACATTGTCATCACGTACGGATCCACCGGCTGTGCAATGTATTTTACACCACTCTTATGCGCACGCTCGATATTATCCCCAAATGGGAAGAATGCATCTGAGCCAAGTGCAACATCGGTCAGTTTGTCCAGCCATTCTCTCTTGGCTTCTCTTGTGAATACTTCCGGTTTTTCTTTGAAGATTGCCGGCCATGCATCGTCTGCAAGCACGTCCATGTAATCGTCTCCCATATAGAGATCGATCGCATTGTCTCTGTCTGCACGTCTGATTCCATCTACGAATGGAAGATTCATAACCTGCGGTGACTGTCTGAGCCACCAGTTATCTGCTTTGCCTCCTGCAAGACGTGTACAATGGATTCTGGACTGCTGTCCTGCACCGATACCGATTGCCTGTCCGTCTTTTACGAAACATACAGAGTTGGACTGTGTATATTTTAATGTAATCATAGAGATTGCCAGATCAATCTTAGCCTGCTCTGTCAGTTTTTTGTTCTCTGTCACGATATTTGAGAAGAAATCATCGTCAATCTTTAATTCATTTCTTCCCTGCTCAAATGTAACACCGAATACCTGCTTGTGTTCGATCGGAGCCGGTACATAATCCGGATCGATCTGGATTACATTGTAGTTTCCTTTTTTCTTTGCTTTTAAGATTTCCAGCGCTTCCGGTTCATATCCAGGAGCGATTACACCATCGGATACTTCACGTTTGATCAGTTTGGCAGTATCCACGTCACATACATCAGACAGAGAAATAAAATCTCCGAAAGAAGACATACGGTCTGCGCCTCTTGCTCTTGCGTATGCAGATGCAAGCGGAGATAATTCTCCGAGATCATCTACCCAGTAGATCTTTGCAAGCGTATCACTCAGTGGAAGTCCGACTGCGGCACCTGCAGGAGATACATGCTTGAATGATGTAGCTGCCGGAAGTCCGGTTGCTTTCTTTAACTCACTTACAAGCTGCCATCCGTTAAATGCATCCAGGAAATTGATATATCCCGGTCTTCCATTCAGAACCTTGATTGGCAGTTCACTTCCGTCTTCCATATAGATTCTGGAAGGTTTCTGGTTCGGATTACATCCATATTTCAGTTCTAATTCGTTCATATCTCTTCTCCTTATCAATTCCTCTTACTGGTTCTTATTGATGATCTTTGTCTCATATGTACCTGTCGCGATATCAATATAGCGTACGAATAATGATACTTGTTGTCCGCATTCAGGCTGTTCCATAAGCTTCCGGCAAATGCATCCATATCATCCGGAATTGCGATCAGTTTCGGTTCTCCTTCAAAGCTTGGAAGCGGATTGCCGTCACATTTGTATGTGTGAATAAAATGTCCCTCTCCTGCTGCCGGATTCTCATATGCAAATGTATAGCGATTGCAGCTTTCCGGATTACCATTGTTGCTCTTTAGGATTGACATTGCGTAGTTAAATGTTCCGTTTTCAATATGCATACACCAGAAATTCTAGGTGTGTAGTTCGGTCCGTCTGGTTCAAATTCACGCTTCTGAGTGACTGTTCAAATGTAAGTTGTTTATCCATGCCCTCGTAGATAGTATCCGTCTGATCTCCGTTGGTTACGATCGTCTTGTTTCCAAGTACACGTACCGGTGCATAGATGATCAGGCTTGGATCTGTCAGCTTTGATGGATCAAATGCCTGTGTGCGGATACCTTCCCCTTCTTCTACAAACACACGGTTACGGCTATTCTCACTTCTTCCCATAATGAAGTAAGCAGTTACAGCTTTTGTCCCATCTGCACTCTTTCCTATAATAATGCCACGTCCCGGGTAAGAATTGCCCTGCAGTTCCTTCTCGATTGATAACATTTCCATGAATACATCTCCTTTTCGTTTGTGTTTTTGAACGTTTCTATCCTTATTATATATAAAAGCGTCTTATTTTTCCACCCCTTTTTATAAGTATAATTAAAAATCTCGTTTTTTTATAAAGTACAATTTAAAGTTTTGAATCTTTTATCGTTATTTCTAATACTTTTTCCTTTTTGTCAAAACGACAATATACGATTAATGTCGCATTCGCTTGAATCCGGAAATCAAAGTTTTAAGATAAGGTAACTGCATAGAGAATATAATGCAGTAAGATGAGGAGGTAACATTATGAACGTTGTAGACACAATCAAAAACGCCGCCTTTGCTTCCGCTATTCAGGCAGCACTTAAGTACATGGATAAAGATCCTGAAACAAATATTCCAAAAGTCATGAGCATTGTTGACAAGGCTGCTCCAGAAGGCTGGTATGCAGGTCAGCGTAATGCGATCCGCCAGGGAATCGCCGAAAAGGGAAACTGGTATGAACTTGCCACAAAAGTATGGGCATTGGATCCGGAAGTACGAAAAACTTTCTTTACAAACTTTATCGTTAACGCTTCTTTGAAAGGTTCTGCCCTTCAGAAGGAAACTGAGGAAAAAGAAGACTGTAATGTTCCTTGGGCGATTTTATTAGATCCGACTTCAGCTGCAATCTGCACTGCACCGGATGCTGGGCCGCTGAATACGGACACAAGCTGAATCTCTCTCTTGAAACAATCGATGATATCATAACACAGGGAAAGAAACTTGGTACATATATGTATATCTATACCGGCGGAGAACCTATGGTACGTAAAAAAGATATTATCACAATCTGTGAACGTCATCCTGACTGCGAATTCTTATCTTTCACAATGGTACATTGATCGATGAAGAATTCTGTCAGGAAATGTTAAGAGTTAAGAATTTCGTTCCTGCAATCAGTCTGGAAGGATTCGAGACGGCCAATGACGGACGGCGTGGTCCGGGTGTATTTGAAAAAGTAAAACATGCCATGCAGTTATTAAAGGCTCATAATCTTCCATTTGGTATCTCTACCTGCTACACAAGCGCAAACTACAAAGATATCACAAGTGAAGAATTCTATGACATGATCATTGAAGCCGGTGCATTATTCATCTGGTTCTTCCATTATATGCCTGTTGGAAACGATGCTGCTCCGGAACTCATGCCGAATCCGGAACAAAGAAAGGCTGTATACGAACGTATCCGTGCGTTCAGAAATTCCAAACCAATCTTTAGCCTGGACTTCCAGAACGATGCCGAATATATCGGTGGATGTATCGCAGGCGGCCGCTATTACCTGCATATCAATGCAGCGGGAGATGTAGATCCTTGTGTATTCATTCATTATTCAAATGCAAATATTCACGAAGTCAGTCTTCTGGATGCTTTAAAGAGTCCGATCTTCCAGGCATACAGAAAAGGACAGCCGTTCAATGACAATATGCTGCGCCCTTGCCCAATGCTTGAGAATCCGGAATGCTTACCGAAGATGGTAAAAGAGACCGGTGCCCATTCTACCGATCCACAGTCACCGGAAGATGTACAGCATCTCTGCGATAAATGCAAACCTTATGCCGAAGCGTGGACCAAAATGGCAGATAAGCTTTGGGATGAGAGGCTGGATGCAAAAAGTAAATTGGGATTTAATTTATTAACTGGGAAGCGGCCTCTCAGTCCTTGAAGAAAACAGTATAAAGTGCTTCTGGTTCAGGTTTCATGCTCTAAGAAAACTAAGAGAGTCAGAATCTCCTAAAAGCAAAGGAACTAC
>ENA-OQDF01000344-OQDF01000344.1-human-gut-metagenome-genome-assembly--contig:-NODE-344-length-19096-cov-1.887817_pt1 | contig 19096 bp, 26 predicted proteins | sample MGYA00242769_ERZ504597 | MGnify/ENA primary metagenome ERZ504597 (study PRJEB26092, sample SAMD00036305) | human gut metagenome | host: Homo sapiens | study: EMG produced TPA metagenomics assembly of...
TTGAGATTACAGTATTTTTTATAATCCAATATCTCATTGGAGGAAGAATACCGTAAGCGAGTCGCAGAGATTCGCCGTCTGGTAGCGGAAATGTCTTTTACACATCCGGTTCATATCGAAGAAGGCACCTATGATCCGCAGGTATTTTATGAAATGGCGAAAGGTATGGAAAAAGTTCCGGAGGGTGGCGAACGTTGCTTCAAATGCTACCGCCTCCGCATGGAAGAAGCAGCAAAACTTGCCAGAGAGGGAAACTATGATTATTTTACAACGACGCTTTCAATCAGTCCTCTGAAAAATGCAGAGAAGATCAACGAGATTGGCGAAGAACTGGCAGAAATTTACAAAGTACCTCATCTTCCATCTGATTTCAAGAAGAAAAACGGCTACAAGCGTTCGATTGAATTATCTCACGAGTTTGATCTTTACCGGCAGAATTACTGTGGCTGCGTCTTTTCGAAGCGCGAACAGGAAGAAAAACTGAAACAAAAACTGAAATAAAAACAAATTTCAGAGAGTTCTGCTCTTTGATTTTCCACTGGAATGTGGTAAACTGATAGAAAATTATGCACTGTGGGATTCTGGTGAGATCTGGCAGTGGCAAAATCACCGTACAATAAGGAGGACATTATGGCACAGTTATGGGGAGGACGTTTCACAAAGGAAACGGACAAACTTGTATACAATTTCAATGCTTCTATTTCATTTGACCAGAAATTTTATAAACAGGATATCCGTGGAAGCAAGGCACATGTCAGAATGCTTGCAAAACAGGGAATCCTGACAGAAGAGGAGAGAGACCAGATACTTGAAGGACTGGACAGTATTCTTGCAGATGTAGAGTCCGGCAAGCTGGAGATCACATCCGAATATGAAGATATTCACAGTTTTGTAGAGGCTAATCTGATCGACCGTATCGGAGATCCGGGTAAGAAACTTCATACAGGAAGAAGCCGTAATGACCAGGTTGCGCTTGATATGAAACTGTATGTACGTGATGAAATTGAAGAGATTGATGCGGAACTGAAGAAACTTCTAGAAGCGCTTCAGACCATCATGGAAAACAATGTGCACACCTATATGCCTGGATTTACCCATCTTCAGAAAGCACAGCCTGTCACTCTGGCACATCATGTAGGTGCGTATTTTGAGATGTTCCGCAGAGACAGAAGCCGTATGGCTGATATTCGTAAACGTATGAATACCTGTCCGCTTGGAGCAGGTGCGCTTGCAGGAACCACTTATCCGCTGGACAGATTTTATACTGCAGAGCTGTTGGGCTTTGACGGACCGACGAGAAACAGTATGGATTCCGTATCTGACAGAGATTATGTGATCGAACTACTTCTGCCATGTCCACAGTCATGATGCATCTGAGCCGTTTCTGCGAGGAAATCATTCTCTGGAATTCCAACGAATACCGTTTTGTGGAGATCGATGACGCATACAGCACCGGAAGCAGTATTATGCCGCAGAAGAAGAACCCTGATATCGCAGAGCTTGTAAGAGGTAAGACGGGACGTGTTTATGGTGCACTGACTTCTATCCTGACAACTATGAAAGGTATTCCGCTTGCATATAACAAAGATATGCAGGAAGATAAAGAACTGACCTTGATGCGATTGATACCGTAAAAGGCTGTATTGCCCTGTTTACAGGTATGGTCTCTACCATGATCGTAAGATGTCATGGAGCAAGTGCAAAGAACGGCTTTACTAACGCAACAGATGCTGCAGACTATCTGGTAAATCACGGAGTTCCGTTCCGTGATGCACATGGTATTGTAGCCGCCTGGTACTGACCTGTATTGATAAGGGAATCTCTCTTGATGAACTTCCGCTTGAAGAATACAAAGAAATCTCACCTGTATTTGAACAGGATATTTATGAGGCAATCAGCATGAAGACATGTGTGGAAAAACGTGAGACATATGGTGCTCCGGGACCGAAAGTGATGGAGCAGATCATTGCAGAGAACAAAGAATATCTGAAAAATAATTAAAAACCACTTGCATTTTTGATTAAAGTGGTATAGTATGTACAAAGAAAACAGATGTGTGCCGTACAAAGACACATGTGAAATAAACGAGTGAGGAGAACGATTGTTATGAGTGAAAAACTGAGAGTCGGTATTTTAGGTGCTACAGGTATGGTAGGACAGAGATTTATTTCTCTTCTGGAAAACCATCCGTGGTTTGAGGTCGTTACTCTGGCAGCAAGCCCGAGAAGCGCTGGAAAGACATATGAGGAAGCTGTTGGCGGCAGATGGAAAATGGATACTCCAATGCCGGAAGCAGTAAAGAATATCGTAGTTATGAATGTTAATGAAGTAGAAAAAGTTGCTTCTACTGTTGACTTTGTGTTTTCCGCAGTTGACATGTCCAAAGATGAGATCAAAGCGATCGAAGAAGAATACGCAAAGACAGAGACTCCTGTTGTTTCCAACAACAGTGCACATCGCTGGACACCGGATGTGCCGATGGTAGTGCCGGAAATCAACCCGGAACATTTTGATGTGATCCAGTATCAGAAGAAACGCCTTGGTACTACTAAGGGATTCATCGCTGTTAAACCAAACTGCTCCATTCAGAGCTATGCACCGGTACTTACTGCCTGGAAAGAATTTGAACCATATGAAGTAGTTGCTACTACATATCAGGCAATTTCCGGAGCAGGAAAGACATTTAAAGACTGGCCGGAAATGGAACACAATATCATTCCATATATCGGTGGAGAAGAAGAAAAGAGCGAGAAAGAGCCGTTGAGACTGTGGGGTAAGATTGAAGACGGAGTGATCGTACCGGCAACAGAACCAGTCATCACATGCCAGTGCCTGCGTGTTCCGGTACTGAACGGACATACAGCAGCAGTATTTGTTAAATTCCGTAAAAAACCTACAAAAGAACAGTTGATCGAAGCTCTGAGAAACTTCAAAGGTCTTCCTCAGGAACTGGAACTTCCGAGTGCACCGAAACAGTTCATCCAGTATCTGGAAGAAGACAACCGTCCGCAGGTAAGCGAGGATGTCAACTACGAACACGGAATGGGCGTATCTGTTGGACGTCTCCGTGAAGACACTGTTTATGATTATAAGTTTGTAGGACTTTCTCATAATACCGTAAGAGGAGCTGCCGGTGGTGCTGTACTCTGCGCAGAAACTCTGAAAGCAAAAGGATATATTACAAAAAATAATATGATCTGAACAGAAACTGTCCGGGCAGAGAGTGAAGTCTGCAGGGCAGTTTTTGCGCTTTTCTGTCAAAAAAGACATGGAGAAAACGGAAGATTTATGTTATCATAGATGGACAAGGTTAAGACAGAAAGGAAATTGAGCAAAATGGAGAAGGTATATCTTACAAAGCTCGCCCCCAACTGTGGATGTGCAGCGAAAGTAGGTCCGGGAACGCTGGCAGGTGTACTTTGTGGACTGCTGAAATTTCAGGATCCGAATCTTCTTGTTGGAACAGAAACATCTGATGATGCAGCTGTTTACAGAATTTCGGACGAACTGGCAATGATTCAGACCCTTGATTTTTTTACGCCGGTTGCAGACGATCCATATGATTTTGGGCAGATAGCAGCGGCGAATGCATTGAGTGACGTCTATGCTATGGGTGGTGAGCCGAAAACCGCATTGAATATTGTTGCTTTCCCGAAGGATATGGATACAGCAATCCTTGGTGAGATTCTGAAGGGCGGAGCGGACAAAGTAATGGAAGCGGGAGCTGTACTTGCCGGTGGGCATACGATCCAGGATGATACACCGAAGTATGGCCTGAGCGTAACAGGCTTTGTACATCCAGAGAAGTTCTGGAAGAATTACGGAGCTCAGACAGGTGACAGGCTGATCCTTACAAAACCGCTTGGAACGGGTATTGTGAATACGGCTATCAAAGCCGATATGGTATCTGAAGAGGCGCGGGAAGCAGCTTTGAAATCTATGAAGACGCTAAACAGATATGCCCGTGATGTATTAAAAAGACATACTGTTCATGCCTGTACAGATGTGACAGGGTTTGGTCTTGGCGGACATGGAACGGAAATGGCGGACGGTAGTAAGAAGACACTTGTGATCGATGCAAAAGCACTTCCGATTCTTCCGGATGTAGAAGAATATGCCTCTATGGGACTGATTCCGGGAGGTGCATATCGCAACCGGGAATTTGCAGCAAAATCTGGTTACATAAGCACAGCAGAACTCTGGCGGGAGGATCTGGTCTTTGATCCACAGACGTCCGGCGGACTTCTTGCGGCGGTTCCGGCAGATGAAGCAGAAGAGATACTTCTGGAATTGAGAGAATCTGCTCTTTCCTGTGCGATGATCGGTGAAGTGACTGACCGGGAAAATCATGCACTGGAGATTCGATAACTGACAGTTATCGAAAATAAATGAAAATTTGTTATAAAAATATCAAACTTTGCGGTATATATATTGAGAATTTATATCAAAAATGCTATAATGCAAGAATACAATATGTGGAGGGAACAAAAGAGTTTATAAGATACTCTGTTCCTTGGAAAGGGAGGTATTTTTATGAATCAAGAGGATGTACAGAAACTATCAAATGCAGCAAACGCGAAGATTACCCTGCTGAAAAATGACTTTTTCAAGTATTTCATGCGGGCGATCATGGCAGGGTTCTTTATTGTAGTTGCAATGATCTTTTCCAATGTTGTGGGAAATGTGTTCTCAGGGGCCGAAGAACCGGCATGGGGGAAATTCCTGGGGGCACTCGTGTTCTCGATTGCGGTATTGCTGATTTCGCTGGTAGGCGGCGAGCTTTTTACCGGAAATAATCTGGTGATGGCATTTGGAGCATTTGACAAGAAGATCAGCTGGGGCGATGCGGCTAAAGTATGGGTAGTCAGCTATATCGGTAACTTTGTTGGCTGTCTGATTCTTTCTCTGATTTTTGTATGGGCGGGAGCATCCGGAACAGCAGATTATTTTGCCGGATTTATCGGAAATAAACTTGCAATTCCGGCAGGTCAGATGTTTTTCCGTGCAGTTTTGTGTAACTTCTTTGTATGTCTTGGGGTTCTTTGTGGCATTAAGCTTAAGAGCGAAGTTGCAAAGTTTTTGATGATCGTTATGTGTATTTCTGGATTTGTTGTCAGCGGATTTGAGCACTGTGTGGCAAATATGGGTATCTTTGTAACAGCAGGATGTCTGGTACCGGGAGTTTCCATTGGAGCAATGGTTAAGAGCATGATAATCGTCACTTTGGGGAAATATGGCAGGCGGTGCGCTTCTTCTTGCATGGCCTCTCAGAAAGATGAGTGCAGATAAATAATATGGGTAAATCCTTATACATAGCTGAGAAACCAAGTGTTGCTCAGGAATTTGCGAAAGCATTAAAAATTAACGGACAGAGAAAGGATGGCTATCTGGAATCAGAAGATTCTGTAGTGACCTGGTGTGTTGGGCACCTGGTCACTATGAGCTATCCTGAAAAATATGATATCAAGTATAAAAGGTGGAGTTTGGATACCCTGCCTTTTTTACCGCGTGAATTTAAGTATGAAGTGATTCCGGGGGTGCAGAAACAGTTTAACATTGTTAAGGGGCTTCTGAACCGTCCGGATGTAGAGACGATTTATGTGTGTACCGACTCCGGGCGTGAGGGAGAATATATCTATCGTCTGGTGGCACAGATGGCGGGTGTGAGAGATAAAGAGCAGCGTAGAGTATGGATCGATTCCCAGACAGAGGAAGAAATCCTTAGAGGAATCCGCGAGGCAAAAGAACTGTCAGTCTATGACAATCTGGCAGATTCTGCTATTTGCGGGCAAAGGAAGATTATCTGATGGGAATCAATTTTTCCAGAGTCCTGACTTTGCGTTATGGCAACAATGTTTCTAATTACCTGAACAGTAAATATCAGGCAATCTCCGTAGGCAGAGTCATGACATGTGTGCTTGGAATGGTTGTGCGTCGCGAACGGGAGATCCGATCTTTTGTGAAAACCCCGTTTTACCGTGTCCTTTCCAGTATTGCACTGGAAGGAGAACACTTTGATGGAGAATGGAGAGCAGTAGAAGGAAGCAGATATTTCCAGTCGCCGTACCTTTATAAGGAGAATGGCTTCAAAGAAAAGAAACATGCCGAGGAACTGATTCGGATGTTGGAGTCGGAACAACCCTTGTCCTGCCGCGTAGAAAGGTGGAACGCAAAAAGAAAACAAAAATCCGCCACTTTTATTTAACCTGGCAGAGCTTCAGAATGTCTGCTCCAAACTGTTCAAGATCAGTCCGGACGAGACACTTCGTATTACACAGGAATTGTATGAGAAAAAACTGGTGACTTATCCCAGAACTGATGCCAGAGTGCTGTCGAGTGCGGTTGCAAAAGAAATTTATAAAAATATTTCAGGACTGCGTCGATATCTGATGATCGACAATGCAGCAGATGAGATTTTACAGATGGTTCTTACAAAACAATCGCAAAAACCAGATATGTCAATGATAAACAGATTACAGATCATTATGCGATCATCCCGACAGGTCAGGGATTAAATGTTCTGAAAAGTCTTTCTCAGACATCACAGAGAGTTTATGAGACGATCGTACGACGTTTCCTCTGTATTTTCTGTCCGCCGGCAGTTTATCAGAAAGTCAGTCTGGTGACAGAGATGCAGAAAGAAAGTTCTTTTCTGGTTTCAAGGTGCTGCAGGAAGAAGGATACCTGAAATATGCGACGAATTCTTTTGCCAGAAAATCAGCAGCAGACAGATCACAGGAGTCCGGCAAAGAAGACAGTGAGGAGGCATCCTGTGACGTGCAGCTTTTGAATGCGTTGCAGCGACTGAAAAAGAATGATATACTGACCGTAGATGCTCTGAACATTAAAGAGGGAGAAACGTCTCCGCCGAAACGGTATAATTCAGGTTCTATGATTCTGGCAATGGAAAATGCAGGACAGCTGATCGAAGATGAGGAACTGAGAGCACAGATCAAGGGAAGCGGAATCGGAACCAGTGCAACAAGAGCAGAGATTCTTAAGAAACTTGTTTCTATCAAATACTTGTCATTAAATAAAAAGACACAGGTAATCACACCAACGCTTCTTGGAGAGATGATATTTGATGTTGTAAACTGTTCGATTCGTCAGCTTCTGAATCCTGAACTGACAGCAAGCTGGGAAAAGGGCCTTACATATGTGGCAGAGGGAAGTATTACTTCACAGGAGTACATGGACAAACTGGAACATTTTGTGCGTGTGCGTACCGCTCAGGTGGAACAGAGTAATTATCAGTATGCACTGCGGCAGTTTTTTGACGCAGCCGCTGCGAATTATAAATCGAAGCCAATGGCTTCCAAACGAGGAGGAAAATCATAATCATGTTAAAAGATTTTACAGTTGCAAATCTTCTGGATTTGAATGAAACAATAGCTGCAGAGTTGTTTGAAGGAAAGACATATCCGTGGGAAGTTCTCCCGGAAATCAGTGATTTTATTATGAAACTTGGTCCGACACTCAATCCGTCTGAGTATGAGTGTAAGGATGGCAATGTATGGATCGCAAAATCTGCCAAAATAGCTCCAACTGCTTATATCAATGGGCCGGCTATTATCGGTAAGGATGCGGAAGTCCGCCATTGTGCATTTATCCGTGGAAATGTAATTGTGGGAGAAGGAGCAGTTGTCGGAAATTCCACAGAACTCAAAAATGCAGTCCTTTTTAATAAAGTACAGGTTCCGCATTATAACTATGTAGGAGATGCTGTTCTTGGATACAAATCCCACATGGGCGCAGGTTCTATCTGCTCCAACGTTAAGTCAGACAAGAAACTGGTCGTTGTCAAAGATGGTGATGAGAAGATAGAGACAGGACTGAAGAAATTTGGTGCCATGCTTGGTGACCATGTAGAAGTTGGATGTGGCTCTGTGCTGAACCCTGGAACTGTGATCGGCAGAAATACGAATATATATCCGCTTTCACCGGTAAGAGGCTGCATTCCGGCAGACAGTATCTACAAAACGCAGCCGAGATCATCAAAAAGAATTAAGCCGGCCAAAACAGTCTTTAAAGAAAAAAGAGATTCCGGATGATCACAAGGATTGTGATATGTACGGGATAGAATAAATAAAAGAAATACTTCGCGGCTTTTCCTCGGATAAAGCCGCGTTTCCATTGTACATATTAATGGAAATAAAGGCAAAACAGGCTTTCCATTCATAACTCAGCCAGCAGCTTCCAACGATCGCCTGGGATACTTTCTCATTTCGGAGAAGATACATCAGAACGAGAAAGATGAAACCACGCCATCCGTAATCTGCATGCAGCAGGATAGAGATACCGAGGAGAGCAAGCAGAGAGAAAAGCTGCATCCACGGTGTTTCCCAGAAGTATTCAAGAGCACAGAAGGCAAGATATCCAAGAAAGAGAGTAAAAAAACATTCTGTTTATCAACATAATGCCAGGTGTTTGCAAACATAAAATTCCACGGAATTTCGGAAATTAGCGCAAACAGCAGCAGATTCCGGCCATATTTTCTGCGGTCATGCGTATGAAGGAATCCTTCGACGATCAGGAAACAGAAAATAGGAAAAGCACATCGTCCGATATCGCGGACAATACGATAGAAAGTAATTCCTTTTCCATTGATATAAAAGAGCTCCGTGAGCGCCGGCGGATAGTGGCTGAGTATGATTGCACCTGTATGATCGATCAGCATGGCAATACAGGCAAGCAGTTTCAGCATGCTGCCACTTAGAATCTGAAAGCGTGCCGGAAAAATGCTTGGAGGGAGTTTGTCAGACATAGAATTTTCTCCTTGTTTTTTAATGAATTTTATCACATTTATACAAGAACGGCAATTATATGATATCTATATAGAAAAGTTCGTATTTTTTGACATAAGTTTGACTGGACTAACGGTAGTGATTTGTGAGAAAATACATTCAGGTTGTTAGTCTATCTTTTAACAACATCATAAGTAAATCTATACTTGAAAGGAGTTTTAACATGATTTATTCACGCGAAGTAGAAGAAATGTGCCCAGTTGCACAGGGTGTCCATCACGGCGCCGCTCCAATCCCGGAAGAAGCAAAATGGGTTCAGGCTAAGGAAGTGAAGGACATTTCCGGTTTCACACATGGTGTAGGCTGGTGTGCTCCTCAGCAGGGTGCCTGTAAGCTGTCCCTGAACGTAAAAGAAGGTATCATCCAGGAAGCACTGGTTGAGACAATCGGATGCTCAGGTATGACTCATTCCGCAGCTATGGCATCTGAGATTCTTCCAGGACTGACTGTTATGGAAGCTCTGAATACAGACCTTGTTTGTGATGCTATCAACACAGCTATGAGAGAACTTTTCCTTCAGATCGTATACGGACGTTCCCAGTCTGCATTCTCTGAAGACGGACTTGCAGTAGGTGCTGGTCTGGAAGACCTTGGTAAAGGACTTCGTTCTCAGGTTGGTACAATGTACGGAACACTTAAAAAAGGTCCTCGTTACCTGGAAATGGCAGAAGGCTATGTTACAGGTATCGCTCTTGACGAAGATAATGAAATTATCGGTTATCAGTTTGTAAGCCTTGGCAAAATGACTGACTTCATCAAAAAAGGTGATGACCCGAACACAGCATGGGAAAAAGCAAAAGGTCAGTACGGCCGTGTTGCAGATGCTGTTAAGATCATCGACCCACGTAAAGAATAATTATACCGATTATAATTTCAGGAGGATAAGTAAATGGCTTTATTTGAATCATATGAGAGACGAATTGACAAAATCAATTCAGTTTTAAACAGCTATGGAATCGCTTCTATCGAAGAAGCAGAGAAAATCACTAAAGATGCAGGCCTTGACGTATACAATCAGATCAAAGGCATTCAGCCGATCTGCTTCGAGAACGCTTGCTGGGCATACATCGTAGGTGCAGCTATCGCAATCAAAAAAGACTGCAGAAGAGCAGCTGACGCAGCAGCAGCTATCGGTGAAGGACTTCAGGCTTTCTGTATTCCTGGCTCCGTTGCTGATACACGTAAAGTAGGTCTTGGACATGGTAACCTTGGTAAAATGCTTCTGGAAGAAGAAACAGACTGCTTCTGCTTCCTGGCTGGACATGAGTCCTTCGCAGCAGCTGAGGGTGCTATCGGTATCGCTGAAAAGCAAACAAGTTCGTAAAAACCTCTTCGTGTTATCCTGAATGGTCTTGGAAAAGACGCTGCTCAGATCATCTCCCGTATCAACGGATTTACATATGTAGAGACAGAGTATGATCCATACAAGAACGAAGTTAAAGAAGTATTCCGTAAATCTTATTCTGAAGGACTTCGTGCAAAAGTTAACTGCTACGGCGCTAACAGCGTTCCGGAAGGTGTTGCTATCATGTGGAAAGAAGGCGTTGACGTTTCTATCACAGGTAACTCCACAAACCCGACTCGTTTCCAGCATCCGGTTGCAGGTACTTACAAGAAAGAATGCAACGAAAAAGGAAAGAAATACTTCTCCGTTGCATCCGGTGGTGGTACAGGACGTACACTTCATCCAGACAACATGGCAGCAGGTCCTGCTTCCTACGGTATGACAGATACACTTGGACGTATGCATTCTGACGCTCAGTTCGCAGGATCTTCTTCTGTACCGGCTCACGTAGAAATGATGGGTCTGATTGGCGCTGGTAACAACCCGATGGTTGGTATGACAGTTGCTGTTGCAGTAGCGGTACAGGAAGCTGCTGATGCTGGCAAGTTCTAATATTTGTATAGAATATTAAACGTTTATAGCAAAAATCCCCTCCACGTAAGTGGAAGGGATTTTTTTTATCTCTAATCTCTCTGGAAAAGATCTCGGGTATATACTTTATCTTTTACATTATCCAGGATCTGACTGTAACGGTTTGCGATGATACAGTCGCTCAGATTTTTAAATTTATCAAGATCATTGACAACTTTGCTTCCAAAGAAGGTAGATCCGTCCTTCAGGGTTGGTTCATAGATGATCACGGAAGCACCCTTGGCTTTGATTCGCTTCATGACTCCCTGAATAGAAGACTGACGGAAGTTGTCAGAGTTGGATTTCATAGTCAGACGATAAACACCTACAGTGACTGATTTTTCCATGGAAGAATTGAAGTATTTTCTTCATCATAACCGTAATAACCGGCTTTCTGTAATACACGGTCTGCAATGAAATCTTTACGCGTACGATTACTTTCAACGATTGCACTCATCATATTCTGTGGAACATCGTTATAGTTGGCGAGAAGCTGCTTGGTATCTTTTGGAAGACAGTATCCACCGTAACCGAAGGAGGATTGTTGTAATGTGTCCCAATACGAGGATCCAGGCAGACACCCTGAATAATGTTCTGCGTATTCAGACCTTTCATTTCAGCGTAAGTATCCAGCTCGTTAAAGTAGGAAACACGAAGTGCAAGGTAGGTGTTTGCAAACAGTTTACAGCCTCTGCTTCAGTAAATCCCATAAATAATGTATCAATGTTTTCTTTCAGAGCACCTTCCTGGAGAAGAGCTGCAAAATTGTGGGACGCCTGTACCAGTTTCGGATCATCCGGATCTGTAGCAACGATAATGCGGCTTGGATACAGGTTATCGTACAGTGCTTTGGATTCACGAAGAAATTCCGGACTGAAAATGATATTTGCTGTATTGTATTTCTTTCTGACAGATTCTGTATAGCCGACCGGAATCGTGGATTTGATGACCATGATCGCATGTGGATTTACTTTGAGGACAAGTTCGATCACAGCTTCAACGGCAGATGTATCAAAATAGTTTTTCTGACTGTCGTAGTTTGTCGGTGCCGCAATGACTATATAGTCAGCATTTGTGTAAGCAGCTTCGCCATCCAGTGTAGCTGTCAGGTCAAGCTCTTTTTCTGCAAGATATTTTTCGATATATTCGTCCTGAATCGGAGATTTGCGTTTGTTGATCAGATCAACTTCTCAGGAATGATGTCAACAGCAGTAACATGATTGTGCTGTGCAAGTAATGTTGCAATGGAAAGACCGACATAACCTGTGCCTGCGACAGCAATGTTCAAAGGAGAAGGAGATGGCAACCGGGAAGCGGACTGTTCAGTAAATGCTTCATCCGGATCAAATCCAAGGCATTCTCCAAGACTTTCCAGTTGTGGAATTGATGGAATAAAATCTTTTTTCTCCAGACGGGATAACAGAGAACGATTGATGCCGGTAGCATCAGCCAGCTCCTGTTGAGTCATGGATTTTTCTTTTCGCTTGCCGGAAACAAGTTCGGCAAGTCGTGTCATAGATAATTTTTTCATTGAGAATCTTTTTACCTTTCATAAAATGTTATTTTAAATAACAACATATAGCATATAAATTAATTCTGTTTAATTGAATGCTACCATATTGGCAAAAAGATTGCAATACAAAGAAAACAGGAAAATAAGAAAAATATTTTGAATGTTATTTTAAATAACAAATCTTCCGAATCCTTCGAAGCACAGAATGTGTATGATTTTTCAGTTTTGATACAGGAGTGGCTTCTTCAAATGTAAGCATCTGCGAAGAAAGTGTAGCATAATAGGATTTTTGTTCAGAAGAAGCTTTTGCTGTCCATATGCAAGAGGAAATTCCGACATACGGTGTAAACTGTGATAACAGATCGTATGCCCATCGCAATCCCAGCAAAATTCGATATGTGTAATACCAGAAAACTTTCGTATGGAATGACTGCTGTAAATTTCAGGAATACAGCAAGTTTCTGTCCATTAAAACGAAAAACGTGTTCCGGATCTTCGCGGAAACAGCATTTTACCATATGTGTAGTATGACCGGTTGTGATTCGAAGAAACAGATTGGCTGGATATGGAAAACGCAGATAGATCTTAGCTGCACCCTCCAGCAGGATATCATGTTTCATAAGTTCCATGGAAGTCAGACGAAGCTGATAAGATGAAGCGTGACCGGTACTCAAATCGGGATATTGAAACCAGGCATCTTCGCTCTTGTCGTCAAACTGCAAAGTTCCGGAATCCGGTGCTTTTTTTTATGCTCATGATATAGTCCTTCAGTTCCATGGATAGATTTTTCTGCTCAAGAATGATGTGGTCGTCAATCTGAAAAACAGCATCGAACAGCATTTTCAAAAAAATAGTTTTTTCATGAGGCGTCAATACGGTTTCTGGAATTTCATCAACTTTGAAGCGTCCCTGCAGATCGTACATGACATTGTACTGTACATAATCCGGAATGGCTCCGAAACGGGATTTCGCCTCATCCAATGCCCAGAATATGTAGTTCTTGAGGCAGTCAATGTACCATTCTCTGTGCGATTTGGAACCGTTCAGGGCAGAATTCATGGATGTACGGGCACGATACAGGTAGCGCCCCTGTGGGACAATGCCATATTGGGGATTCTCTAAAAGCAGTTCCATGATCGCCTTGGAATCTTCTGCATAACGAAGAGAGGTATCGAATGTATGATCGTTCAGAGCTTCTCTTTTGAAAAAAGCAGATGCTGATGACATCTGTACATAAGAATAATGCGTGGTCAGATCAATGACCTGCGCTTTGTCGGAAGCATATTTGTAATTCAGGCGATGTGGTTCGTTTTTTGTTCGAAGTAAAAAATAGGAACAGAAACAAGATCCACCTCTTTATCATGCTCAATAAAAAAGTCATAGACGGAAGAAAGTGTATCAGGAGTCAGTTTATCGTCAGAATCCATGAAATTAACGTATCTTCCACGGGCCACAGCGATACCTGCATTTCGTGCGCTGGCAACGCCACCGTTGGGTTTGTGTATTACGACGATGTTTTCCGGATATTTATGCTGATATTCATCACAGATAGCTCCGGAAGCATCGGTGGATCCGTCATTGACAAGAATAAGCTCCACGGATTCAAGAAAACCTATATCCTGTGAAAGGATACTGTCAATTGCCTCGGAAAGGTAAGGCGCTACATTATAGACAGCTGTTACAATGGAAAATTTAAAAAGGTAATTGGTATTTGTCGGTTTCAACACAATCTTCTCCTTCATTTCATAATAAAATTATCCTATCACAAAATTGCTGTCCGGTGTAAAAATTATGGGTTTGTGACAGAAAATTAATATTTGGGGCAGCTATTCGACAGAGGATTGAAAAAAATATCATGGAAAATGATTGCAATTAAATAGTAAACAAAGTATGCTATAAATATTGAAAAAACGAAATGGTGTATGAGATTAGGATTATGAAAAAAAATTACGGTAATTATTTCTGCAGGTGATACAGATAAATATATGGAAGAAACGCTGGATTCACTTTCAGCGCAGTCAATCGTAAATGATATCGAGATAATCGATCAGACAAAGCCCGGCCAGATAACACGCGGGGATGAAGTATTAAATAAAGCAGAGGGGAAATAATCTGTAATTTTATGAATAGTGGGGATTTGCTCACTTCATTTGCTTTGGAAGAGTTGTGGAATATATGTGAGACGGAACATCTGGATATCTGCTGTTTTCCGGGGCAGTTTTTTTATGAAAATACAAAACTCGCGAAACGATATAAAAATCTTTCAGATGAATTTTACAGATGCGGCTCTTACGCGCAGGTAATAACAGGGAAAGAAATGCGAAATCAGCTGAAAAAGAATAAGGATATATTACCGCCCGTATCCATGCAGATTTTAAAAAAGATTTAACTTATCGGGGAAAAACGGACTTTCATAATAGATAGATACAGATAGATGCTTTGTAAAACGTATTCTGTTGAAGGCTGAAAGAGTTTTTTGCGTAAATGATATTTATCTTTATAAGAGAATAACAGAACCATCCGGTGTGGGCAAAATGCTGCAGGTATTAACGACACCGGGGTATTTGGTGAAAAAGATATTTAGGTATATGAGAAAAAACGGAATAAAATGTACAGGCATAGCAATCATTCGAAAGCTTCGTGCAAGATAATGACAGATCAGGAGGAATGGAAGATGGCAAAAGTATCCATACTAATGCCGGCATGCAATGTTGAAAAATTTTTAAAAGAAATGCATGGACAGTGTAGTAAATCAGACTTTAAAGGACATAGAGATTATTTGTATAGATGATGGATCCAGAGATTCAACAGGGAATATTCTGGATGAATATGCGCAGAAAGACAATCGTATCAAAGTGATCCATAAAGCGAATTCGGGGTACGGACATAGTATGAATGTTGGACTTCAAAATGCGACAGGAGAATATATTGGCATTATTGAAACGGATGATTTTGCAGATCTTAATATGTTTGATGAATTATATAAAGCAGCAAAAGAAAATCATGCAGATGTTGTGAAATCAAACTATTATTCTTATGTATCGCAGCCGGAACCTCAGAGCACATATTATGAAGTGCTAAAAGAATATGATCTGTATGATCAGGTGTTCAGGCCGGTGGAACATCCGGAAATCTTCCGGGTGAGACCATGTATCTGGAGCGGGATTTATCGGAGAGAATGGCTGTTGGAAAATCATGTATCTTTTGCGGAAACACCGGGTGCTTCTTATCAGGATACAGGGTTTGCGTTTAAAGTATGGGCAAGTGCGGAAAGGGCATTGCTGCTTCGGGATGCCTACCTTCATTATCGCACAGATAATGCAAATTCATCGGTAAAAGCGGCTGCCAAAATATATTGTATCTGTGATGAATTTAAATCTATTGAAGAATTTCTTGAAAAACGACCGGAGCTAAAAGAAGAACTGGAGAAACCGGTTATATCTTTGAAATATATATCTTATCGGTGGAATCTGTTCAGACTTACAATGGAATTCAAATATGCTTTTTTGGAGAGGATGCATAAAGAACTTCAGAGGCGAAGAACAGGGGACTTTTTGACAAAAAATATTTTACGGAAAAAGAATGGACAGATATCAATCGATTAGTAGATGATATGGATGCTTTTTTTGATGAAACATTTCGAAAAGAACTACTCAGGTTTGGAAGCGAAGCAGAACTGGCGAAGGCATTGAAAAAAAGCGAAAATAAGGTGACAAAGCTTCAGAAAAAAATAGATGACATGGAAAATTCTTCATCTTTAAAAATTGGAAGAGCAATTACCTTTGTTCCGCGAAAGCTGAAAAAAATGTTGCATTAATCAAAGGGGAATAGATATGAGTAATGATATACCTGCGGTTTCGGTGATAATTCCGGTATACAATGCGGCAGAATTCTTAAAAGACGGATTAAACAGCCTGCTGAAGCAGACTCTGAGAGAGATTGAAATTATCTGTGTGGATGATGGGTCAACAGATGAATCACTGGTAATTCTGAAAGAATTCGAAAAAGCAGATGCCAGGATCAGAGTCATTCATCAGGAAAATCAGGGAGCAGGAGCAGCCAGAAATAATGGAATGGATGTTGCAAGAGGAAAATACCTGGCTTTTCTGGATGCAGATGATTTCTTTGAGAAAAATATGCTGAAAGCCGCATATGACAGAGCGGAAGAAACAGAGGCAGAAGTATGTGTGTTTAATGCAGACCTCTATGATCATACAGAGAAAGTATACAAAAAATGCACATGGGCATTTCGGAAGCAGTATTCCGGAAAAGAGCCGTTTGCAGCAACTGATGAAAATGTAAGAAATAATATTTTTAGAATGTTTAATGGCTGGCCATGGGATAAATTATACCAGAGGGAGTATGTCAGGAGATTGGGAATCAAGTATCAGAATCTTCGAACAACAAATGATATGCTCTTTGTTTTTATTGCGCTTGCCTGTGCTTCCAGAATTTCTACAGTAGATGAGGTCTTGATCCATCAGAGAGTCAATGTCAGAACATCTCTGTCGCGTACAAGAGAGAAATCATGGGATTGTTTCTATATTGCGCTTTGGCTATGCAAAAGGAGCTAAAAGACAGAGGTTTATAACGATACCTTAGAAAGGGCATTTGTTAATTGGGCACTTAATTTTTCACTGTGGCAGTTAAATACAATGACAGGAAGTGCATATGAAAAGACATACAGACTGCTCAAAAGAAAAGGTTTTGACCGTCTTGATATCAGCCGTCATAACAGAAGATATTTTACAGCAACAAAGAATATGATAAATTCCTGAAATCTATACAACACCTTATGAGAAGAGTTCTGGTTATTAAAAGGTAAAATAATTTATTGCCAGAGATAAACAGAAACCTCAGATTACAGAAGTCCATTTTTCTCTGTAATATAATAAGAATCAGAATACGTGCATAAATTGACAATACAGCAGATAAGAGGAAAGAGATTATGGCAGACAAATTTAAGCTCAGCAGAAAAGCAAAGAAAATCATATTGGGCGCATGTATCGGAGGTGTGGTTGTTCTTACGGCGGGGCTTTTTACTTACATACATATTGCAGATACCAATACACTTGGAAGAAAAATATCTATTTACGGGATGGATGTTTCCACGCTGACGGCAGATAAGGCAGAACAGAAGCTTCTGGATGCTTTTCGCAGCCGTAAGGTACAGTTCAAAGAAGGTGGCTCGGATGTCTATCAGACAACGGTGAGTGAACTTGGATATGATCTGGATGAGTCAGCACTTAAAAGTGAGCTTACAGAATTGCAGACAACGAGGGAAGCAAACAGAAAGATCTTTGCCACGCAGGAAGATTACAAGATCGCATATCAGATCCAGAAGAATGAAGAACAGGAAAAGAAAGCTCTTGCGTCTTCTAATTTTGGAGGTAAAGAGCGTACGGCATCCGTGGATGCAGCGGTTCAGTATGACGAACAGCAGAAGCAGTTTGTTCTGGTCAATGATGTGGCAGGGAAATGAAATTGATGAGACCAGACTTCAAAGCTATGTAGATCAGATGCTGGATGATAATTTTCGGTTGAAGCTTCTTGGTGGGGATATTCAGATCACATTGGATACAAATGTTTATCAGCAGCCGTCTGTAACGGCTTCTGATGAAATGCAGAATAAAGTTACAGGACTGAATGATCAGTGAATAAATATCGCAGTACTACAGTTACATATACATTGGGAAGTACAACGGAAGTAATTGATGCAGGAACAATCGAGACATGGCTGCAGATTACAGATGACAGCCTGAATATTGATCAGGAAGCAGTGAAGTCTTATGTACAGAATCTTGCAGCGAAGTATAATACCATCTATGTTCCACGTACATTCCACACATCCTATGGAAATGATGTCACGGTATCCGATAATGAATATGGATTTCAGATCGATCAGGATGGAGAAGTGCAGCAGTTGCTGACAGATCTTGCGAGTGGTACTGCAGTTACACGAGATCCGGTATACAGCATCAGTGGCATGCAGCGTAACGGTGCAGATGATCTGAACGGAAGCTATATAGAAGTAAGTCTGGATAACCAGCATCTGTGGCTGTACAAAGATGGAGCACTTGTGACAGAAACAGATATCGTCAGTGGAGCACCAAAAGCCGGCAGGGAGACATACAGAGGAGCATGGCCGATTGCCTACAAGGCAAGTCCATATAACCTGAGCAGTCAGGAATATGGATACAAACGTAAAAGTAAATTACTGGATGCCATTTGTATATGGGCAGGGGCTTCATGATGCATCCTGCAGTCTTCTTTCGGAGGAAACCGATATAAAAGTGGCGCCGGAAGTCATGGCTGTATCAACCTTCCGACAGATCAGGCAGCACTGATCTATAATACGATTGACGGCGGATATCCGATCATTATTTATTAAAAAGATACATAAAATGCAAAAGGCCAGTCCGAAGTGGGCTGGTTTTTTGTGCAGAAATATTTTAAAAGGTATTCCGGATAAATGAGGAATGTAAGATTAATTAAAAGGTGTTTCATTGACATTTTTTGGCAAAATAATATAATAAAATGGCATATGTGAAGGAGGAAGTTATGGCACATAAAACAGGACTGGAAGATTATTATGTAATTAAAAATCAAAAGAAACTTCATTTCGGCTATACGACCGGATCCTGTGCGGCGGGAGCTGCAAAAGGTGCCACGGAAATGCTTCTCGGAGGTCAGAAACAGAACGAGACAGATCTTATGACACCAAAGGGAATTCTTCTCCATCTGGAATTGCATGACGTCTGTATGGAAAAAGATACAGTGATCTGCGCAGTACGTAAAGATGCGGGGGATGATCCGGATACGACGAATGGAATTCTGGTCTATGCCAGAGTGGAAAAATGTCCG
>ENA-OQDF01000345-OQDF01000345.1-human-gut-metagenome-genome-assembly--contig:-NODE-345-length-19092-cov-3.089375_pt1 | contig 19092 bp, 23 predicted proteins | sample MGYA00242769_ERZ504597 | MGnify/ENA primary metagenome ERZ504597 (study PRJEB26092, sample SAMD00036305) | human gut metagenome | host: Homo sapiens | study: EMG produced TPA metagenomics assembly of...
GTACAGTGGCTGTCTCCGATGAGGCATATGCAGCGGAGATCCAGCCAGAGGAAAAACCTCCACTTTATGAGGAAGTGAAAGACCTTCTGGATGAAGATGAGGTGGTGACTGCCAAAGATTATGAAATCGAAACAGGCAGTGTATTTGATGTGAAATCAGACTACACAGGACTGGAAATCAAGGATGCTGACAAGGTTAAAGTCACATTTGAGGAAGCAAAGAACGATAAGGATGAGGATTTTACGACAGATCATGCGGACACTTACAAAGCGGTCTATTATGTGGAACCGGTAAATCAGGAGCATCCGAAGTATCAGATCAGCCGAAAGCTGATTGTGCGTGAGAAAGAAACAGAAACGCAGACAGAAACTGCAGGGAGTGAAGCAGTAACCGAATCCGAAACAGCTGGCAGTGAACAGCAGACAGAGGAAGCGGAGGAGTCAGAATCAGACTCGGAAATTACCGATATTGATGCTGATGAATTTGATGATTTAGTAGAGCAGGCACAGAATCAGGATACCTATGATGAAGAATCAGGGTTAGAGCTTCATGATGTTTTGGAACAGGCAGGAGACAAAGGTGTGGATCTTGATTCTATGGAAGAGGGAGAGATTGCAACATTTGAAGCAGTTTCGGCTTATTCAGCAAGAAGTACACAGCAGGTAACAATCGAAAAAGGACCTCTGTATAGATATGCAGATTATAATCTTGGAACCTATCTGACAGAGCCGTACTATATCAGCTACGGAAACGTCAGAGCAATTGCGTATTGTGTACAGCCAGCTAAGCCAGGACCTGGATCTGGAAATTATACAATTACAAAGATTGGAGACAATCAGGCGTTAGCAAAAGTGTGTTATTACGGCACAGATGCCGCAGGGAGCGAAAGCTTTTTTGCGAATAAACACACGGATTTTTCAGAAGGAAAAAGATTCATCATCATTCACATGGCTGCATCATATGCCAACGGAAGCAGTGATGCATTTTATGGAACCAATGCTACAGGAGAGGCTTTGGCAAAAGAACTCTATAATTATTGTGTGAATAAGCCGGAAATACCAGATGTAGCGATGTCATTTTCAAAGCCGGATGTAAAAGCTTATGTAGATAGAAATGTTCAGAGAACGGAGAACATTAAGTTCAACGCATCTTCCCAGCAGAAAATCACAATGGACTTACCAAAAGGAGTAAAGCTCCATAATGTATCTACTGGAACCGTAAGTGCGGCAGGTGCAAGCGTAACAATTGGAGGAGGAACCACGTTTTATCTCTCAGCTCCTCTGACACAGACAAGAGATGTAAGTGATACTTTTTCTGCAAAAATGAAGGGAAGTATTACAAAAGATTATTCAGCATATAAATTGACTACGAATGCAAGTGTTCAGGATCTGGCATTTGTATTTGGAGAAGGTGTTGCTGATGAAAAATATGTAAGCTTAAAGGTGTCATGGATTGAACAGGCTACGATCGAAATCGTAAAGAAAGACGATACAGCGAATGTCAATCTTGCAGGTGCAGTATTTGGCGTTTACAGCGATGAGGCTTGTACAAAGCTGATCACTCAGATGCCTGCAACAGATAAGAATGGAAAATCCTCTGTTACGATTATCAAGACACAGGATACCGTTTATCTGAAAGAAATCACAGCACCACAGGGATATGTAGTAAATGCAACGGCAACAAATGTAAAACTGGTAGCAAGTAAGACCTCAGCTGTAACCGTGGAAAATAAGGAGCAGCTTGCAGAGCTTACTGTTTATAAAGAAGGTCAGGTGCTTACCGGAGCAGAAGTCAGTGAGAGTGGAACCGTATTCCATTATGAGAACCGCAGACAAAAAAATGCTGTTTACAACGTGTATGCCGGAGCAGATATTGTGACTGCGTATGGTACAAAAGTGTACAGCAAAGGTGATCTGGTGAAAGAAAATCTGACAACAGGTGAGAATGGCTCTGTTACCCTGAAGAATCTCCATCTAGGAACTTATGTGGTAAAAGAAGCAAATGCACCGGACAACTTCTATAATGGCGGCGAAGAAAAGACAGTGACGCTGACTTATGCCGGACAGAATAAAGAAGTTGTATTTGCGGATGTCACCTTCAACAATGAGCGTCAGAAAGCAGAAGTCACTGTAGTAAAACAGGATAAAGATACAAAGAAACCGCTGGAAGGTGGTATTTTCGCCCTGTATGCGGCAGACGATATCAAAAATGCAGATGGTGTAGTTGTTGTAAAGAAAGGCACCCTGATTGAGAAAGCCACTACCGGTGAGGATGGAAAGGCAAAATTCACAGCAGATCTGCCTATCAATCATTCCTATTCCGTAAAAGAAGACCAGGCACCAGAAGGCTATGTAAGAAATACAGAAGACGTGTATACGTTCAAGTTCTCTTACACCAATGATAAAGAAGCAACCGTATCTTTCGCCCATACCTTCAGCAATGACCGTGTGACAGCAAAAATCAATTTATTCAAAGTTGATAAAGAAACAGGAAAAGCCGTTCCGCAGGGCGATGCAACACTGAAAGGTGCAGTCTACGGATTATATGCCCGTGAAGATATCGTGCATCCGGATGGAGCAACCGGTGTGATTTATAAAGCAGGGGAACAGGTGGCTTCTCTTACAACGGATGAAAAAGGACAGGCTTCTGTAGATGGCTTATATCTTGGCAAATATTACGTCAAGGAGATCACACCACCGACCGGATACCTGGCAGATACAGAAGAACATGATCTTGAATGTAGTTATGAAGGTGATATGACTGCAGAAGTAAAAAGAGAATGCATTTCCAGTGAACAGGTGATCAAGCAGCCGTTCCAGATTATCAAAGCAGCCAACAATGGAAAGACCGATGCAGATCTGTTATCCGGAGCCGGATTTACAGTTTATCTGAAATCTTCCCTTACAAAGAAAGCAGATGGAAGCTATGATTTTGATTCTGCTAAACCAGTAGTGAGTGGAGAAAACGGAGCTACTGAGATTTTTACAGATGAAAAGGTTATGCCTGCAGTATTCCATTACCATTTGGAAGCTATATTGTCCGTGAAACAACAACACCACACAATTACAAGCCAGTCGATGATTTTGAAGTGAATATCACAGAGAACCATCCGAATGAGCCACAGATCTGGCGTGTGCTTCTGGACAAAGAGTTCAAGGCAAAATTGAAAATTGTGAAAAAAGACGATGAAACAAAGAAATCCGTCCTGATTGCAGGAACAGAATTTAAGGTATATGACCTGGATAACAAAAAATACGTGGAGCAGGTAACTACTTATCCTGTGACAACCACACACAAGTCCTATTTTACAGACAGTCAGGGTTATCTGATCATGCCAAAGAACCTGAAAATCGGACATTACCGGATTGAGGAAGTCAACGCACCGGAAGGGTACACAATCAACAAGAATTATATGGAGATTGCTGTTGATGCAAACACTGCTTATCAGATGGATTCAGAAAGCGGCGATGCCATTATCACAGTTGATTACGAGAATCATCCGGTAAAAGGAAAGCTGACGATCTATAAAAAAGGTGAGATGCTGAGTGGATTCAAAAAGGATTTTGTTTATGAAGAAAAATATCTGAAAGGTGCAGAGTTTAACGTCTATGCAGCGGAAAATATCTACACACCGGATTATCAGAAAGATGAAAATGGAAACAGACAGCTGATTTATGCAAAAGATGCTCTGGTAACAACGGTAACGACCGGGGAAGACGGAAAAGCAGTTGCAGATAACCTGCCGCTTGGTTCTTACTATGTGGTAGAAAAAACAGCACCGGAAGGATTTGTTCTGAACCATGACAGATCGGATGTAGCATTTGTCTATGCAGATCAGGATACACCTGTGATCGAACAGGAAGTGACTGTTGGTGATGACAGACAGAAAGTTGCAATCCAGGTAGAAAAACAGGATGCAGAAAACGGAGCAACGGTAGAAGGTGCAGTCTTTGGCATTTATAACAAAGATGATATCAAAGCAGAAGGCAAAGTCATTGTCAACGCTGATACCCTGTTACAGGAAATGACTTCTGATAAAGATGGAATTGCTTCCTGTACGCTGGATCTGCCACTCGGACAGTATTATGTAAAAGAGTTAAAGGCACCGGCAGGATTCGTTTCTTCCGATGAAGTTCTGAATCTGGATGCTTCTTATCAGGGACAGGACGTGAAGACAGTAAAACTGAAAACAGTGAAGAAGAATCAGCGACAACGGTTGAAATTACAAAATCAGATGTGACAACAGGTGTGGAACTGGATGGAGCAAAACTCACCGTTCTTGATAGAGAGGGGAATGTCGTAGATCAGTGGACTTCTGTAAAAGACCAGCCACATGTGATTAAACGACTGACCGTTGGGGAGGAATATACCTTCGTGAAGAAATCGCACCGTATGGATATCTGAAAGCAACGGATGTGAAGTTCACACTGGAAGATACCGCAGAGATTCAGAAGGTAGAGATGAAAGATGAAGTGCCGACAGGACTTTTAATCATCAACAAAAATGGAGAATTTTTGGATAAAGTGACACTTCTGGACAATGTAAAAGGCACTGTGGAGCATCTCTTCGAATATGTAACCGGAAGCCTTACAGATGTGACTTCGATGTATTTGCTGCGGAAGATATCAAAGCGGCAGATGGTGTCAGCAAAGATTATTACAAAGCAGATGAAAAAGTAGGAACTATTACTACAGATTCCAATGGTATTGCACAGATGGATAATCTCCCGGCAGGCAAATACTATGTGAAAGAAGTTAAAACTGCCCATGGCTATGTATTGGATGGAGAACCGAGATATGTTGATCTTTCCTACCGTGATCAGGACACACCGGTAATCACTTATGATGAAAAATGGCAGAATACCCGTCAGAAAGTAAAGGTTACTGTTCTGAAGAAAGAAAAAGATACAGACCGTGTTCTTGCAGGCGGCGTCTTCGGCCTTTATACCAGTGAAGATATCAAAAATGTAAACGGAGATGTGTTGCTTGAGAAAGATTCCCTCATCGAGCAGAAAGCAACCGATGAGAAAGGACAGATCACTTTTGCGGCAGATCTTCCAGTAGATGGAAAATATTATGTAAAAGAGAACAGTGCACCGGACGGATTTGTGACAACGGAAGAAGTGCAGGAGTTTACCTTTGAATATGCCGGAGAAGATCAGGCAGAAGTAAGCTATGATTTTACGTTTGAAAATCAGCCGACCACAGTGGAACTGACAAAAACAGACCTGACCACAGGCAAAGAACTTCCAGGTGCACACCTGAAAGTGACGGATGCAGATGGAAATGTTGTGGATGAATGGACTTCTACAGAAGGATCTCATGTGATCAAAGAACTTGTTGTAGGTAATGAGTATACCATGACGGAAACAAACCGGCAGACGGATATGTTACTGCAGAGAGCATTACCTTTACGGTTGAGAATACAGCTGAGATTCAGAAGCATGAGATGAAAGATGATGTGACCAAGGTTCAGATCAGCAAGACAGATATCACAGGAGATACAGAGATTCCTGGTGCAAAACTAACGATTCTTGATAAGGACGATCAGGTAGTAGAGAGCTGGACTTCCACAGAGGAGGCACACTATATTGAAAAACTGCCAATTGGTAGATACACCTTACGAGAGGAACAGGCACCAAAAGGATATCTTCTGACATCGGATGTGACATTTGAGGTGAAGGATACTGGAGAAATCCAGAAAGTGGTTATGAAAGATGATACTGCCAAGGGAAAAGTCATTCTCAATAAGACAGATAAATCATCTGGGGAACCGCTGAAAGGAGTAGAATTTGAATTCCGTGACAGCAAAGGAAAGGTCCTGGAAACCTTAAAAACAGATGCTGCCGGTCATGCCGAGAGTAAGCTGTATGAGATTGCCGCATTCAAGAACGGCAAATATGATACAGCAATCAAGTATTATCTGGTGGAGACAAAAACACTGGATGGATACACACTGGATCAGACCAAGCATGAAGTGACATTTGCCTACGCAGACGACAGTACGCCGGTTGTAGAAGTTACTTTCAATCTGACAAATGAGAAACCGGAAGTTCCGGAAACACCAAGCACACCAGATGTGCCGCAGTCCCATGAAGAGACGAAGGTATCAGATGCACCGAAGACAGGAGATAACACAAATATCTGGCTGCCGATTCTGCTTCTGCTTATCTCTACCGGAGGCATGGCAGGACTTTATATCAGCAGAAAGAAAATCAGAAAACAGTAATCCTCAGTAAAGGGGGCCCTGAATCAGGCTCCCTTTAAAATACAAAAATTCACAGAAAGGGACAGAAAAATATGATGAAAACAATGGAAAAGAGACAGGAAGCAAGAAAGAACCAGGAGAGAACTTTAAAAAGAATGATGGCTTATCAGAAAAAAGCCGAGCAGATGGTCAGCAGGAAAAGAATGAACCATCACATGATCAGAAAGGGGTAAAAGCGTATGATGAACAGAAAAGAATTTATGAATATGTCAAAGATAATGTAAAAGACTATTTGCCGGATTCATATCAGAATGGAGAAATCCGTATTGAAGAAGTTGCAAAAATAATGGATTAAGGTTGACTGGCATTTCAATTCCACAGGGTGATCAAAGAGCTGTGCCGATGGTATATCTGGATTCTCTTTATATGGAATATGTCAATGGAAAAAATCTGGATTCCTGTGTGGGTGATGTGGCAGATATGCGTATTGAAGTGCAGGACAAAGCGGCATTTATCAATATGGGTCTTCCGGATATTTTGGATTATGAAAAAATGAAGGACAAATTACAGGTGAGAATCTGTGACCGGGAATGGAATGAAGAACGCCTGGCTGATAAAGTTGTTACCGAACATGGAGATTTTGCAGCATATACGCAGTGAATGTGGAAGAAAACGAGGGAGGAATTGGTAGTATTCCGGTTACTGTCAATCTTATGAATGAATGGGGTGTGACAGCAGAACAAATCCAGGCAGATGCAGTGGCGGCAGACAGAAATCGTGGTGTTGTTTTGATGGACATGAATGAAATGATAAAATCCATGATTTTTGGTGAAGAAGCAGAAAATCTTTTGAATGAAAAACTGAATGTTGAAGCAATGGAAAATCCAATGTTCTGTCTTTCAAATGCACAAAAAATGAATGGTGCATCACTGTTACTGCAGGAAGATATTCGTAAGCAGATCGGTGAATGCCTGGGAAGTGATTATTTTGTTCTTCCCTCTTCAATTCATGAGGTGCTGATTCTTCCTGATAACGGAATGTTTGAAGTACCGGAATTAAATGCCATGGTACAGGAAGTCAATGAGACGCAGGTAGAGAGGCAGGAACAGCTTTCGGATAAGGTTCAGTTCTGTGATGGAAAGACAGCAGTTATGGAAAATGCCGAACGCAGGGAAGCACGTCTGGAGAAAGAAAAAGCAGCAGAAAAAGCAACTGGGAGAACAGAAGCAAAAGGTGGAATCCATGGAAAACTGGAGAAAGCCAAGGCGGAGATCAAAGCAAAAGGGACAGATACAATCCCAAAGAATAGGGCGAAAGACCTTGCCTCAGTATTATAACGAGAAATAACGATGATTTTGAGGGGACTGTGTGAGCAGTCCCTAATTTTATGAAGATGGAGGAGAAAAGAATATGGACTGGTGTTTATATGGTGATGATAAAAGAAAGGAAATGGATAGAGATTTAAAACCGGAATATCTTTTGGATGACTTACGGAGATATCAGGATGTATTTGGTGAAGAATTTGGTGTAAAAGAGCTTCTTATGCTGGAGGATATCCGGGTAAAGGCTATGATTGCCGGAGCACTTGCAGATATGCCGGAATTTCTTATTGATCAGATTGGAAAAGCAAGTAACAGTAGTAATTTTCCTTCTATGACAAGGGCAATGGAACGGATTGCCGATGTTGTAGAAGAAAAGTGGGAAGAAGAAAGGGAGTAACAGATGGCAAATAAATTATATGCAATGGAACTTCTGACGGAGGAAGTGGCAAAGGATGTTGCTGCCAATCCGCAGGAATGGATGCGGTTTCTAAATACTGCATCCAGGCTGTACCGGTACACTTTTCCGGAACAGCTCTTGATCTATGCACAGCGTCCGGGAGCAACAGCCGTGGCATCCATGGAAATCTGGAACCAGAAGATGTACCGATGGATTAAAAAGGGTTCTAAAGGAATTGCCCTGATAGATAACACATCCGGACCAAAAACGAAACTCCGATATGTTTTTGATGTGCAGGATACTTATAAGGTAAAAATCTGGGCAGAGATCCGCAGTTATGGAATCTTAATCCAGAAGGAGAACAACTGGTGGCAGATTATCTGCAGGAGCGGCTGGCACTGGAAGCAACAGAGGAGGATTAGCAGAGGTTCTTCACCAGGCGGCAGAAGAAAGTGTGCAGGCCTGGTTGCCGGATGCTTTCGACGAACTGCAAATGGATGTAGCCGGCACTTTTCTGGAAGATCTGGATGAACAGAATCAGAAAGTGGAGTTCCGGGAACTGATGACAAACAGTGTCTGGTATGTGTTACTGAACCGATGCGGACTGGATGTGCAGGAATATCTTGATGCAGAGGATTTTCGTCATATTACAGATTTTAACCAGTTAAAGGTTATTGGACACCTTGGAAGTTCTGTGAATGAGATCAGCAGACCGGTATTGATGCAGATTGGACGATATGTGTTGAATGACTTGGAAAAAGATCTGAAAACGGTTGCAAAAGAAAAAGAAGTAGCTTATAATGAATTTAACACGTTAATTCGTGAAAGCAAAACAAGGAACACAGAAGATAGAGGAGAAAATAAGGAGGAAACAGAGCATGAGAGAGATCACTTACAGCCAGAATGGAGAGTACCAGATTCCGGATATCAGTCTGGAGGAGACGAGAGGAACGATCGGGAAGTACGGATTGATGAGGAAAGAGTATCTGAGAAACCACAAAGTAGCCAGATTCAACATTCTGACCTTACAGAACCGTCTGGACAGTCATCTGATGGAAATCGACAGCCAGGCAAGGCAGAGAGTAGACAACCTGATGTCAGAACTTCTGGAGAAAAACCCGGCACCGGACAAAATGGCAGACGGATGGCATGGACCAGACACATGAACCAGATCAAAGCACAGGCAGAGGAACTGGTAATTCAGGAGATTATTTACAATTAAGTCTGTTCCCGACAGAAGAGGAACAGTTAGGAGAAATAAGGAAAGCGGTAGCTGCATTAGAACAGCCAGCCGCTTTTCTTATTTCTGATGAAGTAGTAGATGATATTCTCCGCACGGGAAGTGGACAGAAAAATACACTGTTTCATATTACAGCAAGACTGATTGAAGGTCTGGATAATGAAGAAATGCAGAACTTCCTGAAGGAGGAATATGAAACAGGTGGAAAAGGATTTACCATAGATGGACAGAAATCAGTATCTGGTATGACAATGATGGTATCCGTATCCGACGGGGAGATTCCGCCAGAAGAAACTTTGATCGCATGGTTACGTGGGAAGAAGCGGCGGACAGAATCCGGGATATGTATGAGGATAGAAGTTACGTGGATAATCTGATTTCCAATAACGCCATTGAACAGGAGCAGGAAGAAATGACCAATCTTCTTGCACTCCATTTTCGGGATACCAGCAGAAACCGGGAGGAGCAGCAATCATATTCGGATTGGCAGGATGTCGTGCGGGAAGCTTGGACAGATTCAGCGGAAGCAGATGCAATTGCCCATCGCTTTGAATGGCTGCAGAAAGATATGGATGAGAATCCAGAAGATTATCGCAGGTGGGAGATTCAGCATAATCCGGAATATTTCCAGCGTTTTCAGGATCTCCAGAGGGAGCGTTCCTGGGTAGACCAGAAATTACGGTCGAACGTCCGGCCCTTTCCTTTATCACACAGGATGAGATAGATGCAGTCCTTAGAAGAGGCGGGATCACTGCCGGAGGACGGAATCGGATCTATGAGTATTTCATGGAACATCACGATATAAAGGATGCAGCTGAGTTTCTGAAAATGAGTATGGTACAGGTGGAGCAGCACCTGGGATACCGGGAGCGTATGAATCCGATGCTTCCCATGATGCGAAAGGATTAAAACTTGCGAAAGGGAAGATTGGCAGTCCAGATGTAGAAGTTCTATTAAAGTGGAATAAGGTTGCAGAACGTGTCCGTCAGCTGATTCGCACCGATGATTTCTTATCACCGGAAGAACTGGAAAAGTATGAAGAACGGCAGGAAGCACAGAGACAGGCGGATCTGGAAGGAGCTCAGCAGGCTTTGGAAGTGGAGCAGGAAGGCTCTGATCAGCAGGAAATACGAGAGGAAAATCAGGAACCGTCGGAGGTTGAGACACAACCGGAAGCAGTAGAAGATGCAGAAAAAAAGGAAGATATAACACCAGAACAGTCTGATATTCCAGCAACAAACTTCCATATCACAGATGATGAACTGGGACAGGGAACACCAAAGGAAAAGTTCCGTGCTAATATCATGGCAATCCAGCTTTTAAAGAAATGCGAGGAAGAAAACCGCAATGCCACACCAGACGAACAGGAGATTTATCCCGATATGTAGGCTGGGGAGGTCTTGCTGATGCTTTCGATGAAACAAAATCCGCATGGGAGACGGAATATCTGGAATTAAAGACAGTCCTTACACCGGAAGAATATGCAGCAGCCAGAGCTTCTACCTTAAATGCCCATTACACACAGCCAATCGTGATTGAAAGTATGTATCAGGCGTTGGAAAATCTGGGATTTACAAAAGGAAATATCCTGGAGCCATCCATGGGTGTTGGTAACTTCTTTGGAATGCTTCCTGAGAAGCTGAACCAGTCAAAACTCTATGGTGTGGAACTGGACAGTATCAGCGGTAGAATTGCAAAACTGCTTTACCCAGATGCCAATATCCAGATTAAAGGTTTTGAGAAGACAGATTATCCGAATGATTTCTTCGATGTGGCAATCGGAAATGTGCCATTTGGAGCTTATAAAGTGAATGACAGGCAATATGACCGCTATAATTTTATGATTCACGATTATTTTCTGGCAAAGACAATCGACCAGTTGCGTCCGGGTGGTGTGGCAGCTTTGATCACAACAAAAGGAACCATGGATAAAGCATCACCGGAAGTCCGAAGTATCTGGCAGAACGTGCCGATCTCCTTGGAGCCATCCGCCTGCCGAACACAGCATTCAAAGCAAATGCAGGAACGGAAGTCAGTGCAGATATTTTATTCTTCCAGAAGCGTGACAGCATGACAAAAGAGATGCCGGAGTGGGTGAATCTTGGAAGTGATGCCAATGGAATTACGGTCAATCAGTATTTTGCAGACCATCCGGAAATGATTCTGGGTGAGATGAAAGAGGTATCCGGTCCGTATGGTATGGAAACAACCTGTATGCCGATAGAAGGTGCTGATCTTGAAGTCCAGCTTGCAGAAGCTGTCAGGAATATTCATGGAAATATGGCACCTGCAGTTGATGTGGATGCAGAACTGGATGATGTACCAGAGAGTATCCCGGCAGATCCGAATGTTCGTAATTACAGTTATGCGGTTGTAGATGATCAGGTATATTACCGTGTTAACTCTCTGATGAATCAGGTAAAGATGCCTGCCGCTACTGCAGAACGTGTAAAAGGTATGGTGGAGATCCGAGACACGGTGCGTGAACTGATTGCCATGCAGATGGAAGAATCCGTAACAGATGAAGAAATTCACAAACAGCAGGAGAAATTGAATCAAGTATATGATGCTTACACAGCAAAGTATGGAGTCATCGGAAGTAATGCAAACAAGCGGGCGTTTTCTGATGACGCTTCTTATTGTCTGTTGTGTTCTCTGGAAGACCTGAACGAAGATGGAACATTGAAGCGAAAAGCAGACATGTTTACGAAACGAACCATCAAAAAGGCAGTGGCGGTAACCAGTGTGGAAACTGCGACAGAAGCCTTAGCATTATCATTGAATGAAAGAGCAAAGGTGGATCTGTCCTATATGGCACAGCTGACAGGAAAGACAGAAGAAAAATCACGGAGGAACTGGTTGGAGTTATATTTAAGAACCACTGACAGACCAGTGGGAGAGTGGAGATGAGTATTTATCTGGAAATGTCAGGGAGAAGTTAAACACAGCAAGAACCTTTGCAGAGAATCACCCGGAATTCACACCGAATGTCCGTGCATTGGAAGCAGTTCAGCCAAGAGAACTGGAAGCATCTGAAATCGAAGTAAGGATTGGGGCAACCTGGATTGAACCATCGGATTATCAGGACTTTATGAGGGAACTGCTTCATACTCCGTGGTATCTTGCACAGAAGGAGATACAGGTAAAATATTCTGAGGTGAATGGTGAGTGGCGGATTACCGGGAAAAATGCAGACAGTCCAAGAAATGCGTTTGCCTATGCAACGTATGGAACCGAGAGGGCAAATGCTTACCGGATTCTGGAAGATACACTGAATCTGAAAGATGTTCGTATCTATGATAAGAGTGTCAATGAAAATGGGGATGAGATTCGTGTCCTCAATAAAAAAGAAACTATGCTGCATCACAGAAACAGGATGCCATGAAAGCAGCATTTAAGGATTGGATTTTCAAAGATCAACAGAGACGTGAAAGACTGGTAAGAGTTTATAATGAACGGTTTAACAGTATCCGTCCCCGTGAATACGATGGCAGTCATCTGACTTTCCCAGGAATGAACCCGGAAATTGAACTTCGCCCACATCAGAAAAATGCTGTCGCACATCAGCTTTACGGGGATAATGTGCTTCTGGCTCATGTAGTAGGAGCTGGGAAGACTACGAGATGGTAGCGGCTGCAATGGAGAGCAAACGTCTGGGATTATCACAAAAGAATCTATTTGTCGTGCCGAACCATCTGACAGAGCAGTGGGGAGCCGAGTTCCTGCAGTTATATCCGGGAGCCAATATCCTGGTGGCAACCAAGAAAGATTTTGAACCGGCGAACCGGAAAAAGTCTGTGCCAGAATCGCTATGGGAAACTATGATGCGATTATCATCGGTCATTCCCAGTTTGAGCGTATCCCAATCTCTGATGAGAGGCAGGAAGCCATGCTGCGGAAGCAGATTGACGATCTGGAAATCGCAATCCAGAGTGCAAGATATGAGCAGGATGGCGGCCGCTATACGGTAAAGCAGATTGAAAAGACCAGAAAAACGCTGATGACAAGACTGGAGAAGCTGAATCAGAAAGAGAAAAAGGATAATGTAGTTACCTTTGAAGAACTGGGAGTGGATCATCTGTATGTAGACGAGGCACACAGTTATAAAAATGCGTTCCTTTATACAAAAATGAGAAATGTAGCCGGAATTGCCCAGAACGAAGCACAGAAATCAGCAGATATGTTTAATAAATGTCAGTATCTGGATGAGATTACCGGTGGAAAAGGCATTACCTTTGCAACGGGCACACCGATCAGCAACAGCATGACGGAACTTTATGTCATGCAGAGATATCTGCAGAACAGCAAATTACAGAATATGGGCTTGGGATTATTTGATTCCTGGGCATCCACGTTTGGAGAGGTTGTGACCAGCATTGAACTTGCACCGGAAGGAACCGGATACCGAGCAAAATCCAGATTCGCCAGATTCTATAATATCCCGGAACTGATGAATATGTTCAAGGAGATTGCAGATATCAAGACTTCGGATCAGTTGAATCTTCCAGTACCGGAAGCGGAATACGAAACTGTAGTATTGAAACCAACAGAACAGCAGAAAGAAATCGTAGCAAGCCTAGGAGAGCGTGCGGAAGTGGTAAGAAACGGTGGCGTAGATGCTAGTGTAGACAATATGCTGAAAATTACCAATGACGGAAGAAAACTGGCACTGGATCAGCGATTGGTCAATGAACTATTGCCAGACGATCCGGGCAGTAAAGTGTCGGTCTGTGCAGAAAAAGCTATGAATCTGGAAAGATACAGTTGTACAGAAATCGGCGCAGATCATTTTTGTGACTTGAGCACACCGAAAGGCGATGGCAGTTTCAATGTTTACGATGACTTGAAACAGAAGCTGATGGCGAAAGGTGTACCGGAAAAAGAAATTGCATTCATTCATGATGCAAATACCGAAGCAAAGAAGACGGAGCTGTTTGGAAAAGTAAAATCTGGGCAGGTTCGTTTTTTGATTGGTTCAACAGCAAAGATGGGTGCCGGTACAACGTGCAGGATCGTCTGATTGCTCTGCATCATCTGGATATTGGCTGGAAACCGTCTGATCTGGAGCAGAGGGAAGGACGTATCATCCGGCAGGGAAATCACAATAAAAAGGTTTATATCTTTCGGTATGTGACAGAATCCACCTTCGACAGCTACATGTGGCAGTTGATCGAAAATAAACAGAAGTTCATCTCCCAGATTATGACGAGCAAAGCACCGGTCAGAAGCTGCGAAGATGTGGACGAAGCGGCACTGTCCTATGCAGAGGTTAAGGCACTGGCAACTGGAAATCCGGCAGTAAAAGAAAAGATGGCACTGGACGTGGATGTGGCAAAACTGAAACTTTTAAAAGCCAATCACATGAATAACCAGTACCGTCTGGAAGATGATATTGCAAGAAATTTTCCACAGCAGATTGCAAAATTGACCGAGACTATTGATAGCTACAAAGCGGATATTGCCCATTATCAGGAGCATAAAATCACAGATCCAGAACAGTTTTCCATGGAGATCAGCGGCAAAGTATTTACAGAAAAGAAAGAAGCAGGAGCGGCACTACTGGCAGTCTGCAAGGACATGAAAGCAGTCGATGCAGCAATGGATATCGGAAACTATCAGGATTCAACATGAGAATCCAGTTCGACAGCTGGAGTAAGGAGTTTATCCTGTCTGTGAAGCATGAATCGGTATCGAAAGTTCATCTGGGAGCAGATGCCCTGGGAAATATCACCCGTATCAATAATCTTCTGGAAAGCTATCCGGAGAAACTGGCAGAAGCGGAGCAACGATTGGAAACGGTACAGGAGCAGCTTACAAATGCCAAAGAGGAAGTTGGAAAGCCATTCACAAAAGAAGAGGAACTGAACCAGAAACTGGAGCGACTGTCAGAACTAAATGCCCTTCTTAATATGGATGAACGGGAAGACACAGAAGCAGAGCAGTCAGAATCGAAAGAGAAAGAAGAACGACCGGCACGTGGTTCTATCCATGAGAAATTGCAGATTTATAAAGAAAAAAGCCAGCGGGAAAGCGAGAATGGCAGGGAAGATAGAAAAAGGGACTTCGGTCTGGAATAAGAAAACAGGAAAGATGGCATAATTTGGTAGAAAGAATGTTCTGCCGGTTATGCCACTTTTGGGAATACAGGAGGAACTTATATGGCGAGAAACATGATAACAGGAATAGAAACGCAGAAAATGCAGGAATATACACAGGAACAAATAGACCGTGCAGAACACATGGGAATAGCAATTCCAGCGGACGTAAAAGAACAGATTTTTGAATATGCAAATCTGGTTGGCGAAGAAGAGAAAGTAAGGACGCTGGTAAGAAATCTGGCAGATGCAGTCAATCGGTCAGATGAAGATAGAGTAGAGGAACTTCTGGATGATGCCCAAATGGATATTCAGGACTTACCAGATCCAACCATAGGCAAGCTGGAACTTCGGGATTATGGATATACAGCAGAGGATATGGTGCCGCTTAGAAAAGCAGCAGCCCTGGATTATCACAGAATGGGTTCTAAAATCTATTGCCTGGGTAGTGATGGCAGCAAGGGAGAGTATGCAAGTAAAGAAATGATACAGGCACATGAAGGGCTGTTTGGCATGGAATCACAGATGTGGGAACGGATAAGGGATCAGGATCTGGATTATGCAGATGAAGATTTTGGAGCATTTCAGGAGCCGATGAATGTGATTGGACAGGAAGAAGCTCTGAATTATATGATGCCGGAGCAGATATCTATCTGATTACCAATTTTCATCACCAATCTATGTTACAGAGCGAATGGAGATTGAACGAGGTCCGGAGCATTATCAGATGTCTACAGAAGAACTGGAACGATTCCGCAATTTGGAATGGGAGATGCAGAAATATCCGCAGATTCAGTCTTTGAAAGAGGCAAATCTGCTATTAGGGACAAGACGAACATTCGGTATTTATCAAATAAGAGATGGTTTGCCAGGTGAAAACTATGCGTTTATGAATATGAGCTTCATTGAAAGTCACGGGATGCAGATTAAAAAAGAAGACTATGAACTGGTCTATGTGGGAGAATTATTTGGAAATATGTCGCTAGATGATATATTTGAACGATTCAACATCGACAGACCAGAAGACTTTCGAGGACATTCCCTGTCTGTCAGTGATATCGTAGTTCTGAATGAGGGGGGAAAGGTAACCGCTCATTTTGTAGACAGTATCAGTTTTGAACAGCTAGATTCTTTCCTGAATCTGGAAGAACAGGTTCTTAGTGAACTGGCATATGAGGTAGGAGAACGTTACTTTGCTATTCAGAGAACAGAAGGAGGATATGATTATTCCTTTTACGATGAAGATTTCCGCCTGATGGATGGTGGCGTCTATGAAAATGGTGAAATTTCTATTGAAGAAGCGGCAGAGGAACTTTTGGAAGACGAAGGATGGACTGGAGAACGCATCCGTGGGGATTATGATCAGTTGATGGAAAAGGTAGAAGAAATGGATGAGGTTGTAATGGCAGAGATTCAGAAAAGCCAGGGCGAATATAAGCCATTGGCAAAGGTAGAAGAACTGGAAGAGGCAAATTATAACATGATTGATAATGTCCTCAATAATATGCCACCGAAGAAAGAACCGTATCTGGAATACTTTGCCGCAGAATGTGATGAGTTCCATGATATGGGAGCTTATGAAAAAAGTACCGATGTTAATCAGATTGCTGCGGTTTATGAAAATATAGGGAGAATCCTGAGAATGCCTATCGAGTATGCAGTATGGGGATTATCTATCGTGATCCGGAAGACAGTTACTATGATGATGCTGAATTTGCAATCGTAAAAGGAAATACAGTACTTGGAAATCTGATGGACGATGTTCGATTTTATGGAGAACTTGCACTGATACGGGAAGGGATTGAGAAAATTCATGATGCATTGCCGGACTATAAGTATGTACCAATGCGGGATGTTCGGGAAGCAATGTATCCAGAGAAGATGACCACAGAACAGTTGGCAGAGGCATTGGATGAGATTGCAGAAGCTTTTGATCCGTATGAGTATCGAGATAATGTGGAGACGGGAGAATACGGTACAAGAGGTGATGTTGGATTTGCAGAGTGGCAATACACATTCTTATATTTCTTATCTGAAGGATATTGTAGACGAAGAATGTGACCAGTCTGTGCGTGCAGGTGTATTGATTGAAAGACTGAAAGTCTATGAGCCGGAGTTTCCAAAGAATCTGGAACCAATGGTGTATGTAAACTATTGTGAAGAAAGTGCTCTCATGAATCCAAGATGTCAGAAGTTATCCGAGCTGGATGCAAAAACAGCAGAAATGGATAAAGAATGGTATGCAAACGTGATTCGAAGACAGAGGAACCTACAAAAATCACAAAGATATATGTGACTGTATATTATGCGGAAAAAGGTGAACAGATGCTGCATCATTTCAAGAAGTCAATAGATATTGGAAATGGACATGGCGGTATTGTGAGTCAGTTGAAGTATGATAATGAAATGAAGCTTACAGATGAGTATTGGATCAATTACCAGAAAGGTAAAGGAAGTGAAGAGTTCCAAAAATATATGGAAGATCTGACAGACATGCAGAATCATGTGCTTCCGTATCTGCAGAGCTTTTGCAATCTGGAAGAAAAAGGTGTGAAAGAGAGACGAGAACAGCAGATAACGGAAAGAAATGAAGGAAGAGCAGATGAGCGGGGAACAAGTACCGAAGCGAATGCAGTGGTCAAGGATGCAGGAAAAGCAGATAGGAAACAGGTACAACAGAAGCAGGCGGTAGTTGGAAAAGATAAGAAATTATCCATTCATGAACGGCTTGAGATTAATAAGAGGATTATTCAAGAAAAGCAGGGAAAAGATAAGCCGGAGAGAGGGGCTGATCGGGGTGTGAGATAAGTATAATATTATAATTCTAATGAAGGATGTAGGGAGTCAATCCCTGCATCCTTTTTAATGGTGCGCCTTGCGGCGCACGTTTCTAACGGGTGAAGTCCCTAATCCGCCCTAGTAGTGGGAAGGATACAGCCAAGACCAAGGGTGTCCTTTTCATAGCAACGACTATGATTAACGCAAGGGGAATCTGAAGGAAGGCGGAGGCAAATCTCCGGTCTGACGAACAGAAATCACATGAGGCTACAGTTAAGGATAAGGTTGCCATACAAACTGAAGTCCAATAACTACTCGGAATTAACTGTGGTAGATGTGGCAGATATGTGGAGAGAAAGAAACGTGTGGTACCAAGGGAGGTCTTGTCAGCAAGTGGAAACAGAGTATGAAACTTGTAGTAACAACGAATGGCAAGAAGTCAGCAGAGGTCATAGTACCATTGTGGTTGCAAACATAATGGGAAGGACTGAACTTTAGGAGATGTGAGTAAATGAATGTAACCAAAGATGGAATTAAGGACAGACAACTTCATATTGAGGACTATCTGCAAATGGTATCTGCGGAACAGAAAGAGTATGCAGAAGTGTCCGCCCATCAGAGGATTGCTGAAAACAACGACATCATCACAGATTTTCAAACGGACAGACTGATGGAAAAGATTTTATCAAATGACAATCTTAATCAAGCATACAAGAAGGTAAAATCCAATAAAGGAGCAGGCGGAGTTGATGGGATGAGCGTGGATGAACTTCTATCGTTTCTCAGAAACAACGGAGTGCAACTGAAACAACAGTTAATGGATGGTAAATATAAACCCAATCCAGTCCGAAGGGTAGAAATACCCAAAGAAACAAAAGGCGAGTTCAGAAAACTGGGAGTACCAACGGTAGTTGACCGTGTTTTTCAACAGGCAATTTACACAAGTACTTCTCCAATTTATGAAGAACAGTTTTCAGAAAACAGTTATGGCTTTCGCCCAAGGCAGATGGTGCACACGACTGCACTAAAGCAATGCAGACAATGTAAACAGAT